>SDBT01005975.1_pt1 | contig 20347 bp, 17 predicted proteins | sample 2277101 | NCBI WGS metagenome assembly SDBT01 (sample SAMN10404973, study PRJNA504765) | marine sediment metagenome | isolation source: marine sediment core GS10_PC15, 103 cmbsf | place: Arctic Ocean: Southern Knipovich Ridge | collected 2010 | reverse complement strand
GTCCACCCATTTGCCCGCCCCTGAGTTAGTTTCAGGCGACAGAACTGCTTGAAGTTCATCAATATTTTTCAACTGCTTGTTTTCCAGTCGCTTAATCAGGCAGTTACCCAGGAATTTATCAATACCTATTTGGTAAAATTCAACACCGTTGTTCAACGATGAATTCTTAATCTTGATACTGTGGTAGGTAAAGTACTCTGCGCTTTCGCCGGATGCTGCTTTAAGGTTCACAAGCAACTGGCAGCCGTTCAGCATCTTTTGAACCGTGTATGGGCTTAAAAGCTTGAAGTTTATGTAGTCGAGCTTTTTAGGGTCTTTGCGCCTGTCACGCTTAGGCCATTTTCGAGCATCTCGAACGGTACCTACGCTGCGCAAGTTCACACCGGGGACAAGAACGCTTTCGTCCTCGTGCTCAATCAAGTATGAAAACGGCAGGTCCGAAGTATCGGAGTTTCTGTAGTGCCTGCCCATCACAACGGTAAATGCCCCGACCTTTGCCGGCCAGAGAATATATGAATCACTGGCGGTCTTAGAGCCCCTTTCTACCACTCCCTGATGGACAGGGCCCAGTTTGTACATATGATTGCTTTGGTTGGTTCCGCTGCCTGCGTTTAAAAAGGAAAATAACCCGGCAATCAGCAGCGTGGATTTATGATGTGTCACGGTATAAGGCCCGGCAAATATCGAACAGGCCTCGCCGTGAAAACCCCCGCAGTTAGCGAAGTACACTGAGTTTTCCGCAGAATAATGCTTGGCTAATACCGTGCCCTGGCCCACGAAGCATTCGAGTATTATTGTGCCGTCGGTAATCACCGAGCCGGAACAGGCGATAAAATCTTCTGCAATAACCCCAGGCCCGATATAAACCGGGTCTTCCGGACAGCTATTGATTGAGCCGTTTTCCAATCTGTTAACTCCCTCGATAGTGCTGTCGGGGCCTACCTTGACATTCTTGATAGTTCGGCAGTTGACAAGTTTGGCACCTGCTGACAGCAGGCCCATGGACGAAGTCACAGACTCAGTGTAGGCAGCTATCATTTTCTCCAGGTTCTCAATTACTTTAGGCCTGTGCCGATAAACCGCTATTACATAAGCGGTGTGAGCGGATAAGTGGTCATAAATCGGTATCTCTCTACCGCCGGCCTCATTAAGAACCGCAACTTTCGTCCCGTTACCAAATGAGCTTTCCCCTTCAACTGCAAGCAAATCAACATTTTCTATCACCACCTCATCTTCGATTACGTAGTTGGCAATATAATTTCTAATCTGGTCAATATATACGTTATTGCCGATTGTGCAGTTGTGAATTGTTGCGTTGCTAATCCCGGCCTGCTTCGTAACGCCCCCGAAAAAAGATACCTCCCTTTCGAAGACACCTAACTTTACATTGCCGGAAAAATGCGTCGATTTTACTCTTTCTGCCTTGAAGCCATCAGCTACCTGAATATTCGACCAGTCGTCGCAACTGCAGCCCTGCTCGGTTAGTTGGGCGATTTGCTCAGCTGATAATGGACGGAACTCCCATTTGTGCGAACCAGATTCTGATACCATTTTCTTCTCTCCATATTCTTTAGTCAATCCGACGGCTAATATGGAAACCTTCGTTTCTGAGTCAAAAGGTAGTCAGTGTTCAGCGATTAATTTGACAAAAGAAATATACAGATTGCAACTTTATAAATCAAGATATTTACAGCAATCCATTTACAGCGGTTTGTTTTTGGTTTTGCTCAAGCTTAAAGCTTATCTCCGCACTCAAAAAGACAGGGCATCCTTTATGTTTTGCCCCTTGCCGGTTGGACTGTTAGCTTTTTGTTAATTAGCCGAACGCCTTTCTCAGCAGAGCGAGGCTCTTGGGTATAGCCGTTTGGTAGTTCTCGTTTCCTTCGAATTCAAGGGAAATATAGCCGTGGTAGTTGTGTCTGCGCATAATATCGGCGATGCGGCGATAATCCAAATCGAGGGTGTACCAGATACCACCGCCGAAGTAGGTTTTGGCCTGCACGAAGACAGTGTAGGGGGCGAGTTGTTCGAGTTTGTCGTAAGGCTCTTCAAGGAAGTTACCGGTGTCGAGCAGAACCTGCAGCCAGGGTGAGTCAACCGCCCTGAGTATTCTCAGAACGCCTTCGGGAGTCCGGCCCAGGCCCCAGTGGTTTTCCAGACCGAGTACGACGCCACATTTTTCCGCCGCAGGAAGGCATTTTTTGAGGCTCTCGATAACCCACGGGAAAGCGTCGGCATCGCTGTAGCCGGGCAGAGGCTTTTCGATACCCCGGTTTTTCATGAGTTCGTCGAAGCTCTTGGTAGTACCCCATCTGCCGGTATTGACCCGGATGATGGGTATGCCGAGTGCATAAGCCAACTCGATGCATTTGAGAGTGTGCTCGATGTTTTTCTGACGCCTGTCCTTCTCGGGAGAGACAAATCCTTGGTGGATGGACATTCCGCATAGGTCGATGCCGTTGACCAATGCCCGACGTTTGAGGCTCTGTAGATAGTCGTTCGATTCTTTTTCCATTTGAACGTGGAGGATTTCTACGCCGTCAAATCCCATCTCAGCGGCTTGGTCGATGCACTCTTCAATCGGCAGCTTACAATCCTTACGAAAACGCCAGAATGAATAGGTGGAGACGGCGATGCGGCCGTAGCGAGAGTGTTTTCCCGAAGAGCAACCAGCCGAACGGGCAGATTCTTGAGCATCTGCGTCAGGGTTGCAACAGGAGATTATTCCGAGCGGGGCGACCACCGCGGCGGCGGAATGAGCCAGAAAATTTCTGCGGTTTAACAATGTTATGGTTCTACTCCTTCTTTTGTTGCCAAAGAACAACCGGAACCAGGGAGATTCTCACATGAAGAATTTCCAGTTGTCTATTCATTATAACCTGCAGAAGTTGATTTGCAATTCAAACTTCCTGCGAAGGTATTACTTTCTTTTCAAAGCGATGAATCTCTCAACACTATCCGACAAAAACGACCTCCTCGTAAAAACGGAACGCCCGGAACAACGCTGCAAAGACAAATTACAAAATTTTTTGGCAAAATTTGGAGTAATCTATTGGCTTGCGCCGATGTTTACTGTATAAATGGTTCTGCTTTTCCCGGCGATTCAGCGGTGAAGTTTTTAAGCATTTTTCAGGGACGAAAATATGTCGAATCAGCCAAGGGTGGCAAAAGTTTTAGCGGCTCTGTTGGTTTCAATGACAGTCGGGGCAATAGTCTTAATGGCCCTCGATAAGAACCCTCCCTCCGCTGGCCCATTTTCCCTCTCCAGCTATTATCGACTTAACCCTGTCGAAAAAGCTGTTCTCTCACGCGCCTGCCAGTCTCCCGGACGCTGGAACTCCATCGAAATTTACTATAGCGGCACCAGAGCCGGCAACATAGAACAATTAGCCTCGTTGACAGGCCTGGCAAGTCCTGAGGATATCAACTGCCACTTCTGTTTATGCAATGGCCTCGGCGGCGGCGACGGACAGATACAGCCAACCGAAAAATGGCAAAGACAATGGTCAATCATACCCGGCCGAACCTGGTACGGCAGCGGCCAGACTATCCGTATCTGCGTTATAGCCGACGGTAAAACCGCCCGTCCAACCCAGTACCAGAGAAAAAGGGTAGAGGCACTGGTAGAAGGCCTGCGCAGAAAGTTTGACATTCACCCTGAGTATATCTACTATCCCAATGATTGGCAGTAACAATAAGACCCTGTAAAAGCCTAAACTGCTGTGCGGAAGACCACCGACCGTATCTCACCAAAACTACTATTACACCGACCGGTAGTAGCAAAGACCCGATAAAAACCCACAAAACGGCTTTTATTTAACACTTGGGCTTGGTACCTGCTCATTTTGATTTGCCTTGGTGATTTCTATCTAAAAACTTGGCTGTGCACCCATTGAATGCACAGCCTTTTCGTTATAGCCTTTTGCTTATATTCTCAGGCACTTTGCGACACCTACCAATCCCACTCCGAGCGCCGCTTTTCTTCTCTTCGGTCACGCATACCTCTGCCTCGAAAGTCATGGCTCTCGTAACCTCTGTGGCCTTTCGGGATACCACGCTGCCATCCACACATAACTCTGCATGGCATACCTGGCTCTGGCCTGCTCATGCCTCCGCGTTGAATACTTTGACCCCATCTGCCCATGCCTCTGCTTGGGAAACCCCGGCCACACCTGCCCGTACCTCTACGTTGCATACCATGGCTGGGTCTGCAGATACCTCTGCGCCGAAACTTCCAGCTCCGTCCGCCCATACTTCTGCACGGAAACCTTCGGCCCCATCTGCCCATACCTCTACGTTCGAAGCCACAACACCATCTGCCCATACCTCCACGCAGAAATCTTCGTCCCCATTTGCCTGAGTCGTCGTGGAACCGGCCAGCTTGTCCTCTAACTGCTCCGGGCCAGCCGCGGAAAGTTCGCATACGCTCACCGAGAGCATCCCTTCCTTTTTGCATTCTTTGCCTGAATTGGTTCATCTTCCTTAGTAGTTGCCCCATCGTTTCTCTATCGTCTTCACGATGGGCCTTTATAAGAGCGTTGAACCATCTGTTAAACATCTGTTGTCCAGACCGTTTTTGCCCGGCCTGCATACCCTTATGCCTCTGCTCCATACCCTCCTGCTGCTGAAGCTTTTTTGCCTGGCCCTTTTGCTTTCCGCCAGACTTTTCACAGTCTTCTTTGGCAGCCAGATTTCCAACTCCTGCCAGCACAATCACCGCCACAATACCCAACATAACTTTCTTTAACATTTTTTACCCCTTTCCGAATTGTCTTTTTTACGCTTTGTCACATTGCATTTCCACAAGTACAGACGAATTTGAAGACCGAGTTTATTGCAGTTTTTAAGAAAAATTCGCAAAAATCGCAAATTATGCCCATCTACCAGGCTTTTTTACCGCCAATTTTTACATAGGCCGAAGTCTTCTTTCTCTGTCAAAACCACCCACGCCCGCCAGTCTTTTTTACTGATTCGCACAGGTTCGATGGCTCTTACGTCCTTCAGCCAGACCAAAAGGCCAAACTTACAATTCGCCTTGCTGCACCAATATTCGTCACTGCCCCCGATATAGTGGTTGTATTGGGCTTTGAGCCTGATTATTTGTTCTGGTGTCAGGTTTTCAAAAATTTTGACAGCTGCTGCAGTTGCCGTCGCACAAACCGGCCCGGAACTTAATTTCAAAAACAATTTATCACCAGCCGAGACCTGCCCGAAAGGACTGTGCCTTCTCTTGGTAAAGCGAGACTCAATTTGCTTTCGACCGGCCAGTATCGCCTCTAAATACGGCTTTTTCAAAATTACCAGGTGATAATTTGCCATAAGATTAAGGCCTTTATAATAAAAACTGTGCCAATAAATGGCAAGTGCTTTGACGGTTGCTTACAGAAAATCTATAATCAAAGTGCTTTTTAAGGACAAAAAGATGGAATCGATTTTAGTCGTCGTCAGTTTAGTTCTCGTTGTATTTGTCTTGGCCCTTTTAATTTGGCTCATCGCCTCCAGCTTTGCCAGCAGAAGAGAAATTGCCGGTCAGGCCACCGGCATCGGCCTGCTCCAGCAGCAGCTCGAGGCGATAAGAGCCGCTCAGGACAAAACTTCGGAGAATTTGCAAAAATCCCTCCAGACAGGCCAGAACACCCTCAGCCAGAACATCCAATCCAGCCAGCAGGTACTCGGCCGGCTAAACAGCCAAATCGGTGAGCTGCAGGGCACAAACAAGCAAATGCTGCTTCTCGGAACTGAAGTAAGGCGATTGCAGGATATTTTAAGCTCACCCAAACTCCGTGGCCAGATGGGGGAATGGTCGCTCAAAGGCCTTCTGGAAAAAATTCTGCCAAAAGACAGTTACGAACTGCAGTATGCTTTCAGGGACGGCAAAATTGTAGATGCTCTTGTCAAAATGAAAGATTACTCTGTCCCCATTGATGCTAAGTTCCCGCTACCAGGCTTTGAAAAGATTGTAAAGGCTGAATCCGACGATGAAAAATCAAAACTTCGCAGGCAGTTCCACAGGGATGTTATCACTCATATCGATAAAATTGCTTCGAGTTATATAAGGCCGGCTGAGGGGACGCTGGATTTTGCAATAATGTATATACCCGCAGAGAACGTCTATTACGAGACGATTGTAAAATACGCCGGCGACGCAAAGGATATTTTGCAGTATTCACAGGACAAAAAGGTAATACCTGTATCGCCGAATCTGTTATATGCGTATCTGATGACGGTGGTAATGGGCCTGCACGGCCTGCAGATTGAAAAGCAGGCTGCCGAAATCCGACAGAACCTCAAAAAACTAAACGCCTCTTTCGCTGACTTTGGCAGCAGTTGGGAAATCCTCGGCAGACACCTGCGAAACGCCTATGGCCAGTATGATGAAGGCCAGAAAAAACTCGACCGCTTCGGAATGCAGCTAACCCAAATACAAGAAGAAACTGAAGAAAAAACTGAAAACGCCTGACAAAAGTGAGGAAAGGCCGCAATGCGCATCCAGGTCTTCTGGCCCGTAAAACCATAATCAGATTTATGCATTTTGTAGAAAGTTTGATTTGAAATGAGCAAAACAAATGGAAAAGAACAAAGATATGAATCGAAGAGACTTTATCGTAAAGGCAGGAACTGCCATGGCAGCTGTAGGACTCGCCGGTCCAATGTCATCTCTTATGGCACAGCAGGCTCCCGCCAAAAAAATGCGATTGGCCATAATTGGTACTGGTGGTCGCGCAGTTGATATGTTCGGGAAGAGCATCATGACAGATTATGGTGATTGGGTTGAGTTTGTCGGCTTGTGCGATGTTAATCCGGGGCGGGTAAAGTTTGCCGGAGAATATATAGGCGCTAATTGTCCCGTTTACACCGATTTTGAAACGATGGTACGCAAATCAAAACCGGACACCATTATTGTAACCACTGTCGACGCCTTCCATGATGAGTATATTGTCAAGGGAATGCAAATGGGCTGTGATATCATCACGGAAAAACCTATGACGACCGATGAAGTAAAATGCCAGGCAATACTGGATGCTGAAAGAAAAACCGCGCGAAAGTGTATCGTTACCTTTAACTATCGATATGCGCCCCATCGACAAAAAATTAAAGAATTACTGATGGAAAATATAATCGGCAGGGTCACTTCAGTAGATTTCCACTGGTATCTGGATGTTTACCACGGCGCTGACTATTTCCGAAGATGGCATAGACTGCGGGAAAAAAGCGGAACACTTTTGGTACATAAGGCAACTCACCATTTTGACCTTTTAAACTGGTGGCTTGATTCGGAAGCTGAAGAAGTCTTTGGTTACGGAATTTTAGAGTTTTACGGCAAAAATAATCCTTTCAGGTCCACCCATTGTCGTGCCTGCAGGTTTAAGGACAAATGCAAATTTTACTATGACATCACTAAAAATCAGCATTCTATGAATTTATATGTCGCGCACGAAAAATACGATGGTTACTTGCGGGACGGGTGCGTTTGGCGGCAGGACATCAATATATATGATAAAATGGCGGTCCAAATCAAATATGCGAATAAAGTGCATGTCAGTTACTCGCTAATCACTTATTCTCCCTACGAAGGATATCGAATTGCTTTCAACGGTACTAAAGGACGCTTGGAAGCCTGGATACATGAAAGACAGCCGTGGCCGGAAGAAAACTATGACCAGATAAGGATAACAGATAATTTCGGAAAAACCAGACTGATTAAAGTCCCCCACGCCGCCGGAGACCATAGTGGCGGCGATACCCGTATGAAAGATAAAATATTCAAAAATCCCAACCTCCCAGACCCGTTCAGGCAATCTGCTGGAACCAGGGACGGGGCAATGTCAATTCTGGTTGGTATTGCTGCCAGAAAGAGCATAGAGACCGGAAAACCTGTTAGAATTGCTGATTTGACCGATTTGAAACCTCGGGCCGAAAGGCTTTCTTGAAAGAGAACACAGAACAACGTGATATGCGAATACACCACGTGTATCCTGCTTCTTGCCGGTTGAAAAACGCAGGATGGCAGAAAAACAAAAGGGAAAATTAAAATGATTTACGAGGAGCTTAAAGGCAAGAGGGTTTTAGTTACCGGCTCCAGTAGTGGAATCGGCCAGGCAACGGCAATTGTGTTCAGCCGGCAGGGCTGTTTCGTCGGAGTCCATTATTTCAAAACAAAATCAGGCGGGGAAAAGACACTCGAACGGGTCAAAAAATACAGCGACGGCAGCTTGTTTTACGCCGATATCCGCGACGAAAAACAGGTTAGCCAAATGACCGAAAGGTTCGCCAAAGAAGCCGGAGGCATTGATATCCTCGTCAACAATGCCGGCTCACTTATTGAAAGACAGTCCTTTGAAACCGCAACGCTCGATTATCATGACAACGTCTATGCCACCAACGTCCGCAGCGTCTTTTTAGCGACAAGGGCAGCCCTGCCGTACCTCAAAAAGAGCAAAGGTAACATCGTTAATATCGGTTCAGTTGCCGGCCATACCGGCGGGGCTGGTGCTTCCGGTATTTACGCAGGCGCAAAAGCTGCGGTCGCAACCGAGACTATCGCTATGGCAAAAGAATTCGCTCTCTATGGCATCCGGGTAAACACCGTTTTGCCCGGCCTTATTGAGACACGCTTCCACGAAAGGTTCAGCACAGCCGAGCGACGAAAACAGGTCGCCGAGCAAACCCCGCTCGGCAGAAACGGAACCGCCGACGATATTGCAAAAGTGGTATTGTTTTTAGCAAGCGATGCAGCCGGTTTTATCACCGGTGAATATATCGCCGTCAATGGCGGCCTGTATATGAGAGCCTGAAAAATAACCCTTGCAGTTCGCGGTTTTTCTATGCTATATAATATCGGGTTTAAAAACAAATGAGGGTTCAATCACAATTTTTAGAATAATAGTTGAATTATGTATTTATGGGAGGAGAATTATGAAAATTTGGGCAAAATTAACCATCTTGTCTCTTTTATTGGTAGCTGGATGCTCTAAACCTATGCAGCAGATAAAAACAACAACGTTTCAGCAGGATTTAGAGTTCCTGCAGGAGCATACAAACGTCGTCGTGTTATCCGACGCCTCCGGCCGCGCCCAAGTGGCGGTTGTGCCCGCCTACCAGGGCCGAGTTATGACCAGTACAGCAGACGGTGAGGACGGATTGAGTTTCGGGTGGCTCAACCGCGAACTCATCGCCTCAGGCCGGAAACTTGCACATATTAATGTGTATGGCGGCGAGGACCGGTTCTGGATGGGACCGGAAGGCGGCCAGTTCGCCATTTTCTTCGCGAAAGACGCACAGTTTGACCTCGAACACTGGCAGACACCAGCGGTCATTGATACCGAGCCGTTTGATGTGGTCTCCAGAAGCGGCGACCGCGTCTCATTCCGCCGCCAGGCCCATCTGACTAACTACTCCGACGCGAAGTTCAACGTTCAGATCGATAGAACAATCCGGCTGTTGAGCAAAAAAGAGACCGACCACGCATTAGGACTCGAACTGCCAAACTCCCTAAAAATGGTGGCCTACCAGTCCGAAAACAAGATTACGAACAAGGGCAGCCAACCCTGGGAAAAAGAAACCGGCTTGCTGTCTATCTGGATACTTGGTATGTTCAACCCTTCGTCCAGCACAACGGTCGTATGCCCCTTCAAGCCCGGCCCCGAAAGCAAACTGGGACCAAAGGTCAACGACGCTTACTTTGGCAAAGTTCCGGCTGACCGGCTCGTCGTCAAAGACAATGTCCTCTTCTTCAGCGCAGACGGAAAGTTCCGCAGCAAGATAGGCCTCTCGCCTAAACGCGCCAAACCGATACTTGGGAGCTACGACGCTGCCAATAAGGTCCTTACATTAGTTCAGTACACCAAGCCCGAAGGAGCAACCGATTACGTTAACTCTATGTGGCAGCTTCAGGAAAAACCTTATGCCGGAGACGTGGTCAATTCCTATAACGACGGCCCGGCGGAACCCGGCAAAAAACCTCTCGGTCCTTTCTACGAGTTGGAAACTTCTTCGCCGGCTGCCGCACTAAAACCAGGGAAATCCATTACGCATATTCATCAGACAATTCATTTACAGGGCTTGGAAAAGGACCTGGATAAAATCGCAGAGTTAACTCTGGGAGTAACTTTGCAGGAGATAAAGAACGCTTTGTAGAAGCTGTTTGTCAAATAGTTTCGCGTCGTTGAGTTTTTTGCCATATTTAGGCGATACTATGTACTCGTATGCGGTTATTCTGTCCACTTTAATTATGCCGGAACCGAGTCAAAACAGCCGGCTCCGCAAAGGAAACGCAACCGGCTTTACCACCGCTGGATAGAATTTATTAAACAAAAAACCCTGTTGAGCCGTAGTATTCTGTAAAATAGACACTAAAATGCTTTGCTGCCGCTTAGTGCTGAGAATTTGACTCAATATCGCAGATAAAAGGGCTTACGAGCCGAAAAAACTTTTCTGGAATCGTCATTTATGGAAACAGCTAACAGAATCGTTACCACCGTGGTGGGCCTCATCCTTATCATCGCCTCCATACTGAAGGTTCATCAGTTACTCACCGAGCCGATTATTAGCCGGGGCTTGTGGGAGTCTTGGGAGTTTTTTTTGATACAGATACCGCTGGAGCTGGGACTTGGGATATGGCTCCTCTCCGGGCTGTTTAGAAAAGCTGTTTGGCTTGTAGCAGTGATCTCGTTTGGCTTGTTTTCACTGGTAACGTTGCAAAAGATAATCATCGGAGCCGAATCCTGCGGTTGCTTCGGGAGGGTTCAGGTTGACCCTTGGATAACCTTTTTTGCGATTGACATATTGTTTCTTTTTGCGTTGTTGATTTTTCGGCCGAAGGGTAGGAAGTTCCTGCCCCCGCCGTGGCCTTCGGCAGGGCACTTTTTCGGCATCGCCATACCGACGTTTGTCATTATGGCAGTCATCATGCCGGTCCTGATATTTAACAGGCCGCCCGATAAGACGGACACGTACGAGGTGGTAAGACACCAGGAATGGACGAGCCGGGAACCGACGAGCGAGGAACAAACCAGCCAGAAACAAACCAGTCAAGAACAGGTTAGCGAAGAATGGCCGATGCTCAAGCATATCGATATTGCCGATTCCCTGCGGTCAAAGATTGTGGTCGTACTATTCTATCACAACGACTGCCCGGACTGTCAGGAGGCGATTTCGCTGTACGACCGGACCAGCCGCCAGCTGGCCGGTAACGAGGATGCCGTACGGATTGCGTTTATCGAGGTCCCTCCCTACGGCCCGGACCAGGACAGCCTCATTCCGCACGAGACGCTTTGCCTGACGGGCAGGCTCGATTCGACAAAGCAATGGTATATTACAACACCGCTGGTAGTTGTGATACTGGATGGTTACGTGGTTAAATCTTGGCAGGAAGAAGTCCCGCAGCTTGATGAGATACTAAACGCAGTGTTCGCCGGTAGCTGATAATCTTTACCTCGGGCTCTTGTTTGCCGCCGGGCGCACAGCCCTCTTCTTTTCGCACCCCTTTTGCCCCTGTTTGCAATCTGTGAAAAATCGCCGAACATTGAGCCAGGAAAAGTTATCGGTTTGACAACTTTCCGTGGAATGCTATAATGCGCAGAGTCAGGGTTCATACGTCAACAAGATAGTGCTCTGTCGCTCTTGATTTGGGCGGTTGTCATTGCGGGTCTGCCTAAGGCGGACGTGGCAATCTACTTCATCAACGATTGAGATTGCTTCGCGGAGTTTATGCTGAGCAAAGTGAAGTGTTCACAATAACACACATCAATTGACCTGCGACAGAACAGTAGGTTTTAGCAAAATGCAACTTTCTGCAGGGATGCAAAAAAAACAATGGATAATCCAGCCTGCCGCCGACCGCTCCGCGCAGCTTGCTAAATTACTGAAAATCTCGCCTCTTTTGGCGCAGGTTTTAGTCAATCGCGGAATAACCGACCACCACGCCGGTTCCGTTTTCCTCAGACCGAAACTGACAGAACTTATCCAGCCGGAACTGATGCCGCAAGCTAAAACAGCAGCCCGCCGAATAAAGCAGGCCATTACAAACACCGAGAAAATCACCGTCTATGGCGACTATGATGTGGATGGAATTACAGGAGTCTCAATTCTTTGGAGGCTTCTAACGCTGCTGGGTGGCGATGTAGATTACTATATACCACACCGTATCGAAGAAGGCTACGGCCTCAACGAAGAAGCCATCCGCTCATTGGCTAAATCCGGCACCAGCCTTTTAATTACCGTTGACTGTGGTGTTACCGCATTTAACGCCGCCAACCTCGCTGAGCAACTGGGTCTCGAGTTGATAATAACCGACCATCACCAGCCCGCTCCGGACCTGCCGAAAGCTACAGCCGTAGTGCACCCTGCATTGGATAAGTCCTACCCCAACCAGGATTCAGCCGGTTCGATGGTCGCATTTAAGCTGGCATGGATGATAGCCAATGAATTCAACACCGGCCGAAAACTTCAACCACAATTACGAGAATTTATGATAAACGCCACCACCCTTGCAGCTATAGGCACCATCGCCGATGTCGTGGATATAAGGGGCGAAAACAGAATTCTGACAAGCTACGGCCTGAAAGCTTTGCCCGACTGTAAGCTCTATGGCATCCAGGCCCTAATCGAATCGGCCGGATTAACAGGACAGGGACTCGATAGCTTCCATATCGGCTTTCGACTTGCGCCGATGCTCAACGCAGCAGGACGAATGGGACACGCAAGATTGGCGGTCGAGCTTTTGACCAGCGATAGCCATATTCGTTCAACCAAAATAGCCGAGTACCTCAAAGAGCAAAACAGCCGCCGCCAGCAGTGTGAGAAAAAGATACTCAGGCAAGCCTGCGAAATGATAATCCAACAGGGTTTGAACCATCCCGACCGAAAGAGTATTGTCATTGCAAGCGAAAGCTGGCACACCGGTGTCATAGGAATTGTCGCCTCGAGAATTGTGGAAAAATTCTATCGTCCCACGATTATAATTAACACCGCAAACACTACCGCTCAAGGTTCCGCCCGCTCGATAGCTGGATTTGATGTACTCAACGCAATCAGCGCCTGCTCACAGTATTTAGCCGGTTTTGGGGGACACAAAATGGCTGCCGGTATAAATATAGAAACAGAAAAAATCGCCCAATTCGCAGCTGAATTCGAACTCTATGCAAAGGAAAATCTGAGTGAAAATGATTGTATGGCCAAACTTTATATCGATGCAGCCGCTCCGTTGGCCGAATTTAGAAAACAGACCGTCTCTGAGCTGCAAATGCTCGAGCCATTTGGCCAGGGTAACACCAGACCGATTTTCGCAACAAAAGCTGTCCGTCTGGCGTCCCCGCCCAGAAGGGTCGGCTCAAGAGGCGAGCATCTGCAGCTTGCTATAACCGACAATACAGCCGCTGTTCGATGTATCGGCTTTAGGTTCGGAAAACTGGAAAAAAAACTGCTTGAACACGAATTCTTCAATGTCGCCTATCAGCCGCAAATCAATACATATAACGGCAACAGCAACGTCGAGCTTGTACTCGCCGATATTCAGTTCGAATAGAGCTCAACAATGATGCGTCGTACGAAAAATAAACGCAATACTATACACGCAATACGTAATACAAAATTATGACTTTCGATGAGCTTTTGCTTCTGGTTTCGTCAAAAAATGCACCAGCTCTGTGCACCGATTCGCGTCTTGTCAAAGAAGGATGTCTCTTTGTAGCTATCAAAGGCGGCGCTTACGACGGCCACGAATTTATTGACCAGGCAATCACAGGCGGTGCTGAATATATCGTTTGCCAGAGCCGCAAGGTGTATCCAGTGAATCGAGCCGCGAACCACGAGCTCATTATTGTTGAGAACTCGGCGCGGGCTGCTGCTGCTTTAGCCCAGGCAGCCAGGGGAAATCCGGCTTCGAAATTAACCAACCTGGCCGTCACCGGCACAAACGGAAAAACAACAGTCGCATTTCTCGTTCGCTCTTGTATACAAAAGGCCGGTGAAAAGTGTGGCCTTATTGGCACAATCATTTACGATACCGGCTCGAACAGCTCGCAGGCAACTCTTACAACACCTGATTGTTTGGCCATCGCTGAGATGGCCGAGAAAATACTCAATGCAGGCTCTAAGTATATGGTCATTGAGGCCAGCAGTCACGCCCTCGCTCAAAACCGCCTGGCCAGTGTAAAATTCAAAGCCGCCGCATTTACCAACCTCTCCGGAGACCATCTCGATTATCATAAAACCACAGAACATTACTTGGATGCCAAAACCAGACTGTTCGAAGGATTATCGCCTGACGCTACCGCAGTGTTAAATAAAGAATCGTCAGAGGCAGTACAAATCGCTAAAAAAACCAAAGCCAAAATATTATGGTACGCTGTCGGCGCACCGGCGGATATTAGCGCCCACATCGAGTCGATGGACATAAACGCAACAGTCTTCACTTTGGAATATGCCGCTCAATCGTCAATTGTAAGGACCACTTTGCTCGGCCGATATAATCTTAGCAATCACTTGGCGGCGGCCGGCTTGTGCCTCGCAGCCGGTTTCGATTTAGAAACGATATCGGCTGGTCTTGCAGCTCTAAAGACAATACCAGGCCGACTGGAAAAACTCGATTATTCGGGGCACGGGTCCAGGGGAACGAGGAACGTATTTATCGACTATGCCCACACCGATGACGCTTTGAAAAATGTACTTTCCACGCTAAAACCCTTCTGCAGGGCTAAGCTAATGGTCGTTTTCGGCTGCGGCGGAGATAGAGACAGAACTAAACGACCGCGTATGGCCAGCGTCGCTGAGAAGTTCGCCGATTCTGTTATTGTTACCAGTGACAATCCGAGAACCGAACGGCCCATAGATATTATAACTGAAATAGTCGCCGGTTTCGAAAATCCAAACTCGCTAAAAATTAAAATTGAGCCGGACAGAAAAAAGGCCATAGAATTCGCCATAAAAACCGCTGAAAAAAATGATGTCGTACTTATTGCAGGCAAGGGCCACGAAACGTACCAGATAATCGGAAAGCAAAAATTCGATTTCAGCGATAAAAACATCGCTCAAAAGTGTCTTGAGAAGAGAAAATGAAAAAGTTTTTAATCAAAGACCTTGCTAAAATAATAAGAGCGCACCTCGAACGAGATACGAGTCACGAGCCACCAGTCACCAGTCACGCTTCTTCTTTCACCGGCGTAAGTACCGACTCGCGAACCACGCAAGCTGGCGATTGCTTCTTTGCTATACACGGTGAGAATTTCGACGGGCACGATTATGTCGATGATGCATTTGCCAGAGGTGCAGTTTGTGCCGTCATCAGCAAAGACGCCAAAGACAGAAAATTTACCGGAGATAGGATACTCAGGGTCAGCGACACAGTAAAAGCCCTGGGGCGTTTTGCCGCAGAATATCGTCGGCAAATGGATTTTAAGGTGGTCGCAATAACCGGCTCGGTGGGCAAAACAACAACAAGGCAAATCGCTTATCACGTTTTAAACCGGCATTTCAACGTGTTTCACGCACCGAAAAATTTTAATAATAATATCGGCTTGCCTCTGACCCTGCTCGGTGCCGACACAGAAGCTGAAATCGTCATTGCCGAGCTTGGTAGTAATCACCCCGGCGAGGTCGCTTACTTGACTCGAATTGCTCAACCTGGTATTGCAGTTGTAGCGAATGTTTATCCGGCCCATTTGGCCGGCTTCGGCGACCTGAAAACGATAATTCACGAAAAGCTGTCCATCTCACAAGGCCTCCAGACCGATGGTATTTTGATAATCAACGCCGATTTGGTTAAATGGTTAAATGGTAACCGGTTAAATTGCCAATTACCGATTACCAATCACCAAGTCATAACTTTCGGCAAATCACAACAGGCCGATATACAGGCTCAGAATATCACGTACGAAAATACCGGTAGCAGCTTTACTATCGACGGCACGCAAGTTTGCCTGCCGTTACCAGGCCCGGGCAATGTCGAAAATGCGCTTGCCGCCTGGTCTATTTGCAGCCGGTTTGGGCTGACTATCGATGATTTCGCACAAGCTCTAAAGACCCTGCCCCAGGTTCCTATGCGCGCTGAATTGCTCCAGACCGGTAAGCTGACCGTATTAAATGATTGTTATAATGCAAACCCGGCCTCAATGAAAAATGCTCTGGATATCTTGGTCAATCTCGATTCAACACGAAAACGCCGACGGGTCTTTATCTGCGGCGATATGGCCGAACTCGGACAGAAAAGCCACCTTCTCCACGCAGAACTGGGGGCTTCTGTCGTACAGGCCGAGGTCCAGCTTATAATTGCGGTTGGCAAATCCGCCAAAATCGTGGCACAGGCCGCAAAAGACAACGCCGAATACGATTTGCGAACAAAATGTTTCAAAAATACCCATTCTGCCTGTAATAATCTGCAAAAATTCATAAAAGATTACGATATAATATTAGTCAAAGGTTCGCGGGTAGCCAGGTTGGAAGCGGTCGTCGAAAAGTTAAAACAACTTTTTTCATAAAGAGTCTCCTTTTAAGTGAGACACGGGTTACCAGATGATATACCATCTGTTATGGCATTTACGTGAGGTTTTCACCCACAGGCTGGGCTTTTATGCCTATCAGGACGTGATGTTTCGCTCCGTAATGGCGATACTGACCAGCTTAATGATCGCACTTTTGATTGGTCCGGGAATTATTCGCTGGCTAATGCGAAAAAAGATTGGAGACCGGCCCGAGTTCTACCACACTGCTCTAAATGAGCTTACAAAAGAAAAGGCAAACACACCCACGATGGGGGGGCTGATAATCATACTTTCAGTTCTCGCCACAACCTTACTATGGGCAAAGTTAAACAACCCCTTTGTTCAGAAGGCCCTTTATCTACTTATATGGTTTGGTGTTCTGGGCAGCGTCGACGACTGGCTAAAGCTAACAACCCAGCGACGACAGCGCAGCAGAAACGGACTAAAACCCTGGGAAAAGCTCATCTTTCAAATTGGCGGAGCCGTCTTAATAGCCTCGTTTCTTTACACCGATTTTGCCAACATAAACGACGGCAAATTGTTCTGGCTGCCGTTCTACAAGCACGGCCTGCCGCTGGCAGGTTGGATGTTTGTATTGATAGCCATTTTTTATATTTCAGCCACCAGTAATGCCGTCAACCTCGCCGATGGTATGGATGGATTGGCCGCAGGATGCCTTGGAATGATTGCTCTGGTACTCACCGTCCTCTGTTATGTTGCCTCCGAGACGATGACGCGAACCAGTCCTGTCACCTGGGCGAGCTATCTTCTGCTTCCCGCTATACCACAGGCCGGAGAGTTGAGCATCTTTTATTCCGCAATCTTAGGGGCAGTGCTCGGCTTCTTGTGGTTCAACTGCCATCCAGCCCAGACCTTTATGGGCGATGTCGGTTCTCTGCCATTGGGAGCGGCGATGGGTTACGGTGCACTGGTCACCAGAAATGAAATCCTGCTCTTAATTATTGGTGGTGTCTTTGTAATTGAGCTGTTCAGTGTAGTACTGCAGGTCGGCTATTTCAAATACACCGGCGGAAAGCGGCTTTTTAGATGTGCACCTATACATCATCATTTTCACCTGGCTGGCTGGAGCGAACCACAGGTCGTTGTGCGATTTTGGCTCTTGGCCGCCGCCTTCGCCGCCTTCGCCCTCGCTACACTAAAAATCCGATAACTCCCTTTTCTCTGCCCCAGCCCCCACAAAGACTCTTGAAGGGTTAAGGCCAAATAATATAAAACGTCTACCTTGGCAGCACATGGATATTTTCCAGTTGTAAATCAGCAATTAGCTCAGAATGGTATTTGGCTTGCAGTTTGGCAAAAGTAGCATGCGAGAGATGGACCACCAGATCGAGAGAGCCTTTCAACTCTATTCTAACATAATTGCCGCAGTCACGCCAGCCAATCAGCTTAACGCGCAACTTATTGTTTACAGAGTCATTATGCAAGGGGCTGGAAAGCAGAAGCACACTTTCCGGACGAATCATAAATCTTATTCGCCCTCGGTGTTGCCCCGGTACCGCCAGCTGTGCCTGCCCGCATTCCACGATGGTGCTTGCCGGCTGGGGGCCAGGCTGAACCACCTCACCGCTAAATATGTTCTCGCAACGCATAAAACGGGCTACAAACTCATTTTCCGGCTGACGTAGCAATTGTTCCATTGAACCAATCTGCTGTAAGCGGCCTTGGTGCAATATTCCGGCCCGGTCCGCTACCGAGAAGGCTTCTTCCAGGTTATGGCTGACATGAATAGTGGTTAGACCGAGTTGGCGTTGGATGCGGTGTAGTTGGGTACACACATCTTGTCGGCTGGCCTCGTCTAAGGCACTGATGGGCTCGTCGAGCAGTAAAACCTTCGGCTGCAAAACCAAGGTTCGGGCCAGGGCTACACGCTGCCCCTCACCACCGCTGAGACCGTTAATACTGCGTTTTAACAGATGTCTGATGCCCAGCATTTCAACCGTCTGGATGAGCTTACTAAAAATCGCCCGCTGATTGCAGCCACGGGCCCGTAGGCCGAATGCGATGTTACGCTCGACAGACAGATGCCGAAACAGAGCGTAATCCTGCGGTACATATCCGATGTTGCGACTGCGGGGTTCAAGGTTAGTTACATTGCGTCCATCAATGTAAATTTGTCCCGACTCGGTCTGCTTGAGACCGCAAAGGCACTCCAGAAAAACAGTCTTTCCAGAGCCGGGCGGGCCCAACAGAACAAAATACTCACCCTGGGCCACCTCGAGACAGACTTGGCGCAACTGAAAATCGCCGATATTGAATGAAAGCTGTTCTGTACGAATCATAATTTTACCACAGCACTGCCCCCGACCAGGCGAATGGCCGACAAAGCAATAAGAGCCACAAATATCAGCAGTAATGCTACTGCTAAAGCCACCTCGAGATTACCGATGGACTGCTCCAAAAAAATGGTGGTGCTCAAAACTTCCGTTCTGCCGCGGAAGGAGCCGACAAATATCATCAAAGGGCCAAAAAGGCCAAACGAACGAGCCCAGGTCAGAATGCCGCCGGCGATAATGCCGTTTAAGGCCAACGGGAAAGAGACATGCCAAAAACTACCCCACTGGGTACAGCCTAAGGTCAAGGCAACATTTTCAAAACGACGGTCAACCTCATCAAAAGCGGTCTTCGCAGAACGAATCGCAAAACTGGCCGCAACTACGAACTGGCAAAGCACAATACCTTTGGGTTGAAAGACGAACTCAAGGCCCAGCCCTTCCTGGATCCATTTGCCTATGGCAGTTTGAGAAAAAAACACCAGCAGCGTAAGGCCCGCTACCAGCGGAGGAAAGACAATGGGCAAATCCACAATGATATCAGCCAGAGTCCGGCCGGGAAAGCGAAAACGACTCAGCACATAACCCATCGGAACCGCAAAAAGCAGCGACAAAAAAGTCGTCGTAAAACTCGTCCAGATACTCATCCACAGGGCATGACGTATAAAACTCGAGGTAAGTACCGTTAAAACTGCCTTTTTGTTGATGTAGAATATATCGGCGATTATCAGCAGCAGCACGAACGTCATGAAAACAGCCAGAAAGAAAAAACCCACCGCCGCAAAGATCCGACCGTGCCAGCCTCGCACTGGGCTATTCACACTTGTTATCATTTTGATAATTCTCTTCTGACGGTCGATAGGTCAACTATTTTGAGCAAAATGACCAATGCGGCAATAACTGAAGGAATCATAGTTCCCGGCGGCACAGGCTGATTAAAGGTCTTAAACCATAAAATCCAATTAGGGATTTTACCCAGCACTACTATATGCAATACAATCAGTGCCAGAAAGAAGTATCCCGTAGTCTGAAGACTTTTCCATTTGTCCTGCCCGAGTCGCTCGGGGGACCATCTATATGACGTAGACCAAAGCAGCAAAAAACCAAGAAACGCTATGGCGCCAAATACAATCGACAGCCGGTTTTGACTATAATATGACAAATCAAATTTTTTCACAAAGAAAACTGAAAGTACCACATGTAAAACCATGAAAGTCGCAGCAGTCACTCCTAAAGTACGCCGCAGACGAATCGAGGTATGGAACTTACCTGTCAGACGTTGAAGGGGGCCTAATGCTCACGAAAATGACAAGAGTAAACTCGAAGCGATGGCAATAGCCTTGTTGGCTGTAAAAAGTGAATAAGGCCCGCCACGCCAGCGATGATATTCCCACATCAACAAAAATGCTCCTGCATATACCAGCAGCGAAAACATCCCTTGCTAATCTATCTAGAGTATCACCTGCCTGTTCTCCTAGAACTTCGGCAGCCTCTGTCAAAATTGGGTCAGGAGTTTCCATATCCACAATATCGGTGATAGTAACGAAATCCAATGTTGTTATTATAAAAAAGACACTT
>SDBT01005974.1_pt1 | contig 20349 bp, 15 predicted proteins | sample 2277101 | NCBI WGS metagenome assembly SDBT01 (sample SAMN10404973, study PRJNA504765) | marine sediment metagenome | isolation source: marine sediment core GS10_PC15, 103 cmbsf | place: Arctic Ocean: Southern Knipovich Ridge | collected 2010 | reverse complement strand
GCGTTAAATACAGGAATCGACAAGGCCTCTGCCTGCTTTTGAACCTCCCGGTAAAGAGCAAGTTTTTCTAACGAGGCCTCGTATTTCTCCATCGCCATTGGGTCCACTTCCACCTCTTCAAAAGTCGGCCTTTCGCGGACTTCCGGAGTCCCGCCGAGAACCAAAAAATCCGTGTCGATGGAAACGGTATTGGCCACCACGCCGCCCCATTTTTCAATAAGTGCTTTTATTTTACCGACAGCGTCATAATCAATAGCTCCATCGTTATTGAGGTCAAACTCGCCGGCAACCACGAACACGTTCTTTTTATCACTATCCCAAATTAAGTTTGCAACAATATCATCCAGTACGATGGGTCTTCTTATTTCTGAACGTATAATCCGTGCTGATGAAATGTTTTTGCCGACATTGAACACTTCAATTTCAGCCTTTCCCTTACCGTCTCTGGGGATAGGTATATTTTTTTCATAAACCGAAAAGATTAAACCTCGATAAACACGGTCGTCAGTTCCAATATCCAGATGAACGATTTTGGTCTGGTCGTCAATCAATATTATTTTGCCGTCGGGCTTATACGCCGCTACCTCAATGTCGGGCGGCGGTTCGAGCTCTCGAAGCTTTTCCAGCGAACGCTTCATTCTATCTCTGGCTATTGCCAATTCTGCCTGGGTTTTCAGCAGTTTCTTATTTAGTTCATTGCTGTTAGCTTTTTCTTCATCCAGTTGGGCCATAAGAGTCTGAACCTGCCGCTCTGAGGTTTGTTCAATCAGAGCTTGAAGTTCGTCGTAGTCTTGCGCAATATCGTTAACCTGCTGCTGGTATTTTTCCTTCTCAGCTAACAGGATTTGTTCTTTTTCAAAACTGGCTGCCATCGCATCATCAAATCGGTTTTGCAGCTCTTTAAGCTGTTCCTGGGTAGCGAGTTCTGCGTTTGTGATGTTATCCAGCTTTGTTTTCAGTTTTTCTATTATCCGTATAAGTCCGATGGTATTGGTGTCAACGTCTTCAACATCAAGGTGTTTTTGGGCTAATAGTTTCAACGTGTCTTTGGCCTGTCGTCTGGCTGTGTTGACTTTGACCTCAGCCGAGGTCTCTTCGGGCAGGCCTCCAACGATTAGATATACTATTGCGTCAAGATAATCGACCATTGTACCGAGCCTGCTCTTACGGCCCTGTTTTGTTCCAATTAGTGCTCCTATTTTTCGCCGCTCCGTGCTGGTGGCCAACTCTTCGATTTGGCTCTCTAAAGCAGATGCTTTTGTCCTATGGTCTTCAGCCCTGATGTAGTAGATAACTGCAACGGTAGTCGCGATAATAAAAAGCCCAACAAAGGTTATTAGGGCAACGAGCATAGTGTTGGTTTGCGGTCTCTTGCCTGCTGGCATAGTAAAACTCCTTAGAAATACTGAAAAATCAACTGTTAAAGCCGTTTGAAACATATATTATCGCCGAAAAGTTGCTCGGAGTCAACAAAAAAAACTATAGAAGTTGTTTTGCTTGGCTGGATTATGCGTATTTTTTCGACGATATTCTGCAAAATGCACAACCCCGGCAGAATAAACTTCACCGACGCCCAATCTTCATCCCGACCATCACCCGTCGTTACGAGCGAAGCAATCTTTATCCTCAATAATCGTAAATCAAAAACCCCCGTCAAACTTAACCCTGTCTCCTGACTTCTATTCACTATTCACTAAAATACTAATTTCTATTGACCGTTGATGATTATTAGATAAACTCTAACTACAATCTTTGTTCTTAAGACAACCAAACAATGACAGAACACCGGCAGCATTCCGTTGATATTGAAAAATGGCTCAAATTAATCAGAGCTGATAATGTCGGTCCAACTACTTTTGCAAGGCTTATAAAGCACTTCGGCTCGGCGGATTCGGCCTTGGGCGCTTCGGTCAGTGAACTGACCAAAATAGATGGAATAGGTTTCAAGACCGCTGAACAAATTGCAAAAACGTGTAACAAATTCGACACCAAAGCAGAAATAGAGCTGGCCGACAAGCTTGGCGTCTGGATAATCAACCTTGACGATGAGCGTTATCCGCCTGTGTTGAAACAGATTTACGACCCTCCGCCGGTTCTTTACATCAAAGGCAGTTTGACTAAGGCTGATAATCTGGGAATTGCGATAGTTGGTTCCCGCCGTTGCAGTTTATATGGCCAGGAGCAAGCTTCGCGACTTGCTCATTTTTTAAGTTCAGCCGGCTTTACAATTTATTCCGGGATGGCACGCGGAATAGATACTGCCGCACATCAGGGTGCGTTATCAGCCAACGGATGCACAATTGCGGTGCAGGCTTGCGGCCTGGCAAATATCTTCCCGCCGGAGAACAAGAAACTATTTGAACTTATAGCCGAATCCGGCGCTTGTATTAGCGAATTGCCGTTGCGCTACGAACCGCTGTCGGAGAACTTCCCGCCCCGCAACAGAATAATAGCGGGACTGTCACTGGGGACAATTGTAGTCGAGGCCGCCTTATACTCCGGAGCGCTGATTACCGCAAGAGCCGCACTCGAAAATAACCGGGAGGTAATGGCGGTGCCGGGCAAAATTGATTCGCCGTTAAGTAAAGGTGCACATCAATTGATAAAACAGGGGGCCAAGCTCATCGAGTCCGTTGAAGATGTAATGGAAGCACTTGGATATATCGGTGAGCAGTTGCAGGCCCATGTAAGTGCCTCGGCTGCAAAGGCGTCTGAAAAGACAGAGGCGCCTCTGTTCGATATTGGCCGGTTAAATCTAAGTGAAGATGAAAAAACGATTTATAGTTATCTGGGTAAAGAGCCATCACATATAGACCAAATAATCTCAGCGACCAATTTAACTGCGGGCAGTATTAACGCCGGCTTGATATCGCTACGGCTGAAGGGCCTGATAAAACAACTGCCGGGCAGCTTGTTTTTGAAAAAATAGTTCCTTTTTACTCATCCGGAAAGGAAAATGGGGTGAAGGTTATGAGAGACTTTCGAAAAAATTTAGCTGTGGTCCTGCTCTTCATTGGGCTGCCTTTAATGCTTCCGACAGTGAGCCGGGCAAAGGTACCGGTTTTATCTTGAGATAAACAAAGTAATTGGCAAAATACGTTAGTTTGCGAGCATAAAGGAAGCAGCTTGTTTATTTGAAGTTAGGTCGATTGTAAGAGAATTTAAGGGGTTAGCTATGGGTAACTGGTGGAAAATAGGTAAATTTATCGTACCAATCGTGCTCTTCATTGTGTTGGCTTTTGTTTGTGTGTTACTGCTTCAGGGAAAAGAACGCCAAAAGGAACTCAGTATCGGCGAACGCTTTCATTATGAAACCGCATTGACTTGGCGTGGTGTACTGGCGGATACTTTCCGAGGCAAACCAAAAAAACCGTCGCTCTATAAAACCTACCCTGGAGCAGAGAAGGTAAAATTGCCAGAGCCCGATTATAGCGGGATGACTCTCGAAAAAGCAATTGAGAAACGGCGCTCCGTACGAAATTATTCCAAAGAAGCAATCAGTATGGCGCAGTTGTCACAGCTATTATTTGCCACCCAGGGGGCAACAGCAAAGATATATGATAAACCCCTGCGTTCTGTACCGTCGGCAGGGGCCTTATACCCGTTTGAAATTTACCTCATCGTTAATAATGTGCAGGATTTGCCGCGAGGTATCTATCATTATTCCGTTTTAGACCATGCTCTGGAGCTGGTGGAGGCCGGGGATTTCCGCGGCCAAATTACCAATGCGGGATTGCAGCAGGAGATGCTGGGCGCTGCAGGTGTAAGCTTTGTTCTATCAGCCATCTTTGACCGTACACGCCACAAGTATGGAGAACGCGGCTTTCGGTATATATACATAGAAGCTGGTCATATCAGCCAGAATATCTATCTGCAGGCAACCTCCTTAGGACTTGGCTCTGTTTGTGTCGGTGCCTTTTTAGACGAAAAAGCTAACCAGCTGATCGATATTGACGGTCGAAAGGAAGCTGTCATTTATATTCATGCGGTGGGTAGGCTATGAAACGGGAGGATATCAATTACGCAATAAGCCTTGTGCTGTTACTTTTGGTTGGTATTACCGGCGTAACCGGTTATATTCAATCGCAATTAGACCTTCGCAAGTTTGTTCCACACCGCTACTTTGCTTATAGCACTTTGGGTCTTGCCGCGATCCACGTATATTTGAACGCCGGCAGGCTCTGGCGCTATATCCACCGAAAATTAAGGAAAAAGATGTGGCCTTTTGTGTAGATGTCTTCGACCCGGTCACAACGAGCGTATGAGCCAAAGAGGGTAATTATTTCTGCGGCAGGGGGGGGGTAGAAATTGATTATTGACTACCGATAATTGATAATTGATAATTGATGGCGTACAGCAGATAGAAAACTGCTGAGCAGTAAAATCTAATTTGAGGTTGGCGGATGAATGTACTTTTAATAGGCAGTGGCGGACGCGAGCACGCAATCGCTTGGAAACTGGCTCAATCGAAAAATTTAGACAAACTCTATATCGCACCGGGCAATGCCGGCACAGCTAAGTGTGGAGAAAACGTCCCTATCGGCATCAACGATATCGAAAAACTCGTTGACTTTGCAAGACAAAACGATGTAGGCTTGGGGGTCGTCGGGCCGGAAGGGCCGCTTGCAGAGGGAGTGGTTGACGCATTTGAAGAAGCCGGTATAAAGGCTTTTGGTCCCGGCAAAGATGCCGCACGGCTCGAGGCTGACAAAGCCTTTGCAAAGCAGCTGATGCGCTCCAGTACTATCTCCTACGCTGAGGGCAGAATCTTCGATAGATTCAGCGATGCAAAGGCATATATCGCAAGCAGGGACGAGCCGGTAGTGGTAAAGGCTGCAGGACTGGCTGCGGGCAAAGGTGTTTTTGTCTGTGATGACCCGGCCGATGGCATTTTAGCTGCTGAAAAAATAATGTGTGATAAGATATTTGGTCCGGCAGGCGACAAAATCATCGTCGAGGATAAATTGTTAGGTGAAGAAACCTCAATACTGGCCTTCGTGGACGGCAACAGTATCTACCTTATGGAATCATCCCAGGACCATAAGCCAATCGGAGACGGTGACAGGGGGCCCAACACCGGCGGAATGGGTGCATACAGCCCCGCACCCGTCGTTACTGACGCCTTGATGGACCAGATTAGCCGTGAAATTCTCGTGCCGGTCGTAGATGGTATGAAACGCAGCGGCACGCCGTATAAGGGAGTACTGTATGCCGGTCTTATGATTACTGCCGGCGGGCCGAGAGTACTCGAATTTAACGTTCGCTTCGGCGACCCCGAAATCCAGCCGATTCTAATGCGCCTAAAAAGCGATTTGCTCGAGGTTTGTCTGGCAGTCTGCAACGGTACACTGGAGAGGATTACACTCGAGTGGGACCAGCAGCCGGCGGTTTGTGTGGTGATGGCTTCAGGCGGCTATCCAGGCAATTATGAAAAGGGCAAGAAAATAACCGGCCTGGACCAGTTCGAACAGGCTGATGATGTGGTTATATTCCACGCAGGAACCGCTGAAAAAAACGGTGATATTATTACCGCCGGCGGCAGAGTCCTCGGCATAACAGCACTGGGACAAACAATCGCGGATGCAAAGGCAAGAGCATATAAGGCCGTCGATAAAATAAAATTCGACGGTGCTTATTTCCGCCGGGACATCGCAGACAAGGCAATAAAGCGTAAAACGTAAAGCGAATGGTTAATTAGTTATTTGGTTAAATAATTACCACTTACCAGTTACCAATTCAGTTTTTAGTTTAAAAAAATGCCGCTAAATTTAGACAAATATCTCAGAGCCGGGAGACACAAAAGAATTCTTCTCCGCTGGCTCTTTAAGGGTCTGATTTTGGCTGCTGTTTTATGGCTCGCTTTTATCCTAACAGGGCAAGCCCTGCGCCAAATTGCCATCACACAAATTGCTGAAATTACCAATACAAACGTCAAAGCCGAATCCGTTGACTTTAACCTTAATGGCTCAGTCTCTATCGAAAAGCTCATAATCCGCCCTGACCGGGACCAAAAATACGATGACGCCATACTCAAAGCCGAAAAGGTGTATGCTCGTTTTAGCATAGTCAGCCTATTTCTGCTGCAGCCCCGCCTGAAAGAAATAAGCCTTAATGATTTTGTCTTCAACGCTCAACAGGATTTGGACACAGGCCGATGGAACCTGACCGAACTTAAAATCAAGGCCCCTAAAGGAGGCTCCGGCAAAATGCCTGTGGTTCATCTAAAAAGGGGAATACTACAATACAGCAAAGCCTCAAACGAACAGGTCAAAGTTATTGCGGCAGTACCCCTTGATGTCGGATTCGAGCCTGATGAAAAAACCAAAGACGGTTACAATTTTAATATAACAACAGATAAGAGAGCCGGCTTTGGCAAAAGCGTCTTGACTGGATTCTGGCAGCCAGGCAGAATTGCAATTGCCGGCTCAATCTCATCAAAGGATCTCCCTGCGTTCGAAAGGGCCTGGACGATAAATGTCCTGGCTGCTGAGCTGAACTATGACCGCAACAACACCTATTCAGTGAAACTCAAAATAAAAGATTTACTGCTCAAACATAGTACCACGCCGGATACATCTGCATCAGTCAGGCCGTCGTTTATGGGAAAGTCCGGGCCCTTTACTGCCTTGCAAAGATTTTTCAACCGATACCAGCCACGCGGACAAGTTGATATTGACCTTGAAGCATCCGGCAATTTAGACCGGCTCACCGAAAGTAATCTACAAGGCAAAGTCTATTGTAAGGATGTTTCGATTTGCGACCGTAAGTTCACCTACGCGATGGAGCACCTGATTGGGCAGATAGATTTAACCGAAAAAAGTGCCGTCCTGAACCAACTACACGGCAGGCATAATGACGTCAGGGTGACCTTAAACGGTTGGTCCAAAGATTTCGGCCCTAATTGGAAGTACCAAATCCGGATTACAAGTGACAATATGGCTCTGGATAATGACCTGTATGATGCGCTAAGCACAAAGCAGAAAAAGTTCTGGTCTGCTTTTTCTCCGACCGGCCTTGCAGCGATAGATTACCGCCGAAGCCGACAGTCGAAAACGGACAAAAAAGGAACCCTGACAGTCGAACTACTCGATGCTGAAGCTGTATACCGACGTTTTCCTTATCCGCTAAAAAATCTTACAGGAAAGTTATTCTTCGACCACGACACTATAACTATCTGCGACGTAACCTCTGAGGTAAACGAACGCAAAATAATCTTAAACGGCCAAGTAACATCTCGCAACACCGACCGGCCGATATATGATATTTCAGTCAAAGCTGACAATATCCCGTTGGATTCAACGCTGGCCGAGGCATTGCCAAATAAGCAAAGGCATTTATACAACCAGTTGGATATGGCCGGCTTGGCCGATGCAAATGTGAAAATTTTTACGCCCACCCAAAATAAAGAACCGGCAACTTTCATCGCCGATGTCTCTTTCAAAAAGACTTCTCTGAGGATTCCTGTTTTGCAAGAAGACCACAAAATGGCAACCCAAAAGGAGCGCAAAAATGGGGCACTGAAAATAAATAAATCCCCCTTGCTCGTCTCTGACATATCGGCAAAAGCTGTATTTGGGCCCGATTTAATACGTATTAAAAATTTGAACGGTCGATATGGCCAGGCTCTGGTTTCACTCACCGGCCAAATCTGGCCCGCAGGTGAAGCTGAACAGACCGGCTATTGCTTATCGCTGCAAGCTGAGAAAGTGGAGTTAAACGATGATTTGATTCATCTACTGCCGGCAGCAATGAAAAGCATACTCTCAAAATCACAGCCGGAGGGAAAGATAAATCTCAGTGCCAATCTCAACAGAGCCGCCAGAGACAATTGTCCCGATTATAAGCTGACTGTGGACTGTCTGGGTAACAGTGTCAATTTTGAACGCTTTTGCTATCCTCTAAAAGATATAACCGGCAGTTTAACGATAACAAAGAACAGTATCACTCTGGCCGATATTACTGCAGCACCGGCCGATAATGTCCGGATAACACCAGACACCCCCGCCATAAAAGTAAACGGACAAATATCCCTGGTTGATAACGCCTTCAGCGCCGCCTCCTTTCGACTTTCGGCCAACGACATTCCCTTCGATGAACAACTCGGCATCGCTCTGCCTGAAAGTATTCGGCCCTTTTACCTGAAACTCTCACCCACCGGCCGATTCGATTTGAATTTCGGAAAAATAAAAATATCCACTGCCAAGGATGGCGAAAAATACATCAATTTCACCGGCGATGTCAACTTGACAAATTGTAATTTCAACACCTCCCCTGACATAACCGAATTGGATGCCCTCTTGAAAACAAAAGGTCTATACAAAACCGGCGAGGGCTTCTGTAATGGCCAGGCCGCTCTTTTCGCAAATGCCCTTAGGATTAAAGGAAAATCTTTAACCGAGCTAAACGCAAATATCAATTACGACCCACACCGGCAGATTTGGTCGACTAAAAACTTAATCGCCCACTCTTACGACGGCAAATTGGCCGGCAGATTCGAATTCAAACTGCCCATCAACAGCGATTTCGAGTATTTATTACAGGTAGGTTTTGATAATATCGACCTGAAACAATTTCTCTCGGACACAAAGCCCGGAGCCACTTCCCACAACGGCCATACCAGCGGAAAAATGAACGGCTCATTGAGCATCAGCACCGCAGTCGGCGATGATTATTCACAAATCGGCAGATGCAGACTGAAAATAGCAGATATGCAGGTCGGCACAGTCTCTCCGCTGGCCAAGCTGTTGCTTGTATTAAAACTGACGGAGCCGACAAACTTTGCATTCGAACAGATGCTCGTTGATTCATACATCAAAAACGACAAGCTGTTTTTTGAGAAGCTCGATTTAGCCGGTGAAGCTCTCGCCTTTAACGGCTCAGGCTGGATGGACCTGAAAAATCAGAATGTCGATTTAACGCTTACTGCCCGAGGCCGCCGACTTGCCACCGCTGAGCCTTCCATCTTGCAGTCTTTGACCGACGCCCTTGGCGGCGCCGTTGTGCGAGTGGAGGTTAAAGGTAATGTTTACGACCCACAGGTAACAACCAGGACCTTACCGCTCTTCGAAGATTCGCTGCAGATTCTCGGCACAAAGCCGACCGAACCAGATTAGCACGGCAGCTTCATCTTCAAAAAATTTCTCTCTAAACTGTCATCCTTACCCGCTATAAGCCTTTAACCCGCATCCGGACAGAGTAGAGTGAAGTTCGTGCCGTGATAAACAGCGTCCGTTTATCCTTACCGCCAAAACAGACATTGGCAGGCCGCTCGGGAACCTCTATCGTTTCAATCTTTTTGCCGCCGGAGTCATAAACCGAAACCACCCTTGCCGTCAGGTAAACATTACCCTCATTATCAATAGTCATCCCGTCGGAACCTTCCGGCACAAAAACCCTTTTATCCGACAGCGTCCCGTCGGTCTTGATGATATAAACATAGGTTTTGTTCCCGCCGTGGTCAGCCACGTAGAGTAGTTTACCGTCGGCAGTACCTATTACTCCGTTGGGCCTGACCATATCATCGATAACGCGGATGAGCTTTTTACGGTCGCCGGCCAGATAATAGACGTGTTCGCCGGCCTGCTCCATATTATCCCTGCTGCCATAGCGCGGGTCGGTAAAGTAAATACCTCCGCGAAGGTCTATCCAGAGGTCGTTGGGACTGTTTAACCATTTGTTGCCGTACCTTTCAGCCAGCACCGTCACCCTACCTTGCGCATCTATTGACACTAACTGGCGCCCGCCTCCGGCGCAAGCCAGCAGATTGCCGTCTCTGTCAAAGAAAAGCCCGTTAGCCCCTCCTGAGTCTTCGAGAAAGGTTAACAGCTTACCAGCCAGCGACCACCTGTGAATTCGATTGTTGGGAATATCCGTGAAAAAGATATTCCCTTCGGCGTCCGCCGCTGGCCCTTCGGTGAACCTAAAGCCGCCGGCAAGTTTTTCCACCTTCGCACCTGCTGCCACAACGCTAAGCTGCTCACTACCGCAGCCCGCCGCCACAACTGAAAACAACAATACCATAAGACAATACCATTTACTGCTTATTACTGCTCATTTCTATATCCCTTCACTGTGTATTGTATAGTATAACTCGCTCAAAACCAGAATCTTTGCTTGCCAATCCGCGTAATCAGTTTTTAATTATCGCTCTGTCAGTCCGGCCAGGTCGGCGATGACGACCTGCAGCCCGGATACTACCATTGCGAGGCGCTCATAGTCAATCTTCTCGGGGGTGTCTTCGCCTTGGTGATAGTAAGGATAGCGAAATATGGCTGTGTCGGTTACCATAATTGCCGGGTAACCCTGCCGCCAGAAAGACCAGTGGTCCGACCAGTTGATACCGGGAATGATTTCCGGGATGGCTCCTCCCTGTGATGGAAACTTGCAGTTTGCGCGAAATGAAGCAATGGCCTTATGCAGAACTTTGCGTGAGGACACGTTACTGACGAACCCGATGAAGTTGCCTGTTGACGGGTATATCAGATTAAACGGAAACGGGTATCTTTGGCTTTTGGCCCGGTCACTATAGTAGCCGATGGTCTCCAGGCTGAGCATAGCGATTATTTCATCGCCTCTTGTTCTGCAGCTCTTGGCGTAAACCAGGCTGCCCATCTCCTCGGTCTGGAAGAATGGCGGCTCTTCGTTTACAAAAAAAACAAACCGCAGTGTTCGAGCCGTCTTTCTACCGGCGAACCAACGCGCCAGAGCGAGCGTTGCTGCAACAGCCGAGCCGTTATCATTGGCGCCGGGGCTGCCGAACACAGTATCATAATGGGCGCCGATTACGACAATCCGCCCGGGGTATTTTGCTCCCAAGCTCTCGACTTCGATATTGCGGCACATCTTGTCTTGCACCTGAAAGTTCTGCCGGCCGACTTTATAGCCGCCCTCAGCGAGGGAGGTTTCGATAAAATCGGCCGCAGCAGCCAGCTTCTCATAGTGCCAGATATTTCGCTCACCAATTTCGCCGGCAAGTTTCTCTACGTCACGAACAAGTTCATCCCGCAGCAACCTCTGAGCGTCGGTTAGAGCTGGCAGTCGGCCGGTGTAACTTTTCCCAGGCATTTTTATCATCGAAAAATACGCCCACAATAAGAATATCAAAAGAGCTGCTGCCAGCACAGCAACTCTGATAACTGCACCCCGAGTTATAATCTTTATTGTAAACCGACCTTTGCGTCCAGACTCCACGGCAGCCGGCTCTTGTCCGCAGTTTAGTTTCGCTCTCGGTGCTTGTTTTTCGTTAAACACGGCTCTATTATTCTGAAACCGACCTGTTGGTCAAGGGTCAGGCTATGTCCAGGGTAAATTTTATCGCCCAAAGATGGTCTCAAATACCACTTCAAAAACGCTAAAGGTTTTTACACTACTTACAACTTGATGTTCAAAAAACGTGAATACAAAAACGTAGCATTCCAACTCCATCAAACCGCCCCAAATCTTCAACTTCTCCATCATCCGTCCTCTGTCTTCTCACTTACGCACTTATGCTCTTATACACTTTGTGTGCTATTCTATCTGCTGAATGCTATTCACCAAATGATTGACTTGCTTTAGCTTTGATGGTAGTTTATCGCTGGCGTAATCAAGGGAGCTAAGTTGTGGAATTATCCTGGCTAATAAAACTGAGAATCGCCGCTGCGGTCGCGGCGGGTGTTGTCCTGATAGGTATTTTGGCCTGGCCGTTAGCGGCACCACCTGAGCCATTTGGCGCTGTGCTTGCCGGGGCCATGAGTCTTGGCGGTAAAATGACTTTGGCAGGTTTGGCATTTTTGGCCGGCTTTGCAGCCTATTTTCTTTCCTGGCCTTATGGCCGAGAAATCGGCATCTTGGCAGTACCAGCCGGGTTAGCTGTCTGGGCGGTGCGCAGCGGCAGTGTGGCCGGCCTGATGCAGCTAAATCCAACTTTGGCGCAGCGACAGGCAGTTTTTGCGGCCCTTAAGTGGGAGCCGATTTTCTGGCTGGCTATGGTGGCTGCCGGATTTGCCGGCGTCCTGTTGGGAGAAAAACTTGGCAAGCCTGAGCGAGGCAAAACCGAGAAAGAAGCTAACTCTAAAATAAGTATATACTTGAATGCAGCAATTGCATTGGTTGTTTCGGTATTAATAGCTCAATTTTGTATCAGGATATTTGCCCGGGATGTGCAAATATTCGACAAGACGTTAAGTTCGGCTGTTGTAGCGCAGCCGGCTAACGCACAGATTATTTTTGCCGTTTTACTTTCGTTCGGGCTTGTTGCTTTCATAGTCAAAAAATTTCTCAATGTCAGCTATATCTGGCCCATAATTGCCAGCACTTTTGTAACAGCCTTTGTTATCAGTACTTACAACAAGGAAGTTATATTGCAGTATCTTGCTGAACGCTGGCCGGCGGTCTTTTTCTCCAACCCAAGCGTCTGCATTTTGCCAGTCCAGATAGTGGCTTTGGGCACATTAGGCTCAGTCGCAGGATATTGGCTGGCTGTACGATACAATTATTGGCGAAAACACGAAATCAAATAGCAAAATAGGGCAGGGGGCAGGTTCGGCAAATTCGATGCATCTTTTTTTTCAGGTCGCGTCTTTCAGATAAGTGTATATGTTTTAAGTAGTTATGCACACAGAGTCCCATAATTGGTCATTGGCGGCAAAAACACAGCAAAAACAGCTATTTTTGCCCCTCGAATTGGTCGAAAATATAGTTGTGTTCAGGGTTTGTCTGTTGGTCAGTGTTTTTTTGGACTAAGTCGTTATGAGATAATGGCATATAAAAACCTTTGACAGACGGCCGGGCGAACAATTGAATGGACCCCTTCGTAGAATGTAGTAAGGCCAGCCGACAAAAGGAGTTGAAAAATGTTGGTTCTAAGCAGGCAAAAAGATGAATCGATTGTGATTGGCGATGATGTCGAGATTACTATCGTCGATATCCGGGGCAATAAGGTTCGTCTAGGCATAACGGCTCCGAAGAATATAACGGTTCATCGCAGAGAAGTTTACGATGCGATTCAACGCGAAAAGGAGCAGAAAAAGGAGGCTCACAAACAGCAATAAAATCAGCAGCCGCCACAGCTGGTTTTATGCAATTTCCCACGCCGTCCTATTTGAATAAGCACGTTAGTTAGGACGGTTTTTTTCTGCGCCGAGCTTTACATTCGCTTATAGCGTGGTCCGCCGCCACCTTCGGGGGCCGTCCATCTGATATTGTCAAACGGACACTTTCTCTGGCAGCTTTTGCAATGCAGGCAGTTTGATGGGTTTGCCGCTTTTACTTCTTCGTGCACCGTCTCATAGACCCCCGCAGGGCAGAACGTAATACACGGACTGTCGAACCTCGGCGTGCATTTGGTTTTACAAATGGACGAATCCAAAATGGTCAGATGTGATGGTTGCTCTTCGCGATGCTCGGTTGCTGCCATTGCTGTAAAGGTATCTTTATCAAATTTCTGATTGCCTTTTAGCCTGTATCTCGCAGTTGTCATTGCCTCATAGTCTTTTTCAACCTTAAATTTCGGCAGCAGACCACCGAGAACCGACAGCGGCATCCCCTGCAGTGGTCCGAACTTCGCAACTGTCTGCCGGAAGTCCTTTGCTGATTCCATTTCCATCGCAACATTCGATTGTTCAATCAACTCGGTATATCTCGACGCTGCTGTCTGGGGCTTGTTGAGATTTTCAGAGATTGCCTTTGCTGCGCTGATGCCTGAATCGATAGCGTTGTGCAGGCCCTTGATTTTGAGCATATTTACAAAGCCCGCACTATCACCGAGAATCAGCACATTACCTTTGCCGATGGCACCGGTTTGCGGGGCTCTTGGAATGGCGTAGTATCCGCCTTCCGGAATCATCTTTGCGCCGGCCTCTACGACCGTCCCGCCATTGATAAACTGCTTTACAAACTTATGGTCCTTGAACCTCGTCAGAGCATCCTGTGGGTTAAAATCGTGGTATTTCCAGTCGGCACCAACGATGATTCCAACGGAAAGATGGTCCTTAACCCCTGCATATACAATTCCGCCGCCGAATATCCCTGGTCCTAAAACCGGCGTCCAGATAGGATAGCCCATAGCGTGAACAACGCGGCCTGGGGTAAATCTGTCGTATTGCTCGCTGCTTACCTTTATGAGTTCTTTGACGGCTATGGAGTACAGTTGAGGATTTTGTCTTTGAAGTTTTGCCTTTTCTACAAATTTTTCCGTTAAAAGCCCGTCACATCCCTCGGCAAGCGCTACGAAATCAGCGTTTATGATTTCGCCCTCGACGAAGTTCGGCTGTTTATTGCCTTCCTTATCGAGACCCTGGTCAACAAGCTTGACTCCTCTTGCCATATTTGTAGATTCATTGAGAATGATATCCTCAGCAGCAAATCCGGTCAGCACCTCTGCACCGAGCTGTTTTGCTATCTCGCCCAGCCATCTGGTCAACTTACTTATAGATACAGAATAGTCTCCGGTGTGTACCATTTGGCCGGGTCCGAGTCCGAACATTCTGGCAAGTCTGATTGCAAAGGAAATGTTAAATGCCCACTTCTTTCCCAGAAAGAACATAATATTGTCTTTGTCAATTTTGCTCGCTAACAGTTCTTTTGCATCGTCGCTTTGACGCCACTCCGGCACTGCCGAATCCAGCAGCGTATGCAGAGACTCAGCCTCTAAGACCGCACCGGAAAGGTTGTGATTGCCAAGGTCGGCTGATTTTTCTATGACGCAGACCTCAAGATGAGGTTTTTCGGTCTTAAGTTGTATTGCCGCTGCCAGTCCTGCCGGCCCCGCGCCGACTATCAGGACCTGTACTTTGTTATAGTTTTTGTCAGACACTTTTTTATCCTGCCTCTAATACCTGAACCAACTGTGGTACTGTATCTTCGACATTTCCGACAATGTAATAATCGCACTGCTTGAATATCGGTGCGTTCGGGTCGCTGTTTATGGCGACGATGGTTTCGGTGTTTGCAACGCCTATCATATGTTGAATGGCGCCGGATATTCCCAGGGCGATATAAAGTTTCGGCCCGACAGCGGTGCCGGTCTGGCCAACCTGGTGTATCCGTTCAACAAAGCCCTGCTCTACGGCCGCACGCGAGGCGCCTCTTTCAACTTCCGTGCCCAGCTTTTTGGCCAGACAATCGCAGAGCGAACCGACGAGCTGTTCATAGTTGTCCCTGCTCTGCATCCCTTTGCCGCCGCTGACAATTATGCTGGTATTGAAGTTTACTTCACCCGTGCCCAGTTCTGTTTTTATAATTTCCAGACTGACGTCATCGTCGCAAAGTTGTACCTTGTGTTTGATGACTTTACCTGTTCGCTGGTTTCCAGGGGGCAGTTTTTTCATAACGCCCGGCCTTGCCGTAGCCATCTGGGACCTTGAATTTTTGGTGCAGATAGTGGCCATAACATTTCCGCCCAGGGCCGGGCGTGTCTGCATAAGGATGGCTATCTGCCCCGTTCTTGAGCTGTCCTTTATATCCAGTGAAGTGCAGTCGGCAGTCAGGCCGCAGCCAAGTTTGTATGAAACCATCGGCGCCAGCATCCTGCCTTGAGCAGTTGCGGCAAAGAGAACGATTTGCGGTGAGTATGCGCTTACGCAATCGGCAACAACTTTGCGATGTGCATTAGGGTCAAATACGCTGAGCAGTTTATCCTCGATAATGTAGATGTTGTCGGCCCCGGAGGCGATTAGTTCTTCTGCCATTGGCTCGGACTTACAGGCGGCTACAACAACACCTACTTTACTCTCCAGAGAGTCCGCAAGCTCGCGGGCCTTGCCGATAAGTTCAAACGTCGCCGGATGTATCTGTTCATTGTGGTGTTCGGCGACGACCCAAACCTCGCCTTTATAGCTCGGTTCGGTTAATTGCAGGCCCTCTAACATATCATCCAATGCCTTCTTATGGAAATGCTTACCGGCGGCAGAGAGAATCTCTTCCTTAACCTCATCGTCAATACGGTTAATATCGCTGATGCCAAGTTCCTTGAGCTCTCGGGACAGGATTTTGAAATCTTCGTTCTCCTTTTTTGTGCCTTCAAACCTTCTGTCGAATCTATCAGCTCGTCTGCCGGGTAAGATGTAGCGCTTTATTTGGTTTTCTCTTCCTCTGCCAGAGTCGCCTTTGCCACTTTTAAAGCTCTCAACAAGCAGGCTGGCTAATGATTTTGTGTCGCTGAGCTGCTGGCATTTTCTGCTGCTTTTGCCCGGCGGATAAACGCGTATGACTCGTGTTTTCGAGCCGCTGACCCCGATGTGTGTCGCTTGGACATCATCACTTCCCCAGTTGATAATTTCCATCCTCTGTGCACGTCGCGTTGCAGCGAATGCTGCAAACAGCGGATACTCGTATTTGGCAACGGTAATTACCACCGGCAGTTCCTTAGCAGCAACCACCTCGCTGCCGCCGCTGATAATGCGTGTGAATTCAAAACGGTTTTCCCTGAATTGAGCCCTCGTCGCATAAGCTACGCAGGGCACGTCCAGTTCCTCGGCAATCTGCGGCGGTACCTGTGCGGTGTCGCCGTCCACCGATTGCATTCCGCATACCACATAATAATCCCTGTTTTCGTTAAGGATTTCTTTGACAATTTTTCTGATCGCATAGGCCAGGGGATTCGCTGTTGCCGGCGTGTCCGCTCCACCCAACGCTCTGTCGGTCAGCAGCACCGCCATATCGGCGCATCGGCTCAGGCTGTATCGCAGGACCTCTTTGGCCATCGGCGGTCCCATGGTTAGGCAGATGATTTTGGCACCCTTCTCGCCACTATCTTGCCTCATCTGGTTTGCAAAAGCCAATGCCTGTGAGTCCAGCTCGTTGATTACGCTGGTCAGCCGGCTTCTAATCAGCGTGCCGCTCTCAGGGTCGAACGCATTGTCGGTTATTTGCGTTACGTCGGGAACCTGTTTTACCAGAACTATATAATTGCTCATATCTCGTATCTCGTTGTTTGTTGCTCGTATATCGTGCCGCCTTGACTCAAAACTAAATACCGCGACTATCTAATTGTCTGTGATATTTTTGGAGCAAGCATCTGTTAGAACGATAAAAATAGATAATCTATATCATTGCCCAACATATGTCAATTGACATAAATTTGCAATTTGCTTTTGTATTGTTATTTTATCAAAAACCGTTGCTGTAGTGGAAAAGCTAATTTATAGCTTGTTTTGGATTGTGGAATAATGTTTAATTCTGTTTTCATTTGTGAGAAAAGCAATGTAAGCAGGTTAAGTTAATTTTGTTGACCTTGTTAGAAACTTTTTTCTTCGGGTCCCTAACGGGTTTGAGGTAAACCGGGATGGCAGATTTGAAGGCTTTAGCTGATGCAATTATTAAAGGTGACCAAAATGGGGCAGTAGAAATTACCAGCTTAGCGCTCAAAGAGGGCACAGCGGCCAAAAGAATTCTCGATGAGGGATTAATTGCCGGTATGGACGTTGTTGGTGTACGCTTCAAAAAGAACGAGCTTTATATTCCTGAGGTGCTTATTGCCGCACGGGCAATGAAGACGGTGATGTCAATCCTTGAGCCGGAACTTGCCAGGGCCGGCGTTGAGCCAACCGGAAAGTTCTTAATAGGAACTGTCCAGGGTGACCTGCACGATATTGGTAAAAATTTAGTGGCAATGATGCTAAAGGGTGCCGGCTTTGAAGTTATCGACCTCGGTGTGGATGTTAGACCTGAAAAATTTGTTGAGCAGGCCGAGGCTACAGGTGTGCAGTTGGTGGGTATGAGTGCACTTTTGACTACGACAATGCCTGGTATAGAGAAAACCATAAAGGCGCTAAAGGGCAGGGGGGGGTCGGCTAAGATTATGATAGGTGGTGCACCGGTAACACAAGATTATGCTGATAAGATTGGCGCCGATGGTTATGCTGCCGATGCCGCTTCAGCAGTGGATGTGGCCAAAAGCCTCGTTGGCTGATGCTCTCTGCGTGTATTATCTAACCGGCATTTTGAGACTTATTGCAGAGGGGCCGAACCCGTAAAAGGCGGTCTTTTTGCAGCAAAACTAAAAACAGCGTTAAAAACGCTGTTTTTTTTACGCTTAATCTGGTAAAATAGACACTTGGTTATAGTGGGAAAATATGACAATTAAACTTGTTTTTTCATAAGCAAGGTAAGTTGATGGTGAGGTAAACGTGCGACAGATAAAAAATCGAAATTTGGCGCAACTGTTGATGCAGCTTCGATTTACACCTGAAAAGCAGCGCCGAAAACAGCTCGATGCCACCGAGAGGCTCCTCAGGCTTATCGACGAGCAGAAAGGATATCCTTTCGAGTTTGTCTGTTTCCAGATTACAGGTTTTCACCCGAAAGCTCTGCCGGAGCAGCCGTTGATAAAAGGCGGTCAACTTGCCGAGGACTTGCGGATTTTCATCTCTAAGCTCAGCGGCCAGCTTGCTCGCCCGGTTGCTGAACAAAACCAAAAAGTTTATACCATTGAAGAACTTGCGGTGGTCTTCGACGTTTCAACAAAAACAATTAATCGCTGGCGAAAGCGAAACCTCATCGCGCGAAAGTTTGTTTTTGATGATGGTAAAAAGCGATTCGGCTTTTTGCAATCAGCTGTTGATAAATTCGCCAGGGTGAATCCGCAGCTTGTCGCCAGAGCAGGGCACTTTAGTCAACTGACAAACGGGCAAAAACAACTGATTATAAGGCACGCTAATAAGCTTGCCGCCAGTACGAACCTGTCTCGCTATCAGATCATAAACCGAATAGCAGCTAAAATCGGCAAGTGTCACGAAACTGTCAGATACACACTGCTAAATTATGAAAAAGCTAATCCTGACAGACCTGTTTCTGAAAAACCCACCGGTGTAATTAACCCGGCGCAGGCTGCTGAAATCTATAAGCTCTTCAAACAGGGCAGTAGCAGCAAAGAATTGATGAGTCGCTTCAATCGAAGCAAAAGTTCGATATATCGGATTATAAATCAACGAAGAGCAAGAGAGCTTCTGGCCAAAAAAATTGAATTCGTAACCAGCGACGAGTTTCTTGAAGAAGGGGCTAAAAACAAGATTCTCACAAAGCCAATCAAGCTCGAAAAGCCCCCCCCGTCGAAACGGATTGAACCGTTCGAATTAGTTGGCGAGTACCTCCTGCCGGAGTACTTGCAGATATTGAAAGATACGCCAGTGCTCAATAGGGAACGCGAAGTCAAGTTGTTCCGCAGATATAATTATCTAAAATATCTGGCCTGTATAACCAGAGCCGGCATAAAACCAACTCGGGTCTCGAGCTCGCGGATAAAGCAAATAGAAAACTATCTGTCTGAAGCTGAAGATATTAGACGCACCTTAGTCGAAGCAAACCTGCGACTTGTCGTCAGCATTGCAACAAAACATATCAGCACCGGGACGAATTTTTCGGAGTTGGTAAGTAAGGGTAATTTCGCACTTACTAAAGCAGTCGAAGAATTCGACTATACAAGGGACCTTCGATTCGGCAGGCATGCCTCATTGAACATAGCCAAAGAGTATGCAAAGGTATCCGGGAAAAGTACCCAGCTGAGCAGGGAAAGAGCTGCTTCATTGGCAAATATCCAGCGAGATTTGAGAACCGCGGCAACCACAGATTTTGCAGCTGTCGAACACGCACGCCGAAGTCTGGTACAGGTTATCAAAGACGACCTCAACGAACGCGAGCAGTATATAATCTTAAATCATTTTGGCCTGCTTGGCTCGCTAATAAAAAAGAAGACAAAGACCCTCAAGCAAATCGGCGAAGACCTCGCCTTGAGCAAGGAAAGGGTTCGTCAAATCGAACTGATTGCATTGCAGAAGTTAAGGCATTCTCTCAGCATCAAAGAATTCGAACTGCTGACAGGCTAATTTCAAGAAAAAGTGTCTTGGCCTGTCAGTTCCACAATTTGAAGCTGAAGCTGCTTTACTTCTTTTTGAACGTTGAGTTTTGCATCTACTACCCAATACCATAATTTCATTAAGATTGTGCGAGAAACGTTCCATTTTTCACTTCTGCCTTTCGATTTGAATTGGGTTTAATTGGGTTTGAATTGGCTTTGAATTGGCTTTGTTTTCCGGGACTGCGAAAATGTCATTTCTTTCATAATCCTTTGTTTTAACAGAACCTACGTTCATTTGAGCATCCAGCAAATTGGCTTTGTTTTGGGTTTGTTTTTATTGGCATTGTTCATAGTTATTTGTTCGTAGTTCATTGTTATAACAGTATTTACGTTCATTTGGGCTTTTCGGAAATTGGGTTTGTTTTGCATAAAAAGGTGCGATTTGTAGAGGATTCTCGACAGATGTAGAGAGGCAAGCAGAGAGTGGAGCAGTTGAACATTTGAGGGATTTTATGCGGTTGATGGTGATGATTGACCCTCCGAACTGAAGATTGAATCCATATTATCTCATTGTT
>SDBT01005973.1_pt1 | contig 20350 bp, 20 predicted proteins | sample 2277101 | NCBI WGS metagenome assembly SDBT01 (sample SAMN10404973, study PRJNA504765) | marine sediment metagenome | isolation source: marine sediment core GS10_PC15, 103 cmbsf | place: Arctic Ocean: Southern Knipovich Ridge | collected 2010 | reverse complement strand
GATGTACTGCGTGGCCCTCTTTCTTCCCCTTCGCTATTCCTCGATTCTGCACTGCATCTTACGGCATAGCCATCAGGACATAACCACCGCCAAAGGCGGTGGATTGTCAAGGCGAATTCAAATATAAAACTTGCATGTCCAATATCTATACCGGTTATTCTTTCAAATTGTGCCAAATGATAAGCTTGATGAATAAGATTACCGCTACTGGAAGAAAAATCATCGTAAAAAGTAGGACTACCTACCAAAGATTCTTCAATTGCCCTCTTCCATCGACTGTCCCAATCTGGAAGATCCTTCAAAAAATTCAACTCCTCACGTACAAAATCAGCATTACCAACAACCATTGTCCTTAAAATAACGTCCCATTGGAGAAAATCTCGAGGGTCAGAAGTTAATATTTTTTGACACAAGCGATCAATATTATTACGCCATGCGCTATCCATTTCGTTCTTATTTAATGTGTCACCAACTAATTCCACAATATTCTTCCTAAGCTCCTCCACTAACTCAAGTTCATTATCTTTAGTCACGTTCATCATTCCCTCGCAAATAATAATCTAACAGATTAATCCAGCGCTTCAAACATTCTTCTTGATTTTGTCCTGAGGATAAGATACCCCCACAGTTTTTCTCCAAATATCAAGTGTTCTCATATTTTCCAGACTATCCTCCCACTTCATTACTGAGGCCTGACGCATTTTTATACTATTCGCAACCATATCCGCCTCAATCGAATACAACCCCATCTTCGTTTCCGTACTAAGCTCCTGGGGTTTATTTTCACCCCGCTTGTGAACAAAAATTTTCGTGATTCCAGGCTCACGGCCGCCGGGGACCCACGGGGAGGGGATAAATATATTGCCTTCAGAGCCGAATATCCTTACAACATTCTCCTGTTTTAAAAACACGCCAGCAGAGACTTGAGCAATAAGCCCGCGGGGAAATTTCAAGCAGCAGGCCGACCATTCATCTATACCGCTCTGAACGCCGATATGTCCTACACCATAGATCTCCTCCGGGTCGGCATATTCTTTTCCGAGGTCAACTCCTGCGATTAATCTCACCATGGAAATTGGATAGCACCCGACATCAAGAATGCTGCCCCCTCCCAATTCATTGCTCAACGCACGGTTATTAATGTCATATTCCGCCTGGAAGCTGAATGTCGCCTGGATGATCCGCACCTCACCGATCACCCGCGCTCGAAGCAATTCTATAAGCTTCGAAGTCTGCGGATGGCAGCGGTACATAAAAGCTTCCATCAGAAAAACGTCATTTTGCCTCGCGGCCTCCACCATTGACAACGCCTCTTTGTAATTGACGGCAAGCGGTTTTTCGCACAGGACATGTTTACCGGCATTGGCGGCACGGATTGTCCATTCAGCATGAAGGATATGCGGGAGCGCAATATAAACTACCTGAACTTTAGGATCTGCAAGAAGTTCTTCGTAACTGCCGTATCGGCATGGCACGTCAAACTCCTGCCCGAAACTCTGAGCGCTGGACATACTTCTGCTGGCGACAGCAAGAAGGCCGCCTGTTGTGGAATCCACTATTCCTTTTGCGAAAACACTGGCAATATTGCCAGTGCCTAGAATCCCCCAATTTATTTTTCCGGATATCATTTAAAAAGAACCTTCATAATTTGATCCATGAATCCGGCAGCAGATCTTTTGAACTGCTGCGGGCTTTTTCGGTGAACCATTTATTCGGCGCGAATACCAACTTGTCCGGATTATTATTCAGCCAGGCGCCCCACCAGCTAAAAGTGCTGTTGGCAATAATATTATGCTTGCAGAGGCTCATCAACCGCATATCTTTAAAATTCTTGTCCGGTCCATTGTGATCAATAAATGTAATGGGATACGGTATTTGAAAATTCTTACGTACCCAAACCTTGTCATCCGTAAATATAAAAAAATGCGGCAGTTTCACATTACGGGAAATCCTCTCTGCAGCATCAGAGTAATAATCCAGACTGCAGGTCTCCAGCAGCTGCTCCGTGTATGTATTGGGCACATAGTCTAATCTGCGGATATGCGCGCTAACCGACTCGCAGGAAACAATCTGTTTTGCAGTTTCCGCATCCCTTCCGGACAGCGGTGTTTTTACGCTCAGTTCACTGCGGATAGCCTCGGAAATAGCCACAAAATATTTTTCGCTCTGCCAATAACCTTTTAATATAATATTGTTGGGAATTTTTTTAAATTCCGGATCGAAATGAAAATATCTTGCCTTAACTTCTTCAATTCCACAAATTTCTTCTTTGGAAATAAACTCCTCAATTATATTAAAATGCCGCAACGAGTATTTGTGTAATTTATATTCTTCAAATTCCGAAATATCGATTTTTAATTCTGTTTGATGGATTTCAGATAGCTGCCGCGCGGCAGCATACTGAAAAAGCTGGTTTCCGAGACCTCCTATCAGCCTGATGACAATCATGAGCAGTATCTTCCCAGGCAACTGATCAGGATTTCAATTTCTATGCTGCTCAGTTCCGGATAGTTGCCGCAGTAGAATCCGCAGTCATGTACAAAATCCGTTTCCGGAAGTTCGTATAAACGCGAAACATATTTCTGGTAAAACGGCTGACGCTGGATGTTGCCTGCGATCATAGGGCGTATTTCAACACCGGCCCCTGAGAACTGGTTCATATATCTGTTTTTCAGCTGCGGCGACTTACATAAAACCGGAAATGCAAAATTTGAGAGTACCGAGATGTGAGACCTGTCAAAAATCTGCAGATCGGGATTGTCCTTTACGCAGGATTCGAGGGTCATGTAATTCTTTTCTCTGGTCTTTATATTTTGTTCCAGAAAATTTAATTGATAACAGCCGAGAAACCCCGTTATCTCTGTCGGCCGCATATTATAACCAAGATCGTAAAAAGTATATTTTGCCTCAAATTCCGAGTTGATGTGATACTTCTGCCGCCATTTTTTTTGTTGATGCGCTTTCAGATTGCGGTCCCATCCATTAGCCCGGACGATCCTGAGCATCTCTTCCATCTCTTCATCATTTGTGCAGATTATCCCTCCCTCTATCGTGGACATATGGTGTGCGACAAATAACGAGAATGACGACAATACGCCGAAACTCCCCGCTTTCCCGGCAGGCAATTCAGTCCCTAAAGCCTCGCAATTATCTTCGATAAGGATTATATCCGCCTCTCTGCAGACCTCCCGGATTGTTTCCAGGTCACCTGTGAACCCCAACGCATTGGTAATAAATAACGCCTGGAGATCCGTATCGTTTAGACGCTGTTTGAGCTGATGAGACATCGTATTCAAGGTCCTCCGGTCACAGTCTACGGGCACCGGCTGCATGCCGAGCTGTAATATCGGCATGACATTGGTTGACCAGGTCAATGCCGAAAAACCGATCTTGTCACCGTTTTTGAGCCTGCCGAGATTCTTAAGCGCCTGAAGCATGGCGAGATTCGCGCTGCCGCCGCTGTTAACAAGGATTGATTTTTTTGCTCCCTGATATGCGGCGAATTCTTCCTCAAAAGCGGCCACCTGTTCTCCCATGCTCAATGTCTTTGCCTGTAGAATGAATTTTGCCAATGCTTCTTTTGTTTCCTGCTCATTAAGAAAAGTGCTCTTCATCAATGGAATCATTACCGTCTCCTATCTAAATACTGCCTTTATCCGACTATTCCGGCTTTACCATCCTGGCCGCCAGGCCGACCGTGTTCAATCCGGGCCGCGGGACAACATAACTCACAACTTCTTCAAGAAGCTCCATCCTTGCCCCTGCTTTTCGAAGCCGGAGCTGCCTGTCAATATCCTGAGGCTTGTTGTAGGCTTTGCGCCAGCTGTTTTTATTGTACTTGATGCACCGCAAGTAGCTTCGATAGAGCGATGTGCCATGTCCACCAAATTCAGGGTACTCTGCGCTTTTTTGGCCTAAAACATGTTTTTGACCATCGCGTTCTTCCTGGTAGAGGCCGGCCACAAACTCGTAGTTGCCCTTTTGAGCGAATCTCAACAGGTTCTCTATATGACCAGGGGTCATTATGTCATCATCATCAAAATAAGCTATCCATTTTCCGCGTGCGAGCTCCATTCCCCTGTTAAGAGGGATCAATCCGGAGATAAACCACCGGCATGCGGGATCATCCGGATATTTAGTCCGTTTAGGAAGATTTACAAAACGCACTCTTGGATCTTTGACGGCCGTGAGCAGTTCCGCCGTATCATCCGGGCAACAATCGCCGACTATTATTATCTCTATGTTCCTATACGTCTGCGCAAATATTGAGGGAAGGGTACGTTGAACCAGCAATTGTCCCCTATTGTACGTCGGAATAGCAATTGATACGAGGGGAGATTCTGTCGGGTCAGAATAAAGATGCGCGTAACGGGCACGTGCTATACACAGCTGTATGGATTCCGTTATTGCATACCGGATACCGTTAAATCCGGAAATAATCTTATCTTGGATCGTCCGTTGATATACCATACTCCGCCTTTTTCATAAGTAAACTATAGAAAACAATAAAACCTGACTTGATTTTTTCGCCCGGCGCACTACGCTACGCCTCCCATACCGGATGCTTAAGAACCCACTGGCCCAGTTTATTCTTAATGAATAATTCTGTGTTATATAAGCCATTAACAATTCCCCAAAACCGGGATTCTGAATAACCGAGGAATTCGCAAAAATCCCGCACCGCTCTGACATCCAGATTGTGGTCATGCTTCCTGACAAGTTCCTGCGCCTCTTTTCTGGTTAAAAATCCATAACGGACAAAACGCGATGAATAATCGGTGGCGGAGGCATGGCCGAACTTCGGGTATTTCATCCACGCATGGATAAGATACGCACGGCTGTCAACCTGGTCAAAGTCCTCAACATGATGCGTTCTTTTCCACTCATGTGTCAGATCATGAAAACCCCGGCTCTTCGAAAATATATAATTGCCATAACTGCTCCACTCTATGAAATAGCTTAAATATATGGGGGTTAATCTGTCTAATTCCTGTTGCGAAGGAGGATTGAACAGAACCAGGTCTTTTGCTGTAATACCTTCATCCAATAATTCTTTCAGGTCAATTCCGGACGCGACCCCGTTATCGATCTGTTCTTTCGCTGAAGGCGTTTCCCTGCTTTGAGCGCCGCCGTATTCATAATTGACATTTTCGCCATAGACTAATAACGGCGTATTAAACTTTACAGCCATGTGTAACGGATAAGTGTAAATAAACCGGTCGATAAAATATGTGGGCTTTCCGTACTTTTCAAAAGTTTTACGCATAATTATTTTCTGCGCTTTAATATTTGGTTTCATACTTATAATATCACAGCCGAACTCTTCAGAAATGTTCTTGATATTATGCATACCGGCTTCGGTCATCGGTAAATTATCCTCAACCGTCACCAAAAGAGGATTCATCCCCATCTCTTCTTTCATAATATGCACCTGAAAATGGCTGTCCTTGCCTCCGCTGACCGCTATCATGCAGTCATAGCCCTGAGGGCCGTTCATCCCTCTGTACCGGTCACACAGTTTTTTTAGTTCCTCCCGGCGCTTATTGAAATCGATATTCGTCCGATTTTCAAAGGCCTGGCATGCAGAACATGTCCCCTCTTCATTAAAAGATATCCCTGGCCGGGTTCTGGGCATTACGCATTTTTTACAATAGTCCATGATCTACTCCTTTTACATATCTACAGAAAAGTCTATACTTGTTTTAGCAAGAAAACCTGCTATCCTGAAATCCATTTCACTGTCAATATCTATTGATCTTTCTTTTGGCATGATATAAATATGCGTATTTTTCATGAATATTTTTTTTTGACTCATAAAAACATCTTTCCACCAAACATATATGGACGCGTTCATATCATATATTCTAGGGGCCTGCTGTCTTGATGTGAAATGGCCTGTTTTAACAAGTCCGACCCTTCCCCTGACCACCTCAATCATGTTAAAATACGGATTTCTGTGCGCTTCAGAAACAGAAAAAACATTGGATGCCTTCTTTTTGAACAATAATTCGATACAGTTATTAATGTCCTCTACTGACCTCAGCGGAGCGGTCGCATGCAGCAAGACCATGATATCAAACGGATAACCATCTTTCTCAATCCGAGCCACAGCGTGCGCTAGGGCATCCATGGTACTGCTCCTGTCCTGCGCCAGGGACTTCGGCCTGAAAAAAGGGACTTCAGCGCCATACTTTTTTGATATGTCTGCGATCTTTTTATCTTCAGTGGATACTATTATCCTGTCAATCAGGCCGGAGTTCTTCGCCTGTTCAATGCTATGGGCAATCAACGGCTTATCGAGAAACATTTTAATATTTTTGCCGGGAACACCCTTCGATCCGCCACGGGCCGGGATAATACAAACTATTTTCATTTTTTTATACATTTTTATTATAGATCAGTTCCATGACTCTGACTCCGTCTTCAAAACTAATCTCTGGTTCATAGCCCTTTTCAACTGCCCTTATGAAACTTTTTATCTCATGGATATAGGTCTTATCCATATCAAAAAGTTTTTTATCGGCAATAATTTTTTCCTTATCATTGATCCGGATCACAATTTTTTTAGCGATAAAGTCGCAAACAAGAGAACCCTTGTTTGTCTCAATCCGTATAATTCGCTTTATGTCCTTTTGTAAATAATCCATATGAACATTGCAGAGAAACCTGTCGTATACATAAATACCTTCAAATATGTCTTCTGAATCAATCTTTAAATCGCTTACTTTCTTTTTCACCACTTTACAGGAAACAGGGTCTCCGAACAAATAACGCATATAATCGACTTCGTGTGATAAATCTAAAGCGACCCCGCCGCCGAGACTTTTGAAGGCGCTGTAAGAATCCCGGTAATCACGGCCGCCTCTCCAGTCAGGCATATATTGCCCCACTTCGATCTTTACAAAATATATTTTCCCAAGAGTCCCTTCAGCCACAATTTTTTTGATAAGTTTTATTGCGCCCAAAAATCTCATATTATAACCGATGCTCACTTTAACTTTCTTTCGTATGACTGTTTCTTCAAGTGTTTTCAGCTTACCGGACAGTATATGCGAAAGCGGTTTCTCAATAAATAAATGAACGCCTTTTTTAGCCAGTATCAGCGCCGTAGCCGCATGTTTGCAGGTTTCATTGGCAATGACTGCCAGATCAACCTGAATATCATCAATCGACTCCACCAGCAGAACCTTTCTTTTGTCTTTTAAATGGTCCAAACATGTATTGATCTTCGAATAAACAAGTATCTGATCTATCTCAGGCAGTTTGATTAAATTACTTAAATGCCTTTTGCCAATAGAGCCGCATCCGACAAGTAATACTTTCATCACCAGGCACTCCATCCGCCATCAACAACTATATTCTGCCCCGTAACATATGAAGATGCATCTGATGCAAGATACAGGACAGCTCCTACTATATCCTCCGGAATTCCCATCCTTGCCAGAGGTGTTTTAACTGCGTATTTCTCAACAAAACTGTCCGGCTGATCATTAAAAATACCTCCCGGTGAAACACAATTGACACGAATTTTGTCTTTCGCATAATATGTGGCCATATATTTCGAAAAAGCGATCACGCCGCCTTTTATAGCCGAGTAAGCAACAGGCATTGTAATCTCTGAACCCTCATATATAGAAAAATCAGGGGCAACAATGCCGTAGATGGAAGCTAAGTTTATGATTGAACCTCCCTTTTGAAGCTGCATCTGATCCGCAACTTTCTGACAGCATAAAAAGTAACCGCCGAGATGGCTGTTCACATTAATCTTCCAGGAATCAAAACTTACATCCTCGCATCTCGCACTCCAATCATTTGTCCGCGGGTAGGCGCAGTTGACAAGAATTTCAATTTTGTTGAAGTGTTTGACAACCGCCTCCAGTGCTTTACTGATTGAAGCTTCAGATGTAATATCCAAATGCTGGAAATAAAAAGATTCGATGTTTCCCAGATCCTTCATCTGGCTTTCATCTATATCAGCAACACAAACAGATGCCCCGAAATCGCTTAATCCCCGGATGATTTCCTTACCGATCAAACCAAGGCCGCCGGTTACAAGAGCGACTTTACCCCTGCATGAGAATAAATTGCTATACATCATTCCCCCCTCGCCTGCCTGAGCTGCTGTGGCGACCCTATATCAAGCCACTCCTTTTCTACCGGGAAAGTTCCGCAGACAAGATTATTTTTTATTGCATCTTCAAAAATATTCGTAATGGGAAAATAGGTATTCTTGGGAACAGCAACTACAGCCTGCGGTGACAGTACATATATCCCCGCATTAACCATTTTTTCAAGCACCGGTTTTTCAACCAGACATGTCAGGCTGTTGTCCTTTATTTCAACACACCCGAAAGGTACCTGGTGATAATAGGAATATACCCCCATTGTTGCGTAAAAATCATTTCGGCTATGAAATTCAATCATATCAGGAAAATTCGTATCAATAATCAGATCTCCGTTCATAACGAGCAATGCCTGTTCGGGGATTTCTGGCAAGAGAGATATGGCTCCTCCGGATCCAAGCGGATTTTCTTCATGCAGGTATTCTATTTTCGTTCCGTATCTTGAGCCGTCTTTAAAATATTCTTCTATCACATGTGCCAGATGATTGACCGAAATAAAAATACGGCTGATCCCAAAACTGACCAGGTGCAGGATGATCCGTTCCAGCAGAGGCCTGCCGGCGACAGGTATCATTGGTTTAGGCAATTTTTCAGTCAACGGCTGGAGGCGCTCCCCTTTACCGCCTGCCATTATGACAGCCCAGTTGGGACGGGCAATGTTGCCCAGAATATCGTGCAAAAGATGAAGTCCTATCACTTTGCCCTTCTCATCAACGATCGGGACCTGCTCGAATCTTCTGGCCTGCATAATATCCAATACTTCCGCCCTTGAGACAGTCGGAAGCACATGAAAGCATTTCCGGTTGATATATCCGGTTATCAGACTCTCAAGCGGACATCCTTTGACCAGTGCTTTCCTCACATCCCCATTGGATACTGTCCCTATAAGCTTTAATTCATTGTCAACCGCAAGTGCGATACCTGTCCCTGTAATATCCATACTTCTCATACAATCTATAAGACTGGCATCAGCACTGATACAATAATCTTTCACAGTCTCATCCCGGTTATGTTTTTACTTATTGTCTTCTCCTTATACAGTTTTTTTCCTTTCATGAGGTGAAGTTCACATCATGGAAAGTTTTTTTAATAATGCCTTTAATATCAGTTCTTTCAAGCAGGCCGACTATCGCCGAACATGTCCCAGGTCGATCATAGGGATTTGATATGCCGGGGAGCTTTTCCTGAAAGGCAGGGGATAATGCCTGTTCTATTGTCTGCCGGATCGCATCAGCATCGGGTATACAATTTAATATACTGGCAGCCTGTATGCGGCCCCGCTGTCTATCGCCGATATTTACAGTGGGAATTTTTAGGGAGGGGGCCTCGATGATACCGCTGGAACTGTTTCCGATCACTGCATCTGCATACTTCATGGATGACATATACCTGAGCGAGCCCAGGGAACTCACCGCAACGCAGCGTTCCGGACGCGCTTTTGCATAATCATCGATCAGGCGGTTGACTATCCGGCCATCAGTGTCAGCATTGCCCTTTGTAAAAATCACATTGTATTCCGGAAATGCATCCAAAGCATCCAGTATTGATTGGAATTGCCCTTTTGATGTTTCTTTTTCCAGAGTTACCGGGTGGAATGTAACGAGAAAATACGGCTTTTCAAGTTTGAACCCTACGGATCTCTCCAAATCGCTGCGGGCAATGAGAGGCATGTGAAGGATGTTTTCCACGCCAAGTGCTCCGACATCGAACACGCGTTCAGGAGCTTCCCCCAGTTGAATGATTCGCTGACGGTAAGTTTCGAAAGCGGCAAAATGCAGCTGCGCCATTTTTGTAATCGAGTGACGAAAAGCCTCATCAACAACACCTTCCGTGATCTCACCGCCATGAATATGGGCAAGAGGAACACCGCAAACCTGTGCAGCTGCGGCCATGCAGAATGTTTCAAACCGGTCGCCGAGCAGCAATACAATATCCGGCTTCAGCCTCTGTATCGCTTCTCCATAACCGATCAATGCAAGTCCCATGGATTTACAGATGGCAGCAGGGGTATCGCTTGACAGGAGTATTTCTATAGTTTCATCCGGTTCAAAACCGTCATAGCGGATATTCTGAATGGTCATGCCGAACTCTGTTGACAGGTGCATACCGCTCGCCAGTATCTGCAGCTGAAGGGCTGATGACTCATGGATTGTCTGAATCACACCGCTCAGCAGGCCATATTCTGCGCGGGTTGATGTATAAATACAGATTTTACGTTTCAATCATTTCCTCCTTTCGATATGATCTTGTTGCCTTGCGGCCGGTGATTTCATCCCAACGCATAGGGCTGATTCCCGTACCGGGACGCTTTGTCGCCAGATTTTCCATAGTGAATATTTCGCCTTTTCGGATGCTTCTTGCAGCGACAATGCTTTTTCTGGCAACAGGTTTATTTTTCAATTCTGATGGCGAGGGCTTCTTTATACCCGTACCCAAAGCTTTTTCAACGTTTCTGACCGCCCGTATCATCGCTTTCAGTTCATCAGGCTCCAGGCTTGCTTTGTGATCGGGGCCCGGAAGGTTTCTATCCAGGGTAAAGTGCTTTTCCAGCACCTCCGCCCCCAAAGCCACTGCTGCGACCGCCGCTTCAATACCGAGCGTATGATCAGAGTACCCCACGGAAATACCTGGAAAAGAATTCCTGATTGTCTGCATGGCCGTTAAATTAACATCTTCAAACGGTGATGGGTATTCAGTATTGCAATGAAGAACAGTAATGCTTCCCAAAGGAGTGCCGGATTCAGTAAGTACATGCAGGGCATCTTTGATTTCACCCAGATCGGCCATGCCGGTGGACAGGATAAGCCGTTTTTTCAATGCTCCCAGTTTTCTCAGATAGGGCAGATTAGTGATTTCTCCTGATGGTATCTTGAAAATTTTTAATTCCAGTCGGATCAGCAGATCTATGCTGTCTATATCAAATGGTGACGAAAGAAATTGGATTTCTTTCTCCTGGCAATACTTAAAAAGTCTGCTGTGCGCTTCTTCACTCAGTTCCAGTTTCCTTATCATCTCATGTTGGGATTCATCCGCATCGGTGTTTTCCTTCTGGTAGCCGGCTTTTGGCGCAGCAACAGTGATAATTTTTTCAGCCGTAAACGTCTGGAATTTTACAGCATCGGCACCGGCAGCGGCGGCGGCATCTACCATTCTGATGGCCCTTTCCAGACTGCCATTATGATTCACACCGACCTCGCCTATGACAAAAGTTCTATTCATCGTTTTTCCGGTAAAGGCTGTTGGCCTTAGTAAAACTGTTGGAAGGAATTGATACGCTTCCAGCCACTACAGCGCCGCTGCCAAAAAAAGAACTTCCTCCTATTTTTACCCCGCCATTTACAACCGCACCTGTTGAAATATGACAATGATCTTCAATCGTTGCATCATGTTCCACGAGCGCTCTGGTATTGATTATGCAGTTTCGGCCGACCCGGGCGCCGGCGTTGATTATGGCATAATGCATCACGATAGTTCCTGCAGCGACATTGGCATGACTGGAAACATATGACAGGGGTGACTTAATCACAGGGAATTGAGCACCCCTTTCCATGAGGTCATTGAATATTTCAATGCGGCGGGCAGGTGATTTAAGCTGTCCCAGCGTAATCAGTACATTAGGGAAAGATTTGATCAATTTATATAAATCGGCATCGGTTCCGATCACGGAATACCCAAGAATTCTGTGCTGTTTTTTTTCCGGCATATCCACTATCCCGGCAATGGTAAATCTCCCTTCCTGTTCTATTACGTCGATACAGGACCGGCAGTGTCCTCCGCCTCCTATTAATATGATTTTTTCTTTCATATCCTCACACTACTGGGAATATTAACAATCCGATCTTCCAGCCATTGAGCAGTATCCAGAGATGAACACTGACAATGTCGGTAAACGGGAAGATTTGGCATAAGCGCCCAAACCGGCCGCGTCTGGATACCTCTTTCCGCTGTATATGAAAGAAAGAGGTCCCGTTCCTGCCTGTCTTTTAGAACAACCGCATTAAGCCAGTAATTGGCTCTTGTATGTTCCGGTTCTGTAATAAAAGGTATGCCTATCTCCTGAAAAAACCGGTCATACATCTGGGCTGTAATGCGCTTGTTCTTCAATGCCTCGTCAAAACATTCCATCTGAGCGCAGCCCACGGCAGCATTAATGTTGGGCATACGGTAATTATAGCCAACCGTATCATGAAAATATTCCCACTGATGCGGCTTTTTGGCCGTAGTTGTAAGGTGCCTGGCTTTTAACGCAACCGATTCATTGCCGGTCAGTAACATTCCACCTCCGCCGGTCGTTATCGGCTTGTTGCCATTGAAACTCAAAATGCCTAACTCTCCAAATGTGCCGACATGCTGATTCATGTAAAAACTACCCAGACCCGCGGCGGCGTCTTCAACAACAGGAATCTGATATTGCCGGCAGATCTCGATGATCTGTTTGATACGCACCGGATGCCCAATGGTATGCATAGGCACGCATGCGGAGATTTTTCTGCCTGTCTTTTTATTATAACACTTCCCGTCTGACTTCAGAATTACGTTATTTTGCAGAAAACGATTCAGTTTGTCCGGGTCAAGGCCCAGCGTAGTTCGTTCAACGTCTACGAAAACCGGATGAGCATTGCAATAGCAAATGGCATTGGCTGTGGCGACAAAAGTAAGCGGCTGGGTTATTACCTCATCCCCGGATTCAACTCCGGCAAGAATAAGGGCGACATGCAGCGCGGCGGTGCCGCTGGAAACTGCGACGGCATATTTTGCACCGGTATATTTCCTGATCTCATCTTCAAAACGGCTTACATACTGTCCCACATAGGACACATAGGTTGTGTCAATACAATCACTGAGGTATTTTTTTTCATTCCCTGAAAACCGCGGCGCATGTAGCGGCACCGGATTCTCGGCCGGATACAGGGATTTTATGAAACCGACAATTTTGTCAAACATTATAAATATTCCATTTATAGCGCCGCTGGTTTTCATCTTCACTGAACCACGCAATGGTTTCCCGTATACCCTTCTGCAGCGTATATTCCGGCTGCCAACCTGTCAGCCTTCGGATTTTTTCGTTACTGCCCATCAGGCGCACCACTTCACTCTTTTCCGGACGCATACGTATATCATCGGAAACAATCCGGGCAGCCGGGTTGATCTGTTCAATGATCTCGCTGGCCAGATGGCCGATGGAAATTTCCTGTTGAGAAGCAATATTTATTTCTTCTCCAATCGTGACTTGTGTTTCTGCAATCGCAATGAAACCGTCCACCGTATCCTTAATATAATTAAAATCGCGTGTAGGATGAATGCTGCCCAGCTTGATTTCTGTTGCGCCGGCCAACAACTGGGTAATGATGGTGGGAATGACAGCGCGGGCTGATTGGCGCGGTCCGTAGGTATTAAACGGCCTCACAATTGTCACCGGTGTATTGAAACTGCGATAGAAGCTTTCCGCGATCCGGTCGGCGCCGATTTTGGTAGCAGAATAGGGCGACTGCCCCTGTAGCGGATGTTTCTCATCAATGGGAACATATTGCGCCGTCCCGTAAACTTCTGATGTTGATGTAATCAGTACTCTATTACAACCGGTATCGCATGCCGCCTGAAGTACATTCAATGTCCCTTTGATGTTGGTATCTACGTAACTGTCCGGGGAGTGATAACTGAACGGGATGGCAATAAGAGCGGCCAGATGAAAAACCAGGTCAACCCCCTGCATAGCTTTTCGGACCCCATTGGGATCGCGGATATCGCCTGCAAACACATCAAGCTTATCATGTTTCTCTTTTGGAAACGTATCCAGCCAGCCCCAGCTGTTGAAAGAGTTATAATGCACAAAAGCCCGGACGAGGCAACCTTTTTCAAGAAGTTTTTCTGTCAGATGTGACCCTATGAAACCCTCGGAACCTGTAATTAATGCTTTTTTGTTTTCTAGCTGCATTATTTTTACTTTAAATTTTTCCAGTTGCTGCGTATAATATTTCCATACTCTTTAAACCGGTTATAATCAACATAATTCTCATTAAGGTTTCCCGAAACCATATCAATGGCAATTGCATTTACATATGAATCATCAACCTGGTGCTGGTGGTTAATCGCAAGCGCCAGGTTGTATTCTCCGGGCAATAAATTAATTTCAGGAATGCTTATTTGAATATCATTAATGCCTTTTTGAATAGCAGTAAAACCCTCTGCCGTGTTTAACAAAAGGCCTAAAATTATTTGCCTGCTGTTAGAAATGGCAATGAACAACTCAACATCTTTGCGGTTATCTGTTATCTCCAGCCTTATTTTAATTTTAAGGCACTCACCCATCTTGAAAACACTCTGTCTTTTATCACTTTTATCGAGTGTTTCAATGCTCAATAATTTTGAAAAATAATTATGTGGCTGCAGTAAATTCGATTTCTTGCTGCTGAGATCAGAAAAACCTTTTATATGATCGGCATCATCCATATAATGATCAATGCCTCTTTCCACCACGCCTTCGAAACTGATATTTCCATTTTTTAAAACAACTGTTTTTTTACATAAGGAGGAAATTGCGGCCATATTATGACTCACAAATAACACCGTCCGGCCTTCCTTGTCTGAAACATCCTCCATCTTTCCCAGACATTTCTTCTGAAATTCAAAATCCCCAACGGCCAATACCTCATCGACTACTAATATCTCCGGCTCCAGATGCGCGGCAACGGCAAAAGCAAGCCGCACATACATTCCCGATGAATAACGCTTTACCGGAGTATCAAGAAATTTTTCAACTTCAGCAAAATCTACAATTTCGTCAAACTTACGCTTTATCTCTTGACGGGCCATACCAAGGATTGCGCCGTTAAGATATATGTTCTCGCGTCCGGTCAATTCCGGATGGAAGCCTGTTCCCACCTCAAGTAGACTGGCAACTCTACCTTTTATGGAAACCTTTCCTTCAGTCGGGTCGGTAATCCTGCTCAGGATTTTTAAAAGCGTTGACTTTCCCGCTCCATTTCTACCAATGATACCAATCCTCTCCCCCTGCTTCACCTCAAAGGATACATCCTTAAGAGCCCAGAATTCTTCTATATTTGCGTGTGTATGGCTTTGGGAATTACGTATCTTCGACCATAATCCCTTTGTTTTATCGGTGATAACATCGCGCAGCGCCACATATTTTTCATTAGACTTATGGCCTATTAGATAAGATTTACCAATATTCTCCGCCTTTATTACAATATCATTCATTGTTTATTCCGCATATCGTCGTTCGTATATCGTAGACCGTCGTTCGTTAGAGACATTTTAGTAAACTCATAGTCATACGCGATAGATGGTTCGTTTTTTCTAAGAACACGCTTTTTATATCTTCCGCCAAATATCCTTGACTGCATGCTATTTCAATCTGCGTCTCAAGTTCAGCGCATGAACCTAAACAAATATACAAAAACTGCTTGTACTCTTTATTATGCTTTCTCGCAAATCCTTCCGCAATATTAGAAGGCATGAAAACCGCAGCCCGACGCATTTGAGACGACAGTCCATATAATTCTTGCTGCGGAAATTGCTTTGTTTCCCTGTAAATATCCGAGGCAATTTCCATTCCTAATTTCCAAATATTTAAATCCCTGAAGTTTTTAATTTTTTCTGTCATTTAAGTCGTAGTCCGTAGACCGTAGTCCGTCGTTCGTATTCCGTATATCGTAATTCATTATGCGCTGACTTCCCAATGCCCGCCTTTGTCGGGACCAAGGCGCTTGAGCCGTCCACTTTTCTTTATTATAGCCATGTTCTCCTCAATCTTTCTTGGGGAAATACCAATAATTTTGGCTAACTGCTGAGCAGAAATCATCGAATTTTGGATAATTAATTCCAAGATGCGCTTCTGATTGGGTGATAATCTTTCTCCGACCTTTTCTCCGACCCTCTTGGCTCCCTTACCTGCTACTGCAAGTCCCTCCCCTTCTTCCCACTTGGGTCGATGAAATACAACGACAAAACCAGTCTTAAGGCGTTAGTATTCAACCGGAATCCCAGCGGTATCGCACTCTTCATGGATCCTCTTCAAACCACTTCCCCATCTCTCTATATCCCTGGACTTGTACATTGTCTCCGCAATCAGAGGATTTCTGAGAATAGAATGCTCTTCGCCTGTAAAAAAATCCTCCGGATCGATTTCGGCTGGAAAAAGTCCCGGATTATAAATCTCAATCCTATCCTTGAAAAGCGCCACTTCATTCCCCTTGGGATTGGCAAAATCACGATGACACAGAGAATTGCCTATCGCCTCGGAAAGCGCCCGAACCGGGATCTCAGGTATCTCCTTGCGACGGCTTTCGCTCAAATTCGCGCGCCACTTATGCTCATTAACATTAACCTCCGCCTGCTGACGCAAGCTAAAGAGATTTCCTTTAAAATGTTTAATATCCAAAAAGGTCAGTTTGTCGGTCCCTGCAAATATTGCGGCCTGAATTTCTATTGGATTCTCATCACAAAACAAAACCTCAGCAGCCATGGTCATTTGATTTTTGTCAAAAAGGTGAAGCTTGTTGAAGGTTGTCTTAACATCAATAAAATCAAAGCTGATGCGTTTAGCGGTCTTAGCCTTACGCATAAAATCCCTGACCGCCTCCTCATTGACATCGGCAAGCGTCTTCTTTGATATTTCAAGTTCCCAAAGCAGCTTCTTGTTACTCAAAATGCGCTTCTCAATCTCGTTAATACTCAATGCTTTATCCGACTCACCAACACGAATATACGCCGGCCATACGCAAAATAAGGGCCCTTGATCCCGTTCGCATCAACGACAACACAATCTTTGCCATCAATCTTCTTTGTCTCGACCTTTGGAAAAACCTTCGGTTCGGTGTTATCGAGCACCGCTTGCGCGATATCCTTCAACGTCATCCGTCCAGTAGGCTGACCCAACACTTTTCCATCGTCATCAATACCGAAGTATACCTCTCCCCTGCCATGTTTGTTGAGCATGGCTACAATAGAGATAACCGCTTTCTTAAGCTCGGCGGTGGATCTTTTAAATTCAACTGTTTCTGATTCACGCAATGTCATCAATTGTACATCTCCTAAATGATATCTGCAAAGGTTTTCTCCATTTTCCGAAACTTATAAATCCCAAAAATTAAAAATAATAACATCACTCCAATAGACATTAGAAACCCAGGTAGATAAATGGTTGATTCTCCCCCGAGAATAGCCCATCTAAAGCCGTCTATAACTCCCACCATAGGATTGAACGAATATAAAAGACGATATTTTTCAGGAACTATACTGCTGCTAAATCCAACAGGAGAAATATATAAACCAAATTGCACAATAAACGGCACAATATAGCGAAAATCACGATATTTCACATTAAGCGCTGTGATATAAAGCCCAACTCCCGCTGATGTCAAAAAGGCAATCATCAAAAAAACAGGTAAAAAGAGAATATTCCAGTTGGGAGTAAATTGATAATAGACCATTAGGAAAACAAGTATAACAAAAGAAACCATAAAATCAATAAAACTGGTCACTACAGAGCTGATTGGAATGATTATCCTGGGAAAATAGACTTTGGTGATCAACTGAGTGTTGCCTATAAGACTATTACTAGACTCAGTCAATGAAGAAGAAAAAAACTGCCAGGGAAGCATCGCTGCATAGACCATAATTGCATATGGGACATTCCCATCGCTTGGCAGTTTCGCCAATCTGCCAAAAACCACGGTAAGGACCACCATCGTCAAAAGCGGCCTTAAAATAACCCATAATATGCCTATAGCGGTCTGTTTATAGCGGACAGTAATATCCCGCCAGCTGAGAATATAGAAAAGTTCCCTGTAGCGCCAGAGATCCGCCCAATAGTGTTTTTCTGATCGACCGGCCTCAATAATAAGCGTATTTTCGTTCTTCATTTTATTTTCCAATTACCATCATGTTTTTCAATTAAGCTGCGGTCTTAAAAATATATTTCTACGTAGTTTTTTAACTATTTCATCGATTTTATCTGTTAACTTCATATTTTTTGCACCTTTAATTATGCTTTTTTAATGCTGATATAAGCGATTTAGCATTGCCAAATCACGTTATATGCATCGAGTGATTACGATGGCAAGACGGCTGATTGTGGAAGATGGCTTACCGCACAGAACTGCATCGTTACATTTTTGACGTAATATATGGGTGTTCGTTCTCTGCGGTATGATCCAGAACTTGGTTGAGGCTTCGGGAATAAAAATGAGGCATCGATAGGTACAGAATATATCAACAAAGCTCTTTATGATCTTTCCGGTTACATCACTGCTTATGGATTTGTATGCCTGTCCGCTCTGTGTGCTGTTCATCGTTGATAACCATAACTTCTGGCGTCTGTGCTATGAAGTACTGGACAACGATCCGACTATTGAAGATATTACCCGTTTCTTCAATCGCTTCAGTTGAAGTATCATACAATTCTCTTTTTGAATATGCTAAATAACTTCAATGCAGCGCATTTTTTTATGGATCAATTATTATAATTAAACGAGAGATAAAATTATCAATAAATTCCCTTAATCCTTTTTATACTATCCTTATCCTTAAGAACTCGTTTAATATAGCTCACAATAAATGATAGCAAAATACTGAAAAAGAAACTGGTGCCGGCAACAATCATACACAGCTTAGCTCTGTTTGGTCCCGCTTTCATTTCCGGTATAGTAGCTTTTTCATAAATCTGAAAAGTCGGTGGTACACTTTCAACTTGAAGTTTCACCAACTCATACTGTTGAGCAAGGGTTTCATAGATTTTCCTTTTAACTGATAACTCGCCTTTAAGCCTGGTGTACTGAATAAGCAAATCAGGAAGATCCTTTTCGGCTGGGATAATCATCCCAGATTCACTGTACCCCTGCTCCAGCTTTGATAAATTTGCTTTCAGACTAATACGCTCTATTTTAAGTTTACGCAGCACAGCATCATCGCTGGTGGTATAAGCGGCATAGGTATCAATTTCAAGGCTCTTCTGTAAAAGCTCTTTTCTCAGCAAGGTAAGCTTATTCGCCTGTTCTTTTGCTAAAGCGGCAAGATCAAAGGTATTATATTTTACCTGAAGTAAATCTATCTCACCTTGAATGCTCAGCATTTCCGCCTCTATATCCTTTAACCTCTTCTCAATTAAGACAAGTTGGGTTCTATTCTTATCTACCGAAATAACAGCAAACTGCTCTTCCAAAAGCCCTACAACCCGATTAACTATCTTAGTGGCTAATTCCTTTTCAGTAGATTGATATCCGATAGTAATCATTCCGGAACCTGGGTCACTGGTTATCTGAAGACCCCCTATTAGCATTTCACGGGCCAGAGTCTTTGGAAATTCAGTCCCAAATAATTTATATTTTTTATAGAAATTAAAATCTTCAGCTATTGTATCAAGAAATGTATTAGTTTTTGATATTTTCTGAGCAAGTCCAACTGCAGTAGGTCCGGTCTTACTAATACCTGCTAAACCTGCAAGATCGCCGAGGCCTGCTGATTTAAGCATATCAGATACGCCGCCATCTGCCGACTCGTTTATCAGAACATGCGCTTGCGGGATATAGTAGTTCACTAGATAACTTTTCTCAGGTGGAAGCAAAATACTTATCAATGCATAAAGAAATATACCAATAGAACCCACTAATGTTGTAATGATAACAATCCACTTTTCTCTGTAAAGAATGCCTATAACATCTAAAAAAGTGGTTGAGTTATTCTGATTTTGATTCTGATCGATCTCACTTAATTTCATAACATTCACCAATAATATGTAAATTATTAAAATATTGTTTTGCCATTACAACTGCCAATAAATAAAACCTTGGCTGATGGCATCTTCTTTATTATACGTTCCTCTTATATCTATTAATACAGGGCAACCATCATTTTGAATAAGCTTAATAGATTGCAGATCAATTGTCTCAGCAAACGACTTATGGTTTACCGCAGCAATAACCGCATCGTAAGGCTTATAATCATCTATTGCTTCGATTAGGGAAATGCCGTATTCCCTTTTTACCTCTTCCTTATCAGCGTTGGGCTCATATATATAAGCTTTTATATCATAATCGAGCAATTCCTTATATATATCAACCACCCTGGTGTTACGAATATCAGGTATATTCTCTTTAAAGGTCAAGCCCAGGATCAATACCTTACTTCCCTTTACCGCTTTTCCTGCCTTTATAAGCTTTTTTACCGTAATTTCGGCAATACGTTCTCCCATACTGTCATTGATTCTT
>SDBT01005972.1_pt1 | contig 20352 bp, 9 predicted proteins | sample 2277101 | NCBI WGS metagenome assembly SDBT01 (sample SAMN10404973, study PRJNA504765) | marine sediment metagenome | isolation source: marine sediment core GS10_PC15, 103 cmbsf | place: Arctic Ocean: Southern Knipovich Ridge | collected 2010 | reverse complement strand
GGTCAAGCATCTGCTTCTATGAACTTATGTGATAGAAGTGATCTCACATCATTCAGTGCTTCTGTAGACGCAAGTCGTACAGCGTACAAGATGGCTGGACTTGAAGCCAAAGATATGGACTTTGCAGTTGTTCATGATTGCTTCACCATTGCAGAGATCATTGCTAGCGAGGATATTGGATTCTTCAAACCAGGTGAAGGTGCAAAAGCCCTACGTGATGGTGTTACTGCACTTGATGGTGATAAACCAATCAACCCAATGGGTGGTTTGAAAGCTGTGGGCCATCCAGTCGGTGCAACCGGCGTTAAACAAGCCGTAGTTGTTTACAGAGAACTCATCGGTGATGCAGGTCCTAATCAAGTATCAAAACATGATACAGCACTTATGCATAACTTTGGAGGAACAGGTGCTACAGCAGTTGTCACAATAATGAGGAGGGCTGACGCATGAGTGAGAAACCAACAGTTGAAGAATATCTACAGAACATCCAGGACGGCCAATTCAAGGCCTACAAGTGTGTTGATTGTGGGATGGTCATTGCTCCGCCATCGGGATCATGTTACGGTTGTGGAAGTAATAAGATGGAATGGACCAATGTAAGTGGAAAGGGTAAAATTGTATCCTTCACAGTTATTCACATAGCTCCTGATGAGTTTGCGGAAGAAGCTCCTTATTACATAGCTATCATCGAGCTTGCTGAGGGAACAAGAGTCAGCGCAAGACTTCTTGGATTCGATCCGCTTAAGCCTGAGGATGTCAAATTAGGTTCTGATGTTAAGTTGGATTATGAGGATGGAAAGACTGGTAAGAAATACTTGGCATTCAGAGCTGCGTAATTCTACTATGAGGACTACAAAACGTAGTTCTCATCATTCTTCTTCTTTGTCACAACTTCTATAATCTATCCAGTATGACTGCTATTAAGAGGTAGAACAGATTGGTTAAGAAAAAATACTCAGAGTTGCTTAGAGTTAGTCCGAAACCTGATGAGATGACTTTTACTGAGCATGTTAGTGGTATGACCGTTGAGTTTGACCAAGCTCTTCTAACGAAATATCTTCCAGTTACATCCGGAGTCACGGGTGGTGACCGAGCACTTGCTGAATCCCTTGGTGGTGTGATACCAGAGGGCACTCGTCAGGCCCTTTTGGATACTGCTTTTATCGGTGTTTATGGTCGAGTTGTATGTTCGCGAGAAACACCCGACCTCATTTGCCTTCAATATCTGTATGTGTGGGACTATCAAGCTGTTCCAGCTCACGAAGGCGATTACGAACCAATCTTTGTCTATGTGGACAAACGTAGGCAATTTGCGATATACGATCTTGTTCATTACTGCGCTCGAAAACTTGATTTAGAACTGCCTGTCCCCGGAAAGTTAGGTCTCAGAATGATTCCTGGTTGGCACTCCTTCCTCCCTGCTTTTATCTCGGATGATTCTCAAGATCGCAATCTGGAAATAAGACCTCTCTCCGACCAACATTTGAGAGCATGGTGGTCTATTCCAGAAGAAGCTCCAAGACTGAAGATAGTCAAGCATCTGAAAGACCCCTTTCAATTAGAAGCCCCTGGTCACTTTGCTGATGCTCCTGATGAGAACGCTATTACAATGTGCTGTACATTCTTGGAAATTGAGAAAGCACTTGCAGAATTCGAGGACCCCAAAGTAGCAATCGTTGAAGGTATTAAACGTGCTTTTACAAAATGTGTAGGTCTCTTAGCTCTCTACAAAATTGGGGCATACATGCAACTTCTGAAAGAAATGAATGATATCGGCATGATCAAAGCACCTATCTCAGATGCAGGGATCGATCTAGTGGCAATTGGCAATATGCTCAGAGATGGTTTTGTATCCGTCACAAAAGCAGGTCAGGATTTCTTTTCTAAACTCTACACTCAAAATGTGAAAGAAGAATGAAACCCGTTCATTCAACGTGGTTCATTGGTGAGGACCGTTTTTTCGCTATTTTTCGTCATCATTTTTTCCCAGTCAATACGAACAAGTAAGTAGATTCCAATTATCACAAATACGAGAGCTAGGACTTCTATACCTCGAGATGTTATGCTTGCGGGACTCGTGCTCCCTAGTAAATCTCCTATGAATCCCAGACCAAATCTTCCCGCCCAAGCAATACCAATCATGAACATAGATTTGCCAATGAATTGGGGGATTGCAACCTTCCACCATGAATACTTGGCTGCTCCTAATGGCACAATGAGAAAATCATCAGGAATGGGGGTTACTGCAAGAAACCATATGACAAATGGTGTCATTCTCGGATGGGCTTCAATATATTCCCTGAATGAGCTCCTCTGATCTTTTTCAATTAACTGACCTCCACCATATCCGATCAAATAGCCAGTCATCTCTCCAAACATAGCACCTAATCCAGAAATAATACCCACAATCCAAGGATCGAAAAGGAATTCTCCTGTGATGTCATCAGTAAGACCCCCAAGTATGAAGGTCACTCCCAAGTATGGGATAGGAAAGAGAATTGTTGCATTTCCAATAAATGAAACTATGAAATCTCCAAGATAGCCAAGTTGCATCGAAATATCGAGTAACCAATTATAGATAAGAGCTACAGGACTTACCAAATCATGTACAAGAAGTGATACGACAAAATAGACTGTTAGAAGTGCAATTGATAATATCAGCAGTCTATCTGAATTTCGCATGATTCTCCTTTCCATTATTCTAGCGGTAGAATCACGGATATGAACATTACCTAGTGATTTGCTGGTAACTTTAAGAGGTGGGTTGACAACAATATTCTGGGTCTATTGTAGATGAGGTTCGATTTACGTTATGGTGATGGTTCTCTTCCGCTTGAATTATCGGGAAGGCTCACAGTTGATACGCTATTGCCAAGGACGGTAGAATATCAAGATCACATTGGCATTAAACGCACAATTGTAGAGTCTCTTGAGAAACCAATAGATTCGAGTCCCTTTTCGAAAATGGCATCTCGTGCGAGTTCGGCTGCCATTGTAGTTAACGGAGAACAAGATATTGACTTGATTCCTAGTCTTCTAAATACTGTACTGGAATATCTTCAAGCATCACTATCCAATCCAACTGATATTTCGGTAATATATCCAATTGACCCCCATGACTCTGCAAATCAAACTGACATAGTAAAGAAACTTGATGGACCAGAAAGAGATGGCTATCAGTTAGTTCTTCATGATTCAAGAAAGAATGAAGATCTCTGTTTTATTGGAGAAACACCAACTCATTGCACACCTGTTTACGTTAACAAAGTGTTCATGGATGCTGATGTTAAGATTGGAATAGGAACGATCCGGTCCAATGTCTTTGTTGGTGCCACTGGTGGGCGCATGTCCGTTCTACCACATAGCAGTGGAGTCAAGTCTATATCCCGCAATTCCAAATTACAAGCAACACATTCAGTTAGCCCCCTTGTTACTGATAGTCCTGTATGTACCGATCTTGAGGAAGCTTCTAGATTGGCAAGCCTTGACTTCATTCTGAATGCAGTACCTGATTGGAAGGGTAATTTGAATAGCATAGTTTCTGGCGAACCTTACGCCGCCTGGAAAAACGGAGTATTAGTAGCTAGAAAAATGACTGAAACAATATTCCATCATAAGGCTGATATTGCAATTGTAAGTGCTGGAGGTTCAGTCAGCGACCTATCTTTGTACGATGCTATAGATGCTCTCTATGCTGGGCGCGCTGCTACAGAACATGGAGGAGTCATTATTCTTGTTGCTGAGTGTGCAAAAGGATCCGGACCAGATGGATTCGTTCGAGGTATGTCAGAGTGTAGTTCAAGTGAGGAGGTTTCAGTCTTGGCTGAAATTGGGTTTGAAATAGGTATGGAGAAGGCTCGTTTCTTCTGGGAGATTCTGAACTCGAGAAAGGTTATAATCTGCAGTCGTATGAGAGAATCGTTGATTGTAGAAAAATTCCATTGTTCTGCAGTGAGCGACCCTCAGGAAGGATACGAACTTGCAAGAAGTATAATTGTGTCTCAACCAAGGTTGGCAATAATTCCGGATGGTCCTCGGATTCTGCCAATAATGAAAAATAATTAAAACTCGCTACTTCTTCTTATCGAAGAGCGCATCTACTGCGTTTATGGCCCCTTTGGTTTCTTCTTCAGTGAACTGACCTGTTTTCGCAATTTGTATTGTGACAATTGCTTTATCCTCAACAGGTCGCATTTCCCAAGACATATCTATTCCTGGTTCATCAGAAACAAATTGGCTCAGCATCTCAAGCCATGCTACTTTAACATCATCAATATCGATGTAAACGAAATCGAGGAGTGGAACAGAAATCTCTACCCTGAGAATACGATTATCAACGATTATGTAATTTTCAATGTCCCATTGCATGGTTCTGCCTCGAATTTCATCTTCTCTGTAATGGTACATAAGTGTTATTCGCTTCAAGGTGGAGATACGACTATTCGTCATCCTCTTTTTCTTTATCATTTGTAAGCAGGGATTCAACATCCTTAACGAAATCTTCTATGGAATCTGGTTCATCTTTCTTGTCTTCTGGTTCCACTGTCATTAAGGATTCAACCTCTTTGACAAAATCATCTACCAAGTCTTCTTTTGCAGGAGGAGATTCTTCAGCTGGTTCTGGTTCCACTTCTGTTTCTGCTGATGTTTCATCGTCCTGAGGTTCTAGTATAATATTATCTGGTCCAATTTCGCCATTAGCAAGTCCCATTCCTTGACGTTGTAGAATCGTCTGAATACTCACTGGAGTTATCATACCATTATCCTGAAGATATAGTAGTCTATCTAGAACTTGAGCCTCAGTCTGATCAAGCATCTCTGCTAATGGTGATATTAGATTCTTGATATAGAACTCACCTCTATCATCACGAACTGCAGAAATGTAATCCAAAATTCTTGCATCAGTCTTCGCGACTTTTTGGGTGAGCCCAAATTTATGTGCATGTAGCCATGTATAGTTGTATGCAGATGTAAGGTTTGAAACAACCCATTCTGGATCGAAGCAATCAATCAATCCAGTCCAATCAGTCAGCTCTTTGTCATACTGATTCTCAAATAGCTCTACAAAGAACTGTAGTCGCTCACGAAGTAATGGAGTCATCTCACCCTCAAGAATTAGGATTCCAATGAGGAACTCACCACTATAGCTATTGAGTCTGAGACCCTGATATTGAATCTCTTCTAGAGTACCTCTGACACCATCACCCTTGATCTCTCCATAGACACTCGTGATTGCAGCAATGAATCCGCTGATAAGATCTGGTTGGATTCTCTCATCTGTAAAGGGATGATAGAACACACAAGTACCTCTATCAAGATACACTGCCATGAAATGACGTAATGTTTCGAGGTCTCTGAACATCTGGAGTTGGTTCTCCAATGAATCTCTTGCTGCTCGTTTCCTAGGTTTGACTTTTTTATTATATGCAGTAGCGACAATTCCTAGAACAAGAAGAGTTGCAACGAGCAATCGACCAATATCTGTGAAGAAGAGGAATGATAGTATAAGCATGAGTGGGTTTGAACCTATTGCGACCACATATTGGAGTGAAGTGGCCCATTTATCTCGACTACCTGGATACATTGCTTCTACCGTGATACTCTCAATGGTACCTGAAGGGATTTCAAATCCCCAGCTAGCTACCCCATCATCATTTGTGGTGTCATATTGTAATGGATCATCTCTGACCTCTTCAGTACCGTTCACATAGAGGATTGTTACAATGAAGTGTATGTTCATATTTGGAACTTCAATATCTGTTCCATTGTAGCGTAATGTTGCGATAATAGAGAGAAGCTGTCCCTCTACACTTGGGTCTCCTTCGGTCGTCAAGGATAGATATACTGCATCTTTTGCTAAAATCTCGAGAGGTCGTGCTGCTAATTCTTCATTACAGAACTGTGCATTTGCTACTATATCTAGTGTATATGTCCCAGGGTCAAAATCAAGAAGAATCTCACAGGTATAGAACTCAGAATTGTTATTGTAGGTTAGTGCATATTCAACACCATCAATCGTTACGGTGACTGTGGCTCCTATAATTGGTATATTATAGAATGTATCATTATATGTGACAGTTATATTTAGATTCCACTGCTCATATTCTGATGAGATATAGTTAACAAAATCAATACCAGTCGTTGCACGCACGGTGAGATTCAGGTACATTGAAGTAATCACATATCCATATTCTGCAATTGTCACATTGACTACATGAATTCCCCGTGTTTCTTGCGGATCGATAAGAATCGAGTAAACCCCATCCCCATTGAAAATCATTGGGAAATCAGAATCAAAAACATTAGCTGTAAGAGTAGCTCCGTTAATGAATGCTCCACTTGAGTCTCTAACCGTGATTTGAAGTAGGATATCACTTTCATAATCCGTCGATGCAGATGAATCTGTCCACGAGTTGACAAGAGCTGGGATATCTTCCATTACTAGAAGGTCTTGTACGTCTTGAACCTGATTATAGCCCGTTGCACTTGCTCGAATTGTTACGGTGGTCACTCCAAGATAATCACTACCATTGAGTGTGACTTCCCATTGTTCTAATGATCCATTATAGATTAAATTCACTAACGGGTATCCACTAAATGTCGCTCTCACCCAGACGCCATCCCAAGTATCATCTATTGGAACTGAATTGTAAGTGTACGTTACGTTGATTGTGATATGTTCAATGTAGGTGATGTTCCGATCTAAAGGAATCCAGTCAACAATCAATCCTATTCCAGTTGATTCTTCATTTACTGTAATTGCAATTGTGTCATTATATTGTGAAGTGTATCCTGCTTTCCATGCATTAAGTGTCATAACCGTCGTTCCAGGAACAGTTAGAAAGTCTGTCCCATTGAGCTGAATCCAATACAACTCTGAAGTTGCATCCCATGTCAAATCGTAGGTAGCTGAATCGAACGTGATATTGACCAATGCATCAGGGATATTGGTTCCAATAGAATCTCTATAGGAAACTGTAAGATTGGTGCTCTCTAAATAAGTGATAACATTACTAGGGGACCAGCTCCAATTGAGAGCTTGGGTTTCAATAGTTAGGTCTACATTTATTGTCAGACTTTGGTTTTCAAGCGCATATCCTTCAGCATAGATGTAGAGCAGATAGGAACCATCTGTCTTTCCTGTCGTGAAAACTGTAGCTGTCCACCGACCTCCGGTTTGATCGTTTAGGCTTGTATTTGCACCACCATCGAATGAGTATTCCACTGATGCAAGAGAACCGTCCAAACCACGAACAGGAAAGTCTTGATCAAAGTCAACACCAATGGTGAAATTGTTCTCTATATAGGCGCTAATCGCCATTTCGTCGGTCACAAGCGTTGTCGGGTAATAGACAAAGACTTGCACCACGAAATATCCTGCTTCTAATCCACTTGTCCAGTAGACCTCAATGATATGAGTGCCATTATGGTTTTCTGCACTGATATCCCAAAGGTAACTCGCGAGTCCTGCACTGACTGCTTCATCTGGTGGGGCAAGAATTACTGCTCCTCCATACCAGATTGTAAGATTTGTAGAATCAGTATTCATCGGTGTTCCAACACCATCTTCCACAGTGATATCGATATCAACATCGACAAGAATGCTGACCTTCTCACCAATGGGTATTCCATTTGATGAATCTGATAGGTCAACAGCAGTGATGTAGTTGTGTGCTGAGGATGATAATATCCACGTGCCATTAGTCATATCTGTGCACGTCACTACATTTCCAGTTCTTGAATTGTGGCTGTAGTCCGTACTCAGATCCGTACTATTATAGAGTCCTGCAGTGGTCCAATCGGAGTTAACGGTGACATCAAGAAACGATGCAGAAGTTTCGGGAAACACTGGATATGTCAGATCTGTTGTTGCATTCCAGACGATGGGGTTACCTGATATGTCCACTCCCCAATTTGTTGTACTGGAAACTGACTTTTGGTACCATATTGTGATGTTATAATCTAAGTATATTGATTGGTTTGTTTCGAATTGAATGGATGTTATATTAGAAACGCCATCCGTAAAAGTCCATGAGTTGCCAGTCTGTGGAACAGAATCTGCAAGTAAGGACACATTCTCAGGACTTGAGAATTGTAACGCTGCTGCTGCAGTTGTGTTCCAAGGTGTGTAAGTGTAGTTGAGTAGACCCTCAAGTGTCTGCAAATCCCAGACTGTTGTCCCTTTCTTATAGGAATCGAAAACTCCAGATGTAGACTCAGATCCCCAATATATGATTGGATAAGTTGGAATTGGAGATCCCCACGTATTTAGAAGGGAACCATTGATGACAGCCCAATATACTGTATCGGCATCCAACTGAGAATTCTCCCCAGATAGTGTTACCCACGAGAATACAGAGTCGGAGGCAGTCATGTTGATTAGAGTCGTCATAGCAGATGATGAAGTCGTATAATCGCTACTCACAATGAAAGATGCGTTTCCTCGTGTTGCTGGAGTATAATCTGTAGTGCTATAATAGATTGAGTAATTCTGTAGTGTGCCATCAAAGGGTTGATCATAGAATCCTTGAGCTATCTGGGAATAGAATGTTCCAAGGATTTCTGATATCTGATAGTTGAAGGTTTCATATGTGATACCTACAACCTCCCTCTCAGGAGCTGCTTCCATGCTGTTCACATCTACAGTGACTTCATAGATATGCCAACTAGGATTCAAGTAGCTTGATAGACCAATTTCACCAGAATGTGTATTTGTATCTGCAAATGTATTGAGAATCGAGATCTGTTCTGCATTAATTACTCTCGACATATATTGTACCGCAGTAAGAGAATTTCCAGCCCCACCTGCAGACGCCAAACTTGTCGCACCTTCTCGAGGTCTATCTAGTGTTGGTGTTGAGTATGTACTTGACACATTGTCAATGGGGACTACGGGAAAGGACAGCATTAAAGTGACTATAACCAGTGAAATCAATACCTTTCGCATGTTGAAACCTCGATGTCTGCAGATAAAACCGTGAAACGATACACGGTGTGTGATTATCAAGTCCCATCCTTGATTATTACATCTTAGTGGGACGGATATGGTGAACTACAAAGTTCGTTATATCAACTTATCTTGCTTAATTACTAACCACTGAAACGGATTCTCCGAAGTCTTCCTTCTCTGACCTCTTCAAACGCAGAATCCGATTCTAAGAGCTTTTTCACCATTGCACCTGCCTTACTAGTGGAAATCTCAAGAGATTGAGCAATTTGAGCCCGTGTTAATCCGTCTGGGATACCCATGAGTTTCTCCTGTAACGTCGCCATTTCACTGACTGGAGCTGATGGTGATGGTACTAGAGAAGCAATTTCCTTAGTTACAGAAGTTGATGGAGTGCCTCCTCCTTTTCTTCTTCTTCTAAATAACAGTGCTAAGAATGGAAAAGAAATACCTCCAACTACGATCGAGATGATAAACGGATCTGCAATTATTGGAGAACCAGTGCTCGTTCCAGCGGGAATCACATCAAAATATTGTGTGGAAGTTTTAGCAGGCCATTCTGATATCGATCCCTGGAAACTTACACTTATTTCAAGTTCTGTAGCATCATCTGGAACTTCTAACGTAATGAGTGCTAATCCATCGACATCAGTAATCACACTTTCTACAATGATCTGTTGTCCTCCATCGCTGAGGTGTACAACAATACTGATTGTGACATATTTTCCGACAATGGGTTGACCATCCTCTGTCACAGCTATTGATACATTAATGTTGCTTCCTGCTTGGACCTGGTCTACGACGTTGAGAGAAAGTATGTATGTATTCTTTGCCAGAACCTCAACTTCTGCTAATTCCATTGCAAAGATACAATCCTCTGCGTCTCCATAAAACCACAAATTGTAGTTACCCGGAGTTATCCTTGCTGGTAATCTGAAACTAACACTATAGGTGTAATTGCTTCCATCATAAATTGCTACATACCCTACACCTTCTAGTTCAATAGTTACATTCGCCCAGTCAATAGGATTGTAATGAGCAGAATCAAAGAGTTGTACTTCAATGACTATTGTTTCATTTTCATATTGGGAGAAAGTTGTGTAATATACGAATTCAGTTGGTATTGGCATTACAACGATGTCAACAGAACCGGTACTATTGTCGAATCCAAGTCTTCCTATTGTTAGTAAGAACGTGTAGTTGCCAATATGGAAATCGGTTCCGCCGATAGTTACCACATACGTGTAATTTGGTAATGTGACGATATTGAAGAATTCACTCCATCCATATTCAAACTCAGAAGCAATAATCGGTGAACTTGTTCTGTCATCAATATACGTGAATCTGAATGAATCAGATTCTCGAGCATACATGACAATGTTACCCTCTGTTTGGATTGAGGTTGGAATTTGTAATATTGTAATTTCAAGCGTATCGACCTGGGGTTCATACCCATAAGCTGATACCGAGATTGAAAAAGTATGTATTCCAATTCCCAGATCTGTTCCGTTCAGAAGTGTACTCCAGTGGTCTACATTCCATATTGTTGTTTGTTCAAAACTGTTTAACGTAAATGATATCGAGGCACTTGGTACTGCACTTAGATTTGTCAACAAATAGTAGACGTCAACTATGGTTGTTTCATCATAATAGAAATCATCAATTGAACCAATAATATTGGGATCTGTTGAAGCTAGCACTACTGTAATGTAATCTGTATCGAATCCTTCTGCATAACCTGTCTTGTTTGCTGTGACAGTTACATTCCAAACTCCCAGATTTATTGTTGCAGCACTGATACTGAAGTGCCACATTTCATCTGTAGGACTGTATGTAAGATCATAGCCTGTTTCATTGATGTATAGGCGTACTGTCGCATCTAGGATTGGTAAGTAATCCTCCCAGTATAATACTGAAAGATTCACAGTATCCACATAAGTTGGAGTCAAGTCATTTGGTTCCCATGTAACAATAAATGAATTGGCTGCGGGCGTGATATTGATTCCAGAAGTTACATAGGTTCTCAATTCGTAACCGTAGAGCCATGCACTGATATCTGCATCATAGATACCTAATCCAATATCGCTACCAGAGATTGATACTCTCCAAGCACCTGCTGAGTAAGTAAGATTGTATAGATGACTGTTTATTGTTACATTGACAAAGGCCGATGCTGGGACATCTCCTCCAGCAAATGTGTAATCCACTACCAATTCAAGTGAATCTGTGTATTCGATTGTTAGGTTTGATGGGGTCCAAGTGATTACAGAAGTTATCGTTGAAACTTCGTCCACAATCAGTGTTTCACTCGCTTCAGCATAATTGTACCCATATGCTTGCGCTCGAATAACAACACTAGTGATCCTAGACCAAGATAATCTCCATCTAGAGTAATAGTCCATAGGTCTCCACTCTGTATTAGACTTAAAGTGGTGATTCCATCAATTGTGATATTGGCTTCCACGAGTCCGACTGGAATTGAATCCCCAGTTCCAGAATATGTGTAATTTGCTGTTAGAATAATTTGACCTAAGTAATCGATTGTTGTGAAATTCCAAACAAGTGCAATATCGGTAGATGCTTCTACAATGTCGAAACTGATTGATGCATTTACTGCAAACTCATACCCGAACTTACTGATATTTACGACAACGACATGATGACCCAGGTCGAATGAATTATCGAATTCCATCCAGTAGGTGCCATTTGTTCCTTGCAATACATAGGTCGACCCATCAATTGTGATAGTCTTCTGTGTAGCTCCATCAATGAGTTTTCCATAGGTATCCAGATAGTCAATTCCTAGAACGATACTCTCTGTCCAATCTATGGTTTCAGTTGTCCAAGATGCAATAGCCGATGTTGGTTCTTCTCCGATTGTCAGAGGCTCGGAGGATATCTGTGTTGCAAAGATGGTTCCTGATGCTTCGATCTGAACTGAGAAAACTCCCAAACCTGGCGGGCTCATATCTCCATCAAATACAACATGGTATGCTTCAGTTGATGCGTTCCAGATAAGGGGCCAGACATCTATTCCTATTGTTGCTGTAACTGTACCTGTTGCAATTGGTGTGCTGTTGCTCATTTTATACTGAACAATGAGGGTAGTTGTTTCGACATAGGTTGTATCATTTCCATTTGACCATGATATCTGGATAGTTGTTGGATCTTTTGAAAGAGTCAGTGTTTCCACATTATTCTCAAGATATGCAAATCCAAATTTTGAAGCTTTAATGAGAATAATGTGACTTCCCAAACCTGGTGGATTATCCCATCCATTGAATATTACTCCATATGCACCCTGAGTGCTATTCCAAAGTAATTCCCAAGATGTTCCATCAATGGTGACGTTCAATTCTGCTCCTAGAATGTCTGAGCCGTTGCTCATGAAATACCTAACAAACAAGTAAGTATGCTCGAAGTAAGTAATGTCATCAGAATTACTCCAAACCACACTGACTGTTGTGGGTTCATCTATTATATTGAGAGTCAGTGATGAGTCAAGCAGACCATCAAATCCAATTCGCCATGCTCTTACTTCGAGTGTGTGACTTCCCAGATTTGGTGGGTTGTCTGTACCATTGAACACTAAACGATATGTTTCACTTGCTGGATGCCAAACAAGATCCCATAGAGTACCGTCGATTGTAACATTAACTGTGGCCCCTGATATTGGAGTTCCATCCGCAATTGTATAGTTGACAACTAATGTATCGGATTCAATAAAGGTGATAGTACCATCACCAATCCAATAACTGTTGATATCTCCAAGTTCTCCATGAATGGTCAAAGTTTCTGAAGTATCAAGTATTGTGGCATACCCTGATCGATTGCATCTAATATCAAGACCATGTACTCCCAAACCCGGCCAAGCACCAAGTTCTGTGAAATTAACTTTGTAAAGTTGGATATCTGTGTCCCATGTTAGATTCCAACTATTGGCACCTGTTTCTACTCTTACCCATGCATCTGTGATAGAGGTTCCATTGGACATGGTGTAGCTAACATAGAGCATTGTAGATTCTGAGTATGTGATATCATTGGTATTGCTCCAAGAGATGAGGATTCCTGTCGGCTCTTCATTCTTAGTAAGTGTCTGGGAGCTGTTGACAAGTGGCATGTAATTCGGCTTGGACGCTTGAACAATACAGCTGTGGATCGAAAATGATAATCTATCATCGAGTCCATAGAATGTTACTTCGTATGCTCCTGATGATTCATTCCATACTGCAGGCCAAACCCATGGAGTTATTGTAACGTTAACAGTAGCCCATGATATTGGAGACCCATTATTCATCAAGTAGAATATTTTGAAAGTAGTTTTCTCAACATACGTAATCGTGTCACTCGTTTGCCATTGGAATACAAATGAGGTCTCCTCAATTCGCAGTGTTAGTTCTTCTGAGGAGTCGCTTTGAGGTTCGAAACCAAATCTGGATGCTTCAACTACAACTAAGTGTGTTCCAAATCCAGGAGGTATATCACTCCCGTAAATCATAACTTCGTAAGCCTCACTAACTGGATTCCATGTGAGTACCAATAGGGTTCCTCCTATGGTTGCGTTAAGGGTTGCCACAGTAATTGGAGTTGCATCACTCATCAAATATGAAACCGATAAAGTAGTGTTACTATGATAGCTGATATTGTTTCCATTGGTCCATGAGATAACAACACTCGTCAGTTCAATACTCAGGGTCAAAGATTCTAGCAAATCACTTTGTGATTGGAAGTCTGCTCTCCCTGCTAGAACAGTAATGTCATGTGTACCAAATCCCGGTGGTGCATCAGAACCATAGAATGTGTGCTCATATGCCTGAGTTGCACCACTCCAAACAAGAGTCCATGTTGTTCCACCAATAGTGACGTTGAGAGTTGCACCTGTGATTCTTGTTCCATTCCACATCTCGTAAATGGCTTGAAGAGTTGTTTGTTCAACATAAGTAATAGAATTTCCATCTGTCCAGACAAGACTAAGACTTGTTGGAATAACGGGTAGTGTAAGTATCTGACTGCTATCCACCTGATTGATGTAACCAGATTTCCCAGCTCGAATTGTTAGTGAATGCGTTCCAACACCGGGTACTGAGTCCGATCCATCAAATCTGATTTGATACCGCCCTTCGGTTGCATTCCAAGTCATCTGCAACAAACGACCATCAATGGTTACGTTAAGCGCGGCTCCTAGGATGGTGCTAAGATTTGCCATCCTGTAATCTACAAAGAGATAGGTATGCTCAAAGTAACCAAGATCATTCCCATTTGACCATGAGATGACAAGACTAGTGGGCTCTTCTCTCAACGTTACACTTTCTGTCAAATCTGTCTGTGGATCAAACCCTTTCTTTGACGCCTGAATATTGAGAGAGTATATGCCAAATCCAGGTGGCACATCACTTCCATTAATCTGGAGTCTGTAATCTTGGTCTCCTGGACTCCAAACCAGTGGCCACAAGGTACCTCCAAACGTTACGTTCACCATTGCTCCAGATATAGGAGTAGCATCACTCATTCTGTAACTAACTGAGAGAATTGAATAGGTTGCAAATGTGATGTCATTATCTGGAATCCAATTTACCACAAGTGAAGTGGGCTCACTCTCCAAAGTCAAACTCTGGGATACATCTGTATGGCTCTCATACCCATATCTATCTGCCATTATCGTGACGCCATAAGTTCCAAAACCTGGAGGTTCATCCGACCCAAAGAATTCAACTTGATATGTTTCAGATCCTATGTCCCAGGTTAGAATCCAGAGTCTTCCCCCTACTGTAGCGTTTACTAATACTCCAGTCACTGGGCTTCCATCACTCTGAGTGAAGTTTACTGAGAGAATTGTTGATTCAATGAAAGTAATTGTATTTGTATTCGACCACGAAATGACAATTGTAGTAGGCACTTCATTGATCGTTAATACTTCGGATGCATCCACTTGGGTTTCATAACCCGTTTTGTTTGCCTCAATTGTAAGACTGTGAATACCGAAACTTGGGAATGCACCAGCACCAGTGAACGCGTATTGGTATGTCTGTGTTCCTGCATGCCATACAAGAGGTAACACATCAGCTCCAATTGTCATAGTCAGTGTTGCGCTAGAGATTGGTGTATTGTCACTCATTCTGTAAGAAGCGAAGAGTATCGTTGACTCAATATAGGTGATAGTATCTGTATTTGACCATGTTATGACCAAGCTAGTAGGTTCCTCACTCAGTGTGAGATTCTCTGTCGAGTTAACTTGATTTACAAAACCAAACTTTCCAGCTCTTATAGTCAGACTTTGAGTTCCAAATCCAGGTGGTATGTCTGAACCAAAGAATTCGACTTGGTATGTTTCAGAGCCCGCTTCCCAAACCAGATCCCAACGTGTTCCTCCAATTGTTGCATTCACAGCTGCGCCAGTTACGGGAGATCCATCATTCATGGTGTAATTGACTATGAGAATTGTTGACTCGACAAAAGTGATTGAATTCGTATTCGACCAAGTGATAACCATTGTTGTTGGTTCCTTGATGAGCGTCAAAATTTCGGTCCCATCTACTTGGCTTTCATAACCAGTTTTGTTTGCATCAATTGTCAGACTATGAACTCCAAAGCCTGGTGGAGAATCAGCACCAGTGAATGTGTACTGATACGTCTGGGTTCCAGGATGCCACACAAGAGGCCAAGAATCGCTTCCAATTGTCACTGTGATTGTTGCAGTGGTGATAGGAGTTGTGTTGCTCATCCTATACGATACAATGAGAGTTGTTGATTCAATGTAGGTGATCGAATTCGTATTTAACCATGATATGACCAAGCTTGTTGGTTCTTCACTCATTGTGAAACTTTCAGCTGAGTCGACTTGATTTACGTGTCCATACTTCCCTGCTCTAATAGTAAGACTATGAATACCAAATCCCGGGGGACTGTCTGAACCTAAGAAGAGCACTTGATATGTTTCAGATCCTCCATCCCAAATCAGATCCCACCGTGTTCCCCCAATTGTTACATTCACAATTGCTCCAGTAACAGGGGATCCATTACTCATCGTGTAATTTACTGAGAGAGTTGTTGATTCGATGAATGTGATTGAATTTGTGTTCGACCATGCAATACCAATAGTTGTTGGTTCTTCACTTACTGTCATTATTTCGGTTGCGTCTGATTGTGTTACGAAACCAGTTCTATTTGCATCAATTGTTAGACTATGAATCCCAAAGCCTGGTGGGTTGGCTGAACCACTGAAGGAGTATTGATATGTCTGAGTTCCCGCATGCCAAATAAGAGGCCATGAATCGCTACCAATTGTCACTGTGACCGTTGCACTCGAGATTGGAGTGGTATCACTCATACGGTATGTTACGATGAGGGTTGTTGACTCGATGTACGTGATAGTTGCTGAATCTGACCATGATATGAGCAAGCTTGTTTGTTCCTCATTCAATATGAGGTTTTCAGTTGAATCAACCTGATTTTCGTAACCGTAATTACCTGCTCTTATGATAAGACTGTGAGTACCAAAACCTGGGGGAATATCTGAACCTAAGAAGAGCACTTGATATGTTTCAGTTCCTCCATCCCAAGCTAAATCCCAGCGTGTACCTCCAATTGTAACATTGACAGTTGCATCTGGAATAGCAGTGGTATTACTCATTCTGAATGAAATGATGAGCGTTGTTTGTTCAATGAAGGTTATGTTATTAGTATTTGACCAACTGACCAGCATTGTTGTTGATTCAAGTGTTACTATCAGGTTTTGTGTTGCGTCACTTTGATCAACGAAGCCAGTGTTATCTGCAAGAACTGTAACAGAATGTGTACCGAAACCTGGAATGACATCACTTCCCGTGATAGTTAGTTCATACACAAAAGTTGCTGGGTTCCAAGTCATGGTCCAAAATCCTGCACCTATCGAAACGTTCACTGTAGCACCTGATACTGGTGCTCCACTTGATTGAGTATAATTTACGACCAATGTAGTTGTCTGTACGTAGGAGATACTATTTCCATTTGACCAAGAGAGAACAAGTGTAGTAGGTTCTTCAGTAATTGTTAGTGTTTGTAGAAGATCGTTTCGGAATTTGTAGCCGGACTTATCTGCTTCAATGGTCAATGAATGTACACCAAGACCAGGAAGAGCGTCAACACCATTGAATTGATACCAGTATCTCTTACTCGTATCATTCCAGTTCATAAGCCAAGTGTTTGAATCAATAGTAACTTCGACAGTGGCTCCTGGAATTGCGGTTGTATTAGACATCTCATAGTCTACATATAGTACAATACTCTCTACATAGGTAATGCTGTTGCTTCCTGACCATTCCACGTTTATTGTTGAAATTTCTTCATGGATGTCCAGGGTTTCAGAACTGTTGCTCTGGGATTTGTAACCATCTCTCCATGCTTCAATGATGAGGTTATGTGTTCCAAAGCCTGGGTCTACATCATCCCCATAGAATATTCTTTTGTAAGTATCACTTCCAGAATCCCATGTAAGATCCCAAGTTGTTGTTCCGATTGTTACATTTACTGTTGCACCCGATATCGGAGAACTGCCCACTCTATTGTATGCTACAGATAGTTCAGTTGATTCCACATAGGAAATGTCGTTAGTGTTCGACCAGAGAACGGTCAGGGATTGTGTATCATGGATGAGAGTCACATCTATTGTGGTACTTTTATTTTCTAGCCCGTAACCTTCTGCATAGACAACAACTGAATAAGTTCCTGGACTCTTTCCTGTTGTCGAAATGGATGCAGTCCAAGTTCCTCCACTTTGATCAACTAAGCTTGTATTGACTCCCCCGTCAAATGAGTATAGTACACTCGCAAATGCTCCATCCAATCCTTGAGGAGTGTAAGTATCATCAAAATCTACGCTAATATCAATTGTACTCTCTGTAAATCCATCAATTTGGGACTGCGCTGCAATGAGGGTCGAAGGATAATAGAGAGTTATCTCCCTAGTTCTATAGCCTGCATCTGTACCATTACTCCAGAACTGTTCAATTATGTAAAGCCCATGTGTGGAAGCTGCAGAAACATCCCACAAATAATAGGTTTCTCCAGCTGTGACACTTTGATTCACAGGCGTCCATATGGTTGCGCCCTGATGCTGAATAGTAAGATTTGTTGTTCCTGTAGATATCGGATCTAAGTCTTGCTCTGTCAATGTAGAATTTATTGCAATATCAACATCTATCATACTTTTTGTAACGATTTCAGTATCATCTGAAGAGTCGAAAAGATCAAGGTCTGTTAGGTGATTATATGATGTTGCTAGTAGAGACCACGTTTCATCCGCCATTTCAGAACATTGAACAATTGTGCCTGATACAATATAGTGCTCATAGCTTGTTTGGGGTGTAGTGCTATTGTACAAACCAGTTATGGTCCAACTTGCACTTTTTGAAAGATTGAGATATCTCGCTAGATTTCCTGAAACCTCTGGGAAGTCTAGTGTGATTGTTGTGTTCCACTCGATTGTTCCTCCAGAAGTATCTGCTTTCCATATTGATGTTGCTACAGTGTTTTTGCGATATGACAATGTAATATCATAATCCAAGAAAATCGATTGGTTCGATTTCATTTCTATGAGGGTAATATTTGCGTTAGCTGAAGTGATTGAGAAAGATTGAGCTGATATTGCTGAATTATTAGCTTTAAGATCTACTTGTAATGGTGAAGTATAGACCATAGATGAATCTGCAGTTTGATTCCACGGAATGTACGTGTACCTCATCAATGCTTCCAATGTTTTCAAATCCCAAGCTGAGACCCCTCTTTGATATGAGCCAAAATCACCCGCTGCATTCTCTGCACCCCAATAGATGATTGGATAGCTTGGAATAGGATCTCCTACTTTTTGAAGTAATGAACCATTGATAATCGTCCAATAGACCGTGTTTGCAGAAAGGCTAGCATTTCCTCCCGAAAAAGTAGACCATGTGAAGGTGCCATCTGATTCCGTCATATTGATTGGTGTTGTAATGGCTGAAGATGTTTGGTAATCACTATATACAACTGATGACGCATTGCCTCGTAGACTTGTATTATATTGACTAGTGGAATAATACAAGGAATAGTCTACGAGAGCTCCATCATGAGGTTGATTGTAAAAACCTTGAGCTAGTTTTGAGTAGAATGTTCCAAGAATCTCAGTAATTTGGAAATTGAAATTCTCATAGGTAACCCCAACAACTTCTTTCTCCACTGCAGCATCGATACTTACAATATCGATTTGTGCATTATACAGTGTCCATCCATCTATTTGATACGAGGATAGATCTATGTTGGAAGAATGGTCGGATGTATTCGAGTAAGTATTGAGGAGATCTACTTGTTGTCCGGTTATTGAACGTTCAAAGAACAAATCTGCATCCCGGTTGTCGCCAGAATCTGTAACTGACGAATATGAAAAAGCCTGATTTGGAGATAAATCTGTTTCATAGAAATGTGAAGTAGTTGGACCTCCAATTTCATGAGTGACTGAAAAAACTAATACTATAACGATTAGCAACACGTGGAAACGTTTCATCTAACTACCTCAAACAATGGTCAGGCCGCCGATGCTCTAAAGCATCAAATATACATATCCTCTCTCAAACTAAGGACAAAAGTAGAGCTGTCATGTATTACCTCTCATTAAAGGAAAGGTTCGCCGAATTACGTATAGTATGATGGACTCGGATCTGCCTTATCATCAGGTTTTGGACCGAGTTGTCCGGTGGTTTCGTTTAGGAGTGCAATCACCATATCAATCGCACTATGAAGTCTTCTCATCTTATCCCAGAGTGCTTGTTCATTGAATGAATCATCATAGATTCGATCAGAAATTACGAACCCCGGTCCTTTAGGTTGAGGACCCTGTTGACCTGGTCTGGGTTGGATAAAGCCAAGATTCACGCCTGCTGTGAAACTGAATTTCATTGCGTCCATCTGAAATGCACGTAGTTTCTCAGCAGTCAAGAGTTTCTGATGTTGGGGAGAAATCATAATCTGTGACTCTATTTGGATGTGCCGCTGATCATTAGGTCTCACAACAGTGAAGAAGAATCTCTGAAACTTGATTTTGAAGAGGAATTCTGCTCTTGGATTTGAAATGCTCTCGACCTTAGTACCTTCTCGCGAGAACCAATCACGCACTGCTTTCTTGATGAGGTCCGATTCTTCCATATGTATTTCCTCCGATATCTAGGCTGGGTTGGAGCTTCACTTAATGCTTGTGCTATTCACGAAACCATTCTACTTTTTCATAGCCTGTAGGAGACCTGTCTGCATAACAAGTAATTTGATCCCTTACAGTCTGAATCATCGCTGTGTTTCCTTTAGAAGTTATGATACGCTCCTCCGAGTTTGGTCTAGTAAGAACTACTCCCCATGGATCAACTATCTGACTGTGACCAAAGTAGGTTTTCTTGTCAAAACCA
>SDBT01005971.1_pt1 | contig 20352 bp, 17 predicted proteins | sample 2277101 | NCBI WGS metagenome assembly SDBT01 (sample SAMN10404973, study PRJNA504765) | marine sediment metagenome | isolation source: marine sediment core GS10_PC15, 103 cmbsf | place: Arctic Ocean: Southern Knipovich Ridge | collected 2010 | reverse complement strand
GGTCGCGATGGCACAGCCGATCATGGGCATGAACGAGAGGGAGTGTATCTGCATGGTCATGGCTGAGGCGTTGAACGCGGTGTCGCTGATCTTTCCGGCGAGTGCGTGGAAGATTGTCCAGCAGGTCATCTCGAGCATGAACTGTATTCCGTTAGGCAGGCCGAAACGGATGATACGCGCGAACAGCCGGAAATCGGGTCTGGCACCTGTGAGTGTGGAGTATTTTTCGCGATATTTGGGCCTGAGGAAGAAGTAGATGAACATCATGGTTCCGCAGGCAGCGGAGATCACGGTTGCCCATGCAGCACCTGCGACGCCCATTTGGGGGAAACCGAATTTTCCGAAGATCATGGCGTAGTCGAGAATGACGTTCAGGGTGGTCGAGGTGAGCGTAATCCACATGACCAGTTTTGTCTTGCCGCGACCGGTGAAGAAGCTCGAAAATGCGATGGATGCCATGGCCGGTGCTGCTCCGATGCACATTATGCGAAAGTATGTTACCTCGAATACCTGTATCTGAGGGTTGTGGCCGATGAGTTGGAAGAAGCTGCGGGCGGGGATGATGAACAACAACATTATGATACCAGCGAGAACTGCCATGAATACACCCTGCCAGACGGCGTGGCCAACGCGGTGATGCTGGGCAGCGCCGGTGTATTGAGCGACGAAGGTGTTTACGTAGGCGATGGTTCCCTGGAACAGACTGATGAGTGTGAACGCAGCCAATCCAGCCATCATGGCGCCGGAGATGGCGTTGGTGTCGTACCACATTAGAAACGCGCGGTCGGTGAACATGCGGAGTCCGTGGGCACCGGTGCTCATGATCAGGGGGACGGCAATTACCATGATTTCTTTTACGCCGCCTGGACCGCGCCAACGCTGCTGGATTCTATTTTTCACCTGCTGCATATAAGCCGGGATTTTGCATATAACATTTTATATCTTAGCTCAGCTACGCCGCTGATGGTTTGGGTTACCGTACTATTTGAGCGGTCTTGATATAGCCGGCGCGTTTGATCTTGCCGGTTGATGTCTTGGCAAATTCGGTGATTCGTATCTCGACAAGATTTTTCGATTGTATCTTTTCAAAACCGGCCAATTCCTGATTACTCCGCTGGCACTCGTTGATACCTTGCCATACAAAATCCTTAACCACCCCCGGCCGATTTTCAAGCTCCTGGCGTGAAAGTCCCGCTTCGGCCTGCATCCGCTCCCAGTCAGGCCGAACAATCGCCTTTGCCGCCTCCTGCTCAACACCCGCCGCACCTTTCTGATACCCGGGCACCACTATCAGTTCCTGGACACACTCAGCCTGTGAAAGAACCGATTCCAACATCTCAGGATTCACATTCTTGCCGCCCGGCAGAACGATCAAATATTTCTTCCGCCCAGTAATATAAAGGTATCCATCTTCATCAAGATGCCCCAAATCGCCCGTATGCAGCCACCGAACGCCCTGCTCATCCTTTTTGATAACCGCCTGGGTGGCTTTGCCGTTCTTATAGTAACCCTTTGTGATGCACGGCCCACCCAAAACAATCTCACCTTTTTGGCCTGCCTGAACCGCCTCACCCCGCTCATTGACAATTTTAACTAACATCGTCGGAATAGGCCTGCCCACTGAACCCAATTTGCGGACATTGTCATTGATGCCGTAAACCGGCGAGCTTTCAGAAAGACCGTAACCTTCACGAAGAGCGAAACCCCTCTTCCAGAAAACCTCCAGCACCCACTTGGGCAAAGGAGCTGCCCCCGATATGAAAAACCTGAGTTTCTGCCAGCCCAACTTTTTCACAAGCATCTTGCCCACAAGTTTCGGGAAAAAGCGATCGGCCAACCTGAAAAACCGGCTCTTTTCCTTTCGTTCACAAAGACCGGATTCAATTTTTCGTGCAAGAGCAGTGCACAAAGCCGGTATCGCCACAAAGAAAGTTACATGTTTTTTGCTTATCAGCCCGGCAATGTCGCGGTACTTGTTTGTATAGAGGTTCGTTGCCCCAACCCAAAGCGGAAGCAGCTTTCCGACGGTGAGGCCAAAAGAATGGTGCGGCGGAAGGACATGGCCAAGCTTATCGGCCATCGTCACATGAAGTTCCTCCAGAACGCCCTGTATATTGGCAATAAGATTAGTATGCGTCAGCTCCACCTCCCGCGGGTCGCCGGTTGTACCGGAAGTGCACAGAATCACGGCGGTATCATCAGATTTAACTTCCGTACGGATTCTGGTTAGCAGCGTTGCAAATTGAATATCATCCACACTCGGCCTGTCAAAAACCGTCATCTCGACCAGGCCGATTTCATGGTAAGCCGAAATCTTTTTTAGCTGTCTTCGCAGGTTCTGGTCCTGATAATCATCGGCCATAATCAGGAGCCTGGCGTCGGTGTTGAGCAGGTGCCTTTTTACGCCTTCGATTCGTCTTTCCGGATCGATTAGTACAGGTATCGCGCCCGCCAGGATAATCCCCCAAAAGGCCACATCCCAATCGGTGCGGTTCTTACCCAGGACCGCAACCTTATCCCCTCTTCGAATACCCTTGGCTTGAATCAGGTATGCGCAAAATTGGCGTGCCTTTGTTTGCAACTCGCCGAAAGTAAGCGTCTCTGCTCGCTGCATCCTAACAATTTCGAGACAGTCCTTCTGAGCCAACTCGGCTTTGGCTAAGGACTGATTGAACAAGTCGATTAACGTTCGGTACTTAAGCTCGATTTCCATCGGTCACCTCTTGGCCCGATACAATACCTTCCCGCCCTCTGATAGTCAAAAGAAAAACGCCCCTCTTTACCCCCCTACCGCATCTAGTCCGCTTCTGCCCCGGCCTTTACCATGCACCTAAAAAACATCGCAATTACCGCCCCATGCAACGCTAAAAATCCCGGCCAGGAAAAATACAGTCTATAGTCGGGCTGTGTTATGTGCAGGCCCCCGATGCAGAACAAGGCAACAATCATGAGCGCCGCAGCGATAAAGCCGATTAGTCTTGGTTTCGTTATTTCTATGGCTCGGCTGCCAAACAGAACAGATGCGATAACGAGCATTGTCAGCGATGTTATGATGGGCGCCAGGACGGGGCCTGCCCACACAACAGGCATTAAAAACAATATGTCCCAGTCCAGAATCGATGCGGGCCAGTCAATCAGGACCTTGAGCCAGACATAATAAAAAATGTCCCACACGGCGAAGATTGTGAGAAAATATGCAAATCGCCTTCGCAAATTCCTACCCAACATGTACGAGGCCGTAAACAACAGTACGAGGGTCGCCGCTTCTCTACCGATTTCCGTAAGAAGATATGGGCCGAACCCTGCGAGTGTGCGAAAGTCGGCGATGGGGAAGTTGAAGCCATCCTGATAAAAAATCGCGCGCAGATACACGACCACCGCCGATTCGATATATGCAAAGGCGATGCCGAAAAAGACGAGGGCAACAAATCGCCTTACCGAGTTTTTATCTGTTTGCGAACACATAATTTATCCTGTTATCGGTTAGGTATTGTAACGTACGAGAACGGCAGGGTCAAATTTTGCCCGGGCCAAGTCACAGGTGACGGGTCGTTTTGGATTGGGCTACTGAGATAACAGGCTGATGCGTCCTGCAATGCTTTCACAGGAGGATATATAGCCTGAGCCGAACAGGGCAACATGGAGCATCATGGTATTTAGCCAATAGATAAGGCATCGGTCGTCGAAGCCGGGCCGCAGCGGATGGGTTTTAGTGTATTCGGCAAAGAAAGTCTCGTCGGCTGTGGAAAAAACCCGCAGATACGCCAACTCATATTCAACCTCGGCGTGTCGTGCGTTCACATCGAGAAAGGCTGTGATGATGGGCCTGTCGCAATCAGCGTCATCAACCATTATGTTCGTTGCCCAGATGTCGCCATGTATCAAGGTTGGCTGGTTGTACTCGGGCAGGTGCCGGTCGAGATTCGAGAGGAGTTTTTCAACGACCTGGCAGCATGAGGAACTGAGCTGGGCCTTGCTGTCATTGTAGTTGGATTCGATTTGTGGGCCGAATATGTCGAGCCAGCGTTTTGGCCCGGCGGGTTCGAGACAACTGCCGTAAGTGGCTCGTTTGTGGTTATGCAGGTCAATCAGGATATGGGCCAGTTGATTTTGAAAGCATTTTGCGCCACGGGCTGAAAGTCTTGCCCCGCTGAGATTTCTACCTTTGGCACACTCCATCAAAAGGCACGTGCCGGCAAAGTCATTCCCGCTGATACAGGCATAAGAGGCGGGAACAGGAAAGGAGGTATTGTGCCGGTACCACTGCAGGGACTCATATTCAGTGCTAAATTCGGCATTATCCGATTTTTCGGAGAGCTTAGCTACGATAGCAGCAGGCTCACCATTAGTCGTCCACTTTTGGACGCGATTAACCATACCGCCGTGCAGGGGCTCAACGGATACTACGGAAAGGGACATGCTAAGATTATTCCTGACAATTTCAGTGGCAGTTTCGATGTCGATGCCTGGGGAGCTTCTATTCATAATTGTTGTGGGTCATTTGTCCCCAAGCCAGGTTGGGCCGATACTGACATCGACCTTTAGCGGAACGTCGAGCTTTATAGCGTTTGTCATTTCGTGGGCAATCCATTCGGCGTGGGTTTTGGCATCTTTTGTTGGCAGCTCAAAGACAAGTTCATCGTGAATCTGCAGAATCATCTTTATCGGCAGTTGTTCAGCGTTAATCTTTCGCTGGATGTTTATCATCGCGACCTTTATAAGGTCGGCGGCAGAGCCCTGGATGATGGTATTGACGGTAAACCGCTGGGCCTGGGAGCGTTTATTGTGGTTCTTGCTGGCAAGGTCCGCAATCCTGCGGCGCCGGCCGAGTATGGTCTCGGCATAGCCGGTTGACTTTGCCTGTTCGACGGCCTGGTCCATGAACCTGCGGACGGAGCTGTAGCGTGCAAAGTAATCGGCGATGAATTTTTTTGCCTCGGCCTGGCTGATGCCGATGCTGCGGGAAAGGCCGAAAGGCCCCTGGCCGTAGATAATACCGAAGTTCACGGCTTTGCAGTTTGAACGCATTTCATTGGTAACATCCTTAGGGCTGACGTTGTAAATCTGTGAGGCGACGAAGCGATGAATATCTTCATCTGCCTCGAACGCGGCCTTTAGGGCCTTGTCCTTTGAGAAGTAGGCCAGCAGACGAAGCTCAATCTGCGAGTAATCGGCGCTCAGGATACAGTCGGATTTTTTCTGAGGGACAAAAGCCGAGCGAATCTTTCTGCCCAATTCGGTGCGGATGGGGATATTTTGAAGATTCGGATTGCTGGAGCTGAGTCTGCCCGTGGCGGTGATAGTCTGGTTGAAGGATGCGTGGACTCGGTTTGTGCGCGTGTTGATGAGCTGGCCGAGTTTATCGACATAAGTATTTCTAAGCTTGGCAAGCTGGCGGTATTCCAAAACTAAATCGATGATCTCGTGATCGCCCCGGAGCTGTTCGAGAACATCGGCATCGGTACTCCTTGTGGTTTTGCCGGAACGGATGGATGTCAAACCCAGATGGTCGAAAAGAATCTCGGCCAACTGTTTGGGGGAGTCTATATTGAAAGGGGTCCCAGCCAAACTATGGATTTGCTCCGTCAGGTTTTCAACTGCGGCGGCAATCGTGTACGACATATCTTTGAGAAGCTTGACGTCAAGCGAAACACCCGCTAATTCCATCTGCGCAAGAACCGAAACGAGAGGCATCTCCACATCTTCAAAAAGTTTCAAAAGCTGCTGCTGATGCTGGAGCCGCTCACAAAGGTATTCGTAAAGAAGAAGTGTTACGTCAGCATCCTCGGCCGCGTACTCAGCGGCAACGGTCAAATCTACCATATCAAATGTGAGCTGGTTCTTGCCTTTACCAATCAGGCTTGACAACGTAATGGGTTGGTAGTTGAGAAAATCCTTCGCCATGGAATCCATGGAGTGGCTTCTTCTGTCGGCGGCCAGGCAATAGGACGCCACCATTGTGTCGAAGTGCACACCTCCAAGAGACATGCCGGCATTAGCGAGAACAATCATATCATATTTTATGTTCTGGCCGATTTTCTTTATCTTTTCGTCGGCCAGTACAGGGGCAATTTTGTCGCGCACCATCTTTATATCAAGGCATTTTTGGCCGAGCGGGGCCTTTACGGGGAGATAGTAGCCGGTGTGAGGTCGCCATGAAAAGCTCAGGCCGACAAGACCGGCGCGCACCGGATTAAGGGCGGTAGTTTCGGTGTCGACAGCAAAGATGGTTTGTTTCTTCAGTTCGCTGCAGAACTTGTCTAATCTTTCCTTTGTGTTAATGAGTTGATAATCCTTTTGCACAGTTTTAACGCTGTTCAAATCACCTTCAGCGAGAATCTGTTGTGAGGCTGGAGTAGATTGCGGCTTTTTGCCCGTGGGCTTGGCATCGGAATTAGCAGGCGTTAAGCCGAGGTTGGTCAGTAAGCGGGTAAATCCCAATTCGGTAAATATTTCAGCAAGCTTTTGTTTATCGGGCTCGGTCAATTTGAAGGCATCATAGTCCAACTCGATTGGAGCCGAGCAGTCTATCGTAACAAGCTCTTTACTTAAAAGTGCCTTGTCTTTTGAGTTTCGAAGGCTCTGGCCGCGTTTGCCTTTGATTTCGCCGGCATGAGAATAAAGCTTTTCGAGTGAGCCATATTTCTGAATCCAGTCGAGTGCGGTCTTCGGGCCGACATCGGGAACGCCGGGCACATTGTCTGCAGTGTCGCCCTGCAGGGCGAGTACATCCAGGAACTGCTCGGGCATAATTTTCATCTCGGCCAACATGGAATCGGGCGTGGTCCTTTCGCCGGTCTTTATGTTATAGGTACAAATGTGTTTATCGAGAAGTTGGAGCATATCTTTATCTTTTGAACAGATATATGTATCGATGCCCCTGGATGATGCGTTTGTGGCGAGTGTCCCGATAATGTCATCGGCTTCGAAACCATCGAGGCGAAGGATGGGGATATTCATCGCAGCGAGAATCTGTTCGATACGGTCAATCTGGGCGGGCATATCATCCGGCATCGGCGGTCGATGTGCTTTGTAGTCGGGATAAATCTCGGCGCGAAAGGTGGGTGCCTTGGAATCGAGTGCGACGACGAGCATATCGGGCTTTACCCGCTTGATAAGCCCCAACACGGCGGCGGTGAAGATATAGGTTGCCTTTGTTGGCTCGCCGGCCGGGCTTGTCAGCGGTCGCATTGGAGCGAAATAGGCGGCGTAAATATGCGCGTGCCCATCGATTATGTAAAGATTCCTTGCCATGATCAGCCACTTTATTTATTAGAGACCGGACTGTCAAGGCAATAAGGTGATAGGCGGGCTCGTTGAAACCGGTCGGAAAACTGGTAGTTCGGTGAGCAGCAGTGCGGAGGGACTTTTTGAATTAAGGGGGCAGTAATACTCTATTTGGTTGAATTTTTGGCCAATATTTTATAAGGCAAATTTTTTTTTTGCGAACCTGCATTTTTAAGTTGACATATCAGTGGTATCGGACTAAAATAGTCTTACTTGTATAGATTTGTTGATTTGGATTGGAGCAAGAGCTAATGAATATTGTGCGACAAAACACAGATTATGCGTTCCGTGCACTGATAAACCTGGCCAGACGGTATGGCCGGGATGTGATATCGACAAAAGTACTCGCCGAGGAAGAAGACATTTCGTATCAGTTTGCGTGTAAGATATTGCAGAAGCTGCAGAGCGCAAAGCTGGTCAGAAGCTCAATGGGGCCAAAGGGAGGGTATTATCTCAGTAAACCTCCCGCAAGGGTGAGCTTGCTGGAGATTATAGAAGCGGTTCAGGGCCGGGTAAGTTTGAACAAATGTTTATTGACAGAGGATGCATGCAATCGCAAACCGAACTGCAGGGTAAGTGAAAAATTGGAAGAATTGCAGGAATATGTTGAAAGTTTTCTCAGAGACGTTACATTGGACGAGTTGCTCGACAATGGTGGGCCGGAACGAGAAGCCGCTACAAAGAACCTCAAGGGAAGAAAAAATGGGCCACAAAAGAGAAAAGGCAAGCGTGCTGCAGGCGTGCCTGGGTAAAAGCCAGCGGTTGGCCGAGTTGGTCGCCTACGCAGTTGATTCGATTGTCAGTAAAACGATATTAGACAAACCGGCTGGCACCGTAACGCTGTTTGCCTTTGACAAGGGGCAGAAACTAAGCGAACACACGGCACCTTACGATGCAATTATCCAGGTTCTTGACGGCGTTGGACAAATTATTATCGACGGCGACACTAATGATGTTTGCGCCGGTGGAATTATCATAATGCCCGCTGATGTGCCGCACGCAGTTGTTGCCGAAGAAAAGTTTAAGATGTTGCTTATAATGGTCCGTGCATGATTCGGATCGCTCTGCACGGAATTAATAGAGGATAGAAATATGGTCAGATGTCCCGGACAGGATCAAAGGTTTTGGAAGCCCGGCGACATTTTTGAAGTAAAGTGTCCCGAATGCGGCCAGCTTGTAGAGTTTTTTAAGGATGAGCCAAAGCTGAAGTGCCGAAAGTGCGGGCAGTTGGTGACAAATCCCAAGATTGACCTTGGCTGTGCAAAATGGTGTCAGTATGCCGAGCAGTGTGTTGGAACGCCGGCTGCAGAGCAGATAAATATTATGCGGAACAGGCTCGTTGAGGAGATGAAAAAAGTATTTGGCACCGACCAGAAGCGAATCGACCACGCCCTTAGCGTACTTGATTATGCAGAACAGATACACGAATCTGAGCGCGGTGACCCGCTGGTGGTAAAGGCTGGGGCGATTCTTCATGATATTGGAATTCATGAAGCCGAGCGTAAACACGGCTCGTCGGCAGGCAGATACCAGGAAATCGAAGGGTCGCCGATTGCAAGGAGCATTTTGACCATGTGTGGCATATCCGGCGATGACATTGAGCACATCTGCAAAATTGTAGGCAGCCATCACAGTGGTGGGGACATCGACACAATTGAGTTTGCGATTGTCTGGGACGCCGACTGGCTCGTGAATATCCCGACGGAACTTGCCGACTGTAGCGATGAGGTACTGCGGGGCACGATTGAAAAGGTTTTTAAGACCCGAAAGGGTCTGCAGATAGCAACGGAATTGTTTTTGAAAAATCATTCTAAACCGATTGGCAAATGAAAGGGCAAAATCATGTTTTGTTATCAATGTGAACAAGCTGCTGGCGGTACCGGCTGTACGAAAGTGGGTGTTTGCGGCAAGGATGAGGATATTCAGTCACTCCAGGATACACTTATATTCGGGCTCAAAGGTATAGCCGCTTATGCGTATCATGCCGGCCAGTTAGGGCAAAAAGACGACGAGGTTAATGCTTTTATGCATGAGGCGATGTTCGCCACGCTGACAAATGTGGACTTTGATCTGGGTCGCTACCTGGAATTGGTACTTAAGGCCGGCGAAATGAATCTTCGTGCGATGGAGATGCTCAATAATATACACGTCTCGACATTCGGCAGCCCAACGCCAGCCCAGGTGCCGACCGGTACTAAGGCAGGGCCCGGAATAGTTGTTACAGGTCATGACTTGCTGGACCTTTATGAGCTGTTGAAGCAGACTGAAGGTAAGGGGATAAATATCTATACCCACGGCGAGATGCTGCCCGCCCACGGCTATCCGGAGCTGAGGAAGTTTGAGCATCTTGTGGGCAACTATGGCACAGCCTGGCAGAATCAGAAGAAAGAGTTTGACGAATTTAGTGGAGCCATTCTGGTAACGACTAACTGTATAGTGATTCCAAAAGACTCTTACAAAGACAGGATGTTCACCTGTGGGATAGCCGGGGCCGCGGGCGTAAAGCACATCACAAACCGGGATTTCAGCGAGGTAATAGAAAAGGCCCTGTCGTCTGCGCCTTTGGCGGAAGACCCAAAGGGCACTTTGAGCACGGGTTTCCACTTCAGTGCAGTTCTCGGTCTGGCTGACAAGATTGTCGAGGCGGTCAAGGCTGGCAAAATCCGACATTTCTTTTTCATTGGCGGTTGTGACGGTGCAAAGCCGGGGCGAAATTACTTTACCGAACTCGCAGAGAAAGTCCCCCAAGATTGTGTGATTTTGACAGCGGCATGCGGCAAATATCGGATAAATGCCGCTGATTACGGTGATATTGACGGCATCCCGCGATTGATAGATACAGGCCAATGCAACGACTGTTACTCGGTCGTGAAGATTGCACTTGCTCTCGCCGAGGCGTTTGATTGCGGTGTGAACGACCTGCCGCTTTCACTCGTAGTATCATGGTATGAGCAGAAAGCTGTGGCGATTCTGCTGACATTGTTTTACCTGGGGATTGAAAACATTCGGCTCGGACCGAGCCTGCCGGCTTTCATTACTCCGAATGTACTGAACGTGCTGGTTGAGAAGTTCAAAATCAAGCCGATTGGGAATGTGGATGAGGATTTGGCTGAGATGCTGAAGAAATAAATGAATAGCTTTGAAAGAGCGTAGTGATGGCGGTGCGAAACATAGTCAAGATTGACGAGGAAAAGTGTAACGGCTGCGGTTTGTGTGTAACCGCATGTGCGGAAGGTGCCATTGAGATTGTGGATGGCAAGGCGAAGCTAATCAGTGAGATTTATTGCGATGGCTTAGGGGCATGTCTTGGTGAGTGCCCCGAGGATGCGATTACTATAGAGCAGCGAGAAGCGACCGAGTTCGACGAAGAGGCGACGAATGCACATCTGGCCCAATCGCAAAAGGCACCGGCGCAAAGTAATTTTGTTTGCCCGGGAATGATGACGGCCAAACTTAGAGATAGTTCCGAGACTACTGAAGCTGATGGTGTCGAGGTGCCGTCACAGTTGGGCCAGTGGCCGGTGCAGTTGAAGCTGGTTTCGCCAAATGCACCGTATTTTGCAAATGCGGTTTTGCTGTTGGTCGCCGATTGTGTGCCGTTTGCAATGGGTGATTTTCACAACCGCTTTTTAGGCGGCCACAGCATAGCGATAGGCTGCCCGAAGCTCGATGACAGCAATTTTTATATCGAGAAGCTCACCCAAATATTAACGGCCAATAAACTCAAAAGCCTCAAGGTGATTCATATGGAAGTACCATGCTGCTCCGGCCTGACGCATATCGCAAAAGAAGCTATTGCTCACAGTGGAGCAAAGATGTCATTTGAAGATATCACGATTGGGTTGCGAGGCGATGTGCTCAAAACTGAATCGATCTGAGTGTCAGTAATTTAAGGAGAACCAACGGTGTCGGAGTTAGTTAACGAAAACAAGATGGGTGTTGCAAAAGGTACAGCGGTAGAAGAGCACGTAGCCGCGAATTTTAAGGGAGAAACTTCGGAAGTGGGCCTCTATTTTGCTATGGCGCGACAAGCCCAAAGAGAAGGTTTTCCGGAGATAGCAGAGGTTTTAAAATCCATAGGATTGGATGAGGCGTGGCATGCGGCACGATTTGCCGAACTTAATGGTATGAGTTCTGAAAGTACGAAAGAGAATATTGAAAAGATGCTTGCCGGCGAACAAGGGGCAAATAAAGGCAAGCGCCAAGCAGCGGTCAAGGCCAAGGAAAATAATATTGACCCGGCTCATGATGTTTTTGGCGAGTCTTCAAAAGACGAGGCCCGTCATGCCAAAGCGCTGGAGGGACTGCTGAATAGATATTTCAGTTGACTCGCCAAAAACAACAGGCCGTAAATCTCAGGTGCGAGGCCAAAAGCGATTAACAGTCTTGAGGGCCTGTTATGAAAAATGAACCGGGACCAACGTTGGAAAAAGGCAAATGCGTGCCGTGTCAGGTAGGCGGTGAACCGTTAAACCGTGAAGCCATTGAGAAGCTGCTGGGCCATTTGGCCGAGGGCTGGAAGGTAATTGACCAGCGTTATCTTGAAAAAGAGTACAAATTCAAGAACTTTCGCCTGGCGCTCGATTTTGTCAACAAAGTCGGTGAATTAGCGGAATCAGAAAGTCACCATCCTGACATCTATCTTGCCTGGGGAATGGTAAGATTGAAAATCTGGACACATAAAATCAACGGCTTGCATAAAAACGACTTTATCTTAGCGGCAAAGACAGATGCATTGCAGTAAATGGAGAAAATCCGGAAAAACTCGGCTAAACCACATTTGAAATTAATAACTTTGGGGAATGACAATGGATATATTTGAATATGCCATGCAGATGGAAAAGGATGGTGAGGATTTTTATCGAGAGGTGGCCCAGCAGTCGCCCAACAGGGGCATCAAAACCATTCTCACTATGTTAGCTGATGAGGAGGTGCGGCACTACAACGCTATCGAGAAGATGAAATCAGCTGAGCCGGTGCAGTTGGCTGAGGGCTCTGTCCTGACCAAAGCGAAGAATGTATTCGCCCAGCTCAAAGAATCCGGAGAGAAATTCACCTCCGAAACCAACCAGATAGGGCTCTACAAAAAGGCCCTTGATATCGAGAAAAAAAGCCAGGATTTCTACACGGAAAAAGCCGGCGAGGTATCCGACACCAACGCCAAAGAGCTTTTTCTCAGACTGGCCCAGGAGGAACAAAAACATTACGTCTTAGTGGAGAACATAATTGATTTCTTATCGAGACCAGATACCTGGCTCGAAAATGCGGAGTTTTGCCATTTGGATGAATATTGAGAATGTACATGTTGTTAAAGGAGACCGAAAATGAGAAGTACATTTCGCAAAAAATTGATTACATTGGTGTTCCTTGTTTCGATGGTCGCATTTGCGTCGATTGTGTATTCGCACTGTCAAATACCCTGCGGCATCTACAATGACCCGGCCCGGTTCGACACAATCTCGGAGCATATCATCACGATTGAAAAGTCCATGAAGCAGGTGACGGAGCTTTCGCAGCGAGATGAGTCGAATATGAACCAAATAGTTCGCTGGGTCCAAAACAAAGAGAAGCACGCCGACGACCTGAGCCATATTGTGACACACTACTTCATGGCCCAACGAATAAAGCCCGTTGACAAGTCCGATGCCGCCCAATACAGTGAATATGTGAAGAAACTGACTCTGCTGCACGAGATGCTGCTTTACAGTATGAAGGCCAAGCAGACAACCGACCTTTCATACGTCGAGAAACTCAGAGGCTCCCTGAGTGAGTTTCGAAAGGCCTATTTTGCGAAACATGCTCATTAGCATTGACGAGTTTTAGTGTTCGGCTCTGGAAGCATGGGCAAAACCGGTTTCTATTCAGACAGATGGGGATTCATATGCCAAAGGAATCGTCAGGGCAACCCAACGATATTTCAATCGTGCTTTGCGGGCAGGCGGGAATGGGCATCCAGACGGTGGAGAGTCTGCTGACGAGAATACTGAAACTGGCCGGTTATAATGTCTTCGCCACGAAAGAATACATGTCCCGTATTCGCGGCGGAGCCAATTCCAGCGAGATACGTGTTGCATCGGGGCCTGTTCGCGCCTTTGTGAATCGTATCGATATTCTTGTCCCTCTTGATATGGGTGCCATCGCACACATGAAAAAGAGGATAACACCTGCGACAATCATGTTGGCTGACGTTACTAATCTGGGCGACGGGTTTGACCAAAGCCGATGGAACTATCTTGATGTGGGATTTACTAAGGTCGCCTCTGACATCGGCAGCAAGATTTATTCAAATATAGTCGCTGTCGGCACAATTGCCGCCCTGTTTGGGGTTGAAGATGAGCTTATCACTAACTGCATAGAGAAACGCTTCGCGTCTAAATCCGACAAGATAGTAAATGAGAATATTCAGGCCGCACGCCGGGGCTACAAAATCGGCTCTGAGTTGGCTGATTCCGGTAAAATCAGCATCGATATTGAACCGGACTCGGCTGTTAAGGACCAAATTCTCGTAAGCGGTACCGAGGCCGTGGGTCTCGGCGCCATAGCGGGCGGCTGCAATTTCATATCGAGCTATCCTATGTCACCTTCAACCGGTGTGCTCACCTTCCTGGCCAAGCACAGTGAGGATTTTGGCCTGATAGTTGAACAGGCCGAAGACGAGATCGCCGCAATAAATATGGCCATCGGAGCCTGGTACGCCGGGGCAAGGAGCATGGTGACCACTTCAGGTGGCGGCTTTGCCTTGATGACGGAGGGTGTCAGCTTAGCGGGTATGCTTGAGACGCCCGTAGTGGTTCATCTTGCTCAACGGCCGGGCCCCGCCACCGGCCTGCCAACCAGAACTGAACAGGGCGACCTTGAGCTGGCGCTCTACGCAGGCCACGGTGAGTTTCCCAGAATTCTTTTGGCTCCGGGCAAGGTCGATGACGCCTTCTATTTGACACAAAAGGCATTTGACCTCGCTGACAAGTATCAGGTACCTGTAATTATTTTGACCGACCATTATTTTGTTGACTCTTACTACAATATCACCGGCCTGGACTTGACCGACGAGAAGATCGAAAAGCATATACACGAAACCCAAACCGATTACAGAAGATATGAACTGACCGAAAATGGTATTTCCCCTCGCGGCATCCCCGGCCATGGCAAAGGCCTGGTATGTGTCGATAGCGACGAGCACGACCAGGAAGGACATATTACCGAAGACCTCGACCTCAGAGTCAAGATGGTGGACAAGAGACTTCGCAAACTCGAATCGCTAAAAGCTGAAATATACCCGCCCGAGTTATGGCCGGATGAGAGCTACAAGAATCTGGTTATCTGCTGGGGCTCAACATACCATATTGTAAAGGAGGCGCTGGTGCAATTAGGCCGCGATGATACCTCAATGCTGCATTACAAACAGGTTTATCCTTTGCATCCCGATACGGCTGACTATCTCAACAAGGCCGCCAAAACTATAATCGTCGAGAGTAATGCGACCAGCCAGTTCGGCAAACTGATAAAGCTGGGCGCCGGCATCGAAATAGATGAGAGAATCCTGAAATACAGCGGCTTAAGTTTCACTGTCGAAGAAGTTGTGGAAAGTTTGGAGAAAATATTAGATTAAGGTTTTGGGCTTATGGACACACAGATTTTTGACATGGGTGATATTGACATAGCGTGGTGCCCCGGCTGCGGCGATTTTGCAATACTCAAGATATTGAAGCAGGCATTGGCTGAGCTTGAGATTGAGCCGGAAAACCTTGTCCTTGTTTCGGGGATAGGGCAGGCCGCTAAAATTCCTCATTACCTTAAATGCAACATTTTCAACGGCTTACACGGCCGGGCACTCCCCCCTGCCACTGCCATAAAAGCAGCGAATCCGGCCCTTACCGTTATTGCCGAAAGCGGCGACGGCGACATGTACGGCGAAGGCGGTAATCATTTCATTCATACCATAAGACGAAATCCCAACATCACCAATATTGTGCACAATAATATGGTTTACGGCCTCACAAAAGGTCAGGCTTCACCGACAAGCCAACTCGGCTTCAAAACTGGCGTTCAGGTCAACGGAGTATGTCTGGAACCGTTCAATCCTTTGGCTGTTGCTATCGCCCTGGATGCATCTTTCGTGGCAAGGGCCTCTGCAGGTGACGCCAAGCAGACGACCGAGATTATTAAAAAAGCCATTACCCACAAAGGCTACGCCCTCGTAGATATCTTTCAGCCATGCGTTTCATATAACAAAATCAATACATATCAATGGTTCAAAGAGAGCACTTATTACCTCGAAGAATCGTACGACCCGAGCGACCGAATCAAGGCATTCGAAAAAGCCTGTCAAACTGACAAGCTGCCTCTCGGCGTTTTTTACACCAGTCCCGAAAAGAACACTTTCCAAGAGAATCTCGTTGCCTATAGCAAAGACGACCGTCCCCTCTGGCAGCGTCAGCCGGACAAAGAACAATTGCACAATCTCATCGAAAAGCTCAGGGTTGTATCTTTTTAGTGCATTGGGTTTACCGTTCTGTTATGTTGACGAAAGAATTCAGGGAAAGCATAATCGGTGCATAAAGACACAGTGCGACTAAAAGACGTTCTTGAGAGGCTCTACGTCAAATACAACCACAAGGAGCTTATACCGCCGGACCCGTTGCAGTTTGTGTACCGATACTCTGCACGTGCCGACATAGAAATTGCCGCCCTTTTAGCTGCGGTGCTTGCCTATGGACGAGTGGAACAAATCGGAAAGACTCTGAACAACCTGTTCGGCCGGATGGGCAAGAGCCCATACGAATTTGTCCGAAACTTCGGCGAAACCGACAGGCAGAAGTTGCAGGGTCTTAAGCATCGTTTCACGACAGGCGGCGACATCTGCGATTTATTGGAGCTGTTAAAATATACTTTTGAGCAGCACGGCAGTATAGAAAAGCATTTTTTGTCGGGTTACAATAAAGATGAAAAGAATATCATACCGGCTTTATCAAACTTTTGTGAGTCGCTTTTGAAAACGTATGCCGCCAGGAATGGAACCGCACCGGGTCGCGGCTTAAGGTATTTGTTGGCAGGCCCGGCTGCCGGCGGCGCAGCCAAAAGGCTGAATCTTTTCCTGCGGTGGATGGTAAGAGACGACCAGGTGGATTTGGGATTGTGGAAATCGATTGATAAGGCTAAACTGATTGTGCCGATGGATGTGCACATGTTCAGAGTGTCAGGGATGCTGGGATTTTGCCATCGAAAGAACATCTCCCTTAAGGCGGCGGTAGAAGTAACAGAGAGCTTTGCGAAAATCGAACCTGACGACCCGGTTAAGTATGATTTTGCATTGTGCAGAATCGGGATGTCGGGAAATGACGACGACTGGAATAAGATTAAAAGTTGTATCGGGAGTCCATGATGATTGATTTGTTAGAGTTATTTGTGAAGGGCTTTTGGGGCACCTTAGCTGATATGAGCCCCTATCTTCTGTTTGGCTTTTTTGTTGCGGGCGTACTGTCTGTCTTCATATCCGCGGAATTTATTGAAAGGCACCTCGGGGGCAGTGGGATTTGGCCGTTGCTGAAGGCGTCGGCATTTGGAGTGCCGCTGCCGTTGTGCTCATGCGGAGTTATCCCGGTTACGATGTCACTTAGAAAACATGGTGCGAGCAAAGGCGCTTGCGTAGCATTTCTTTTGTCAACGCCCCAAACCGGCGCCGACAGTATTCTTGTTACACTGAGTTTGTTGGGACCTGTGTATGCAATCTTCAGACCGTTGGCCGCACTTATAACCGGGCTGATTGGTGGCGGACTGGTAACAATGCTGGACCACGAGCCGCCTCAAAGTAATGTGTCCCAACCGGAAGATACCGACGCGTGCTGTGCCGGTAAAAAACAGAAACCGAAGATAGTCAGGGTCTTACGACACGGTTTTATCACGTTGCCCGGCGACATCGGTAAGGCTATGCTTGTAGGTTTGGTTGTCGCGGCGATAATTTCGACGGTGGTGCCTGAAGACTTCTTCGCTCCGTTTCTCGGCGGCGGGATATTGGCGATGGTTGTTATGATGGCCCTGGGCATACCTGTTTACGTTTGTGCGACCGCTTCGGTGCCGGTGGCGGTTGCCTTGCTTGCCAAGGGTGTAAGCCCCGGAGCCGTGATGGTATTTCTGATGACCGGCCCTGCTACGAACGCCGCGGCACTTGCAACCATTTGGGCCAACTTAGGCAGGCGGACGGCCATCACGTATATCGCAACCGTTGCCGCTTGTTCCATTGCCGCCGGGCTGCTGTTGGATAGAATAGTCCAGGGCATTGGAGGCGATATTACATTCAAACCGAGCTGGATGCTGCCGCCGGTTGTTAAATATGTATCCGCCGTAGTGCTCCTGGCGGTGCTGACATTTGCAATTGTCCGCAAGAGGGGAACATCAGCAGGAGACGACGAGTAAGATGGAGCTTAAACAATCTATAACAAACTTTCCGGTGAAGCACTACAAACTGGTTACAGTTATCATGGTGCTGTTGACCCTTTCACTTGCATCACTAATACCGCTCATCAGGGTGGATACCGACCCGGAGAACATGCTCGCGGAAGACGAGGCTGTCAGGGTTTTTCATAGCCAAACCAAGGAACAGTTTTCCTTAAGCGACATTGTAGTAGTCGGCATCGTCAATGAGAAGAATCCCAACGGTGTTTTCAACGTCTCTTCGCTGGCCAGAATATACGAATTGACGGAGTTTGCCAAGACGCTCCGCTGGGAGGATGAGGAAAATCCTGACCAGCAGATTGGCGTTATAGAAGTTGACCTGCTTGCACCTTCCACCGTTGACCACATCGGCCAGGGTGGTCCCGGAGAAGTGAAATTTGAATGGCTGATGGCCAGGCCGCCCGCCACGCAGGCTGAGGCACTGGAAATAAAAGAAAAGGCCATGTCGAATCCTTTGCTTAAAGGCACGCTTGTTTCCGAAGACGGGAAGGCGATATGCCTGTATCTGCCCCTGACAAGCAAGGATTTGAGCTATAGGATCTACAGCGAGTTGAAAGCCAAAATTGTCGAATTCGAGGGTGATGAAGAATATCACATAACCGGCCTGCCGGTTGCGGAGGATACATTCGGCGTTGAAATGTTTATCCAGATGGCCGTGTCGGCACCATTGGCGATGGTGGTGATATTCATTCTCATGCTGCTGTTTTTCAGGAAGCTTGTGTTGGTCATTTCGCCGCTGATTGTAGCGATGGTTACCGTGATTTCAACGATGGGGCTCCTGATCGGCTTAGGTTATCCTGTTCACATCATGAGTTCGATGATACCAATCTTTCTGATGCCGATAGCGGTTGTTGACTCGGTGCATATTCTTTCGGAATTTTTTGACCGTTATACAATCGAGAAAGGCAGAAAACAGACCATACTTGAGGTAATGAGCAACCTGTTTACGCCAATGCTCTACACTTCGCTCACATCTGCGGCAGGTTTCGCATCGCTTGGGCTCACACCTATCCCGCCGGTACAGGTTTTCGGCGTGTTTGTTGCGATTGGTATCATGATTGCATGGGTGTGCACGATAACTTTCGTGCCGGCTTATGTGATGATGATAAAGGAAGAGTCTTTAGGCAATTTCGGTTCTGTTTCGGCCCATGCGCAAACACAGAGCCGGCTGGGCAGGCTATTGGGGGTAGGTGGGCGATTGATCTATTCCGGGGCTAAGCCCATCCTTGTAGCAATACTGGTCATTACAGGCGTTGCGGTTTACGGGATTACGCGGATTCAGATCAACGACAATCCGGTAAAGTGGTTTTCCAAGAGCCATCCTATCCGCCGGGCAGACATCGAGCTGAATAAACATTTCGGCGGCACCTACATGGCGTATCTGATTCTGGAAGGACCCGAGGAAGAAGAGAAGGTCGAACACGAGTATTTGGACAGTGTGCGTCAGCGATGGCTGAAAAAGGGCCAGGTGCTAACGGAGGAGTTTCCCGCCGCGAGTGACTTGGCTGTTGAAGTTGAAAAATTGCTGCTGGCGAAGGCTTCTGCGGATAAGACCCGCCGACAGTTTCTGGATGAGTTCATCGAGCTTGCAACGCGAAAGGAAGGCGAGGCCGAAAACGCTGACCGAACCGATATGTGGTTCGAGATCGGTGATTTCTTTGAGTTGGAAAAGGAGCGCCTCAAATTGTTCAAGCAACCGGAGGTTCTGGAATATATGGGCCGTCTGCAAAAACACCTTCTTGAAGATACCGATGTTGTCGGCAAAAGCAATTCGGTTGCCGATGTGGTCAAAAAGGTTCATCAGGAATTGACAGACGGCAGCGGAGCCAATTACAGGATTCCGGAAAGTTCATCTGCAATTGCTCAGTGCCTTTTGCAGTTCCAAAGCAGCCATAATCCGGAGGATCTGTGGCACCTGGTTACGTGGGATTATGGACGCGCTAATATATGGATTCAGCTCACCAGCGGCGACAACAAAGACATGGAAAAGGTTGTCAAGACCGTCGATGAATTTTTCGCTGTGAATCCGCCGCCAACCCCACTTCAGCACAACTGGGCGGGGCTGACCTATATAAACACCGTTTGGCAGAACAAAATGGTCTGGGGTATGCTGCAATCGTTTATGGGCAGCTTCATCATTGTTTTCATTATGATGGCGATACTGTTCCGGTCGCCTCTTTGGGGTATCGTGTGCATGATACCTCTTTTGGTGACGATAGCCGTAATTTATGGAGTGATCGGACTGGTCGGCAAAGATTATGATATGCCGGTGGCGGTTCTAAGCGCGCTTACACTCGGAATGGCGGTTGATTTTGCGATACATTTCCTCGAGCGTGCGCGGACAAGCTTTGCCGAGACGGGCTCGTGGAAGGCAAGCAGTGCGGTGATGTTTGGCGAACCGGCACAGGCCATAAGCAGAAACGTTGCGGTCATCGCAATTGGCTTCTTGCCACTTTTAGCGGCGTCTCTTGTGCCTTACAAAACGGTGGGAATATTCTTATGTGCGATAATGGCCCTTTCCGGTGCCGTTACACTGATAGTGCTGCCTGCTATTGTACGGGTTTTTGAAAAACGCCTGTTTGGAGTGGCTGCGACACCAAAGTCTGTAAGTTG
>SDBT01005970.1_pt1 | contig 20357 bp, 31 predicted proteins | sample 2277101 | NCBI WGS metagenome assembly SDBT01 (sample SAMN10404973, study PRJNA504765) | marine sediment metagenome | isolation source: marine sediment core GS10_PC15, 103 cmbsf | place: Arctic Ocean: Southern Knipovich Ridge | collected 2010 | reverse complement strand
CAGGCTAAGCAGTCTGAGAACCACATTTACTTCCCTCCTAACTTCCAGAGCGTACTTGGGAGACACCTGAATGACCATAAAGGTCCGCACTTTGTCATCCTGACTGAGGGTGAGAAGAAAGCTGCTTGTGCGACAAAGTATGGGTTCCCATGCATAGCGTTCACAGGTGTTGATTCCTGGAGAACAAGGACGTTCACGGTACCAGACGACTCAAAGATGGAGTCGTCAATCCTAGGCAAAACAAAACAGGTCCGAATTCGACTACCGTCGGTTGACATCGATTTCATTGAGAACCTGACGCTAGCTAAAGGTATGAAGGAGCTGATTGATCTCATAATCAGGAGGAAGTTACATGCCATCATCATCTATGACACAGATGCGACTGAGCATAGGCTCAAACCAGAAGTACAAAGAGCTGCTGCGATCCTTGGCTACGAACTCCGCTTCAGAGGCGTTCCGGTCGACCATATTCGACAAAGTATCCTTAAAGACTCTGGACTCGACAAAATGGGACTGGACGACTTCATCGTCAAGTTCGGAGCCAAGAAACTCCAAGTACTCTTGGATGAAACCATTGCCACACCCCTCGCATTTCCAAGACATCCGAGCCCGAAGACTTATGTCAACCAAAGGCTCAATCGTAGACTCTCCCGTAAGGAAGCTCAGAACATATCACTCGCTATCCTTACCGAGCTTGACAATCGAGGACAGAGACTTAATTGCTCAGGCACTAACACGCCATACTACTTTGATCGAGAAACGCTTAAGCTCATGCCAGCTATTCTGCTCCACAAGTCTGACGAACCCATGCACGAAACCCCTTTCGGCAATTTCCTATACCGAGAGTTTAACATCTCTGCTGCTGATACCCGCGTACTCCACTGGCTTGCCTCGCAGTTTACAGGTGAGGAGCCCATCCAGGAAGTTGACCCCAGACGAGTCCTTACAAACGCAGGAGCGGATGAGGTTGCACTTCAAATTAGCGATGGCCAGTTTGCCCTCATCAGACCTAGTCATAAGAACCCCCTTAGTATCCTAGACAACGGGTCAGAGGGTATACTATTCGAGTATAACCAAGTTGATCCTATAGACCCTACAGAGCTCCAAAGAGAATTTACGAAAGCACTACACTCAAAACTAGAACCTTGGTGGTACGACGTCCTAGGGACAGTCAACCTACAGGAATCTAACCTCTGGGCTGGGGAGGTTAGTGATAAGAACTCCAATAGGTCTAGGATGTTGGCTACATTACTATTCTACATTTCCCCTTGGTTAAACCGTTGGAGAGACACCCAACTGCCTGTGGAACTAATGATTGGTGAGGCTGGATCTGGTAAATCTAGTCTGTATGCCCTTAGACTCAATATCTTAACAGGTCGGCCATATCTGCGGAATGTACCATCTGACCTGCGTGACTGGTATTCATCCATCATTAACTCAGGAGGTTTGCACGTTATCGACAATGTACAGTTTACCAATAAGGATCTACGCCAGCGTCTATCTGATGAGCTTTGTCGGATCACAACAGAACCCAATCCGCACATTGAGATGCGCAGACTCTATACAACCTCTGGTCAGCTACAAATCCCTGTACGGTCAACATTCGCAATGACCGCAATCCAACAACCGTTCTTCAATGCAGACATCATTCAACGTGCCGCAATATTCGAGTTGGACGCTATCACAGAGGGAATTGATGGATCCTGGGTAGAACATCAACTAGGACGTTTTGGTGGGCGTGTGAAGTGGATGGCACATCAGTTAGTGGTGCTTCATAAGTTCCTGAGGGCGGTGGTGCATGAGGGTGCGTGGGATCCAGAGTACCATGCAACGCATCGACTTGTGAACTATGAGCAATGCCTAGTTGTAATGGGTGACGTACTTGGGTTGGATGCTAACTGGATCCCAGAAGTCCTAACTACCTCTATACAGGTTAACCTAACAGAAGCAGATTGGACGATGGAAGGTCTGAAGGTACTTGCGGAGGATATGCGTACAGAACGTAGTCACTTAAAGACGATCAAGGTAACAGCCTCCGACATTGCTTCTTGGGCTAGCTCATCTGATGACTTTGCAGAGAACAACATGCTGACCAACTCACGCAGGTTAGGTAAATACATCCAGTCGCACAAGTCATCCATCAAACGTATCACAGGTATTAGCGTAGGACCGTTATACGGTAACCGCCGTCAGTTTATCATCGGCAAACCAGAGAAGGGACTCTAGCATGAGCTTGGTAGACGAAACTTTGGAAAGAATCGCGTGCTCGGCTGGAATGCCAGAGCTTGACGTCGAGAAGAAGGGTGAGTATTACTTCGTAACTGGACTCACCGGAGGATACATGATTGGGGGGTATACACAGCTGCAACTGGCTAAGTGCTATGCCGACAACATGAGGTATCTCTATAGACTAGGATGGGAAGCACGTGGAAGGGAGGTGCGCGAAAAACTAGGACTCTAAGGGGGTCCCATTAGATGATGGTACGACCACAAGAAAACCGTTGAAATGCCTGAAGACAATCATCTAGAATAATTAAGATGAAAGCTGATCAATTGCAACCCAGCAAAACCAACAAGGAGCCTACAATGGCAAAGAAGACGAAGGCCGCAGAAAAGGTCGAGGACTCCAAAACGCAAGGCCGAGCAGTGATGCTTCCCGACGGCACTCGCCGGGTCGACTACATTCGTAGCCAGTACTACGATAAGGGCGTAACGCGCTCAGAGATTCGCAAGGCACTATGCGAGTTAACAAAACAAGACATCCCCTATCAGATCGTCTTTGCCGCCACGAAGGTGAAGCCGGACGATTACAAGGCGGCGCTGAAAGCAAAGAAAGTCGAGGCCGAGGAAGCCAAGAAGGCGGCAGCAAAGGCTGCGTAGAGATCCCTGTCCTTACGTAGCCTGAGGAAGGGTGTTAGTCGCAATGATTAACACCCTTCCTCTTTTCCCAAAAAACGGGAATCGCACAGAAACTCACAAGAGGCATATCATGATACATGTTGTACGAAGGGTTATAGGAAGTGGCAAGAATGAACTCGGGTATGGTGTCTTCCCAAAATACCTAGTTGAAGATAGAACTACCGTCCCAATTGAGGATTGCTCAGAGATCGGGGATAGGAGACCTCTACACGTACAGAGTAAAGCCTACAGGCTGTTCAGTCTGCATCCGTCGGAAAAGGATGCCAAACAAGAGGCTGAGAAGATGACAAAGTCGGATAGGTTGGCATAATGGAGGAAATTGTAACCTGGAGCGAGATGCTTTCTCAATTTCCTCCTATGCCAGGAAGGCTATTAGCCCTCGATCCAGGTGAGACTACAGGGTTTGCTATCTTTGAGGATGGCATACTTGAACAGTACGGACAGATTGAAACCTTCACTGTAGTCGACTCCGTAAAGGTATTACAAGATCGAATTATTGAAGCGACGCACGTAGTAGTCGAGAACTACCAAGTATATGCTTGGAAGCTCAAGGAACATAAATTCTCAACACTCCATACACCTAGGTTAATTGGTTGCATTGAAACTCTGTGTATACTGGCTGGTGTTGGACCTCCAACTAAACAGACAGCCCAAAACGCTAAGAAGTTTACCACTGACGAGAAGCTCAAACACTGGGGTATGTACGTCAAAGGTAAACCACACGCTCGTGATGCCATCAGGCATGGGGTGTTCTACACCGTGTTTTCTGGAACGAAACTCGTAGAAAGGACAATTTGATGCCAAAAGGAATACCAAAGAACCCCAAGGCTGCCAAAGCCAAGAGGGCCAAGACGCGGAAGGCCAACAATCAAAAGACCAAGATGACCGTGAAGGACTTCGCCGTCGAAGCGACGGGTGCGAAGAAGACTACCAGGTTTCCGCCTGTTGAAGTCCGATCGCTCAAAGTAACCAAGAAGGCCAGAGTGACCAAAACGGCTACCGGAACGGTAATAGCTGGTTGGAGGAACGCAAAGAAGCCAAGGAAGGTGATCGAGAAGAAGCCTTCGATCACTTGGCCAAGAGCTGCGCCATCTGTAGCCTTTGACGAGAAGATCAACCCTGCACATTATGTGGGTGACTCAGGTCAGCAGGTGATCGACGTTCTCGAGGACTTCAACCTCGTCAACAACATGTACCGCGGACAGGCGATCCAATATATGTTCCGTGCCGGCAACAAGATTGGGGAGAATACGATTGCCGACCTCGAGAAGGCGCGGTGGTTTATCGCTCGTGAGATTCGACGCCTGAACGCCAACGCGAAGGTTTGAAGGGAACCAAACCGTGATAGCTAAGCCCAAAAAGGGTGTCCGTCGGAGGCGCCTCTACAAGGATGTAACGGTTGGTCAAAAATTTGGCAAGCTCCTTGTTATGAGGCGTCTCCCAGATAAGAACTCAGGCGCCAAGAACGTACGAGCCCAATTGCTTTGTCAATGTGATTGTGGCACACGCCTTACAATACCTCGTTACTACGTCATGCGTAAGAAGAGTCCGAGGCGAGATTGTGGATGTGAGCGAGGATCTAGTATCATCAAGAAGTTCGCCCCTGAGTACGGTATCTGGCGTATGATGCAAACGAGGTGTTATGATGAAAGACATGTTAGCTATGCTGATTACGGTGGTCGTGGTATTAGGGTTTGTGTTGCTTGGCTCGCATCATTTGAGTGTTTCCTGGAAGATGTTGGCCCTCGACCAACTCCTACGCACACTATTGATCGAAAGGACGTCAACGGTAACTACAGACCCGAAAACGTACGTTGGGCAACCCCGAAAGAGCAAGCAGCCAACAAGAGGAAATGAGCCATGCCTAGAGTAACATTAACACTACTAGAAGGCGAGAATCAGGTTCTCAGGGGAAATATCCGGGAGCTGAGACAGGACAATGAGTTGTTACGGGCGGAGAACCGGATTATGGGGCGTCAACTCGACATGATGCAGAAGTACATTAGTACTATGATCGTAGGGAGTGAAAAACTCTCGGACGCTCTTAGCCACACCATTGGATTTCTATCTGATCCCAAACGTCTCCAAGCAATGACGCAGACGGCCGTTGACGCGAACAGGAGGTAGTCATGTTAAAGAACCTCCTCAAGAAGAGATTGTCCGTTGCGGAGGCAAAAGACAAAGTAGAACAGTGCAAACTATTAGAAACTTACCACTGGGGACGATTTGCCCATCACAAGGGGATGCATGACTCAATTATGAAAGAACGTGTTGAAGCCGAGACTGCACTACATAGAGCTGAACAGGAGTTCATTAAAGCTCATATGGAAAGAAATGAGCCATGTTAGATGAAAGCCAGTGGATTTCCCTTGCAATTGGGTACTCTCTAATCGTCCTTACTAACTGGACCGTAGACAAGAAGGATGTTTCAGATAAGGCGAAGGTAATTAGCCTTATATCCGGTATAATAATCTGGTTCCTCGCCGGATCGTTGATGCTTGCAATCGAGTGGGTAATTGTAGGAGTAGGACTATGAGTGATGACGAATTCGATGTAGTTGGAAAGATGGTCGTTGACGCGAGAGGTCGTGTCGGTGTGATCTGTAACACATACACCCGAACAGTTCGTATTCAATACGGAGCTGACGGTCCTTATGCAACTCTACCCAAGAAGCATCTACGGCCGGCAACAGTCGACGAGATCCTAGAGGCAAACATAAACGGTTTCGGAGGGAATGAGTCATGAGACCAATGCTAGCGTCGACACCAACCCAAGAGGACCTCGAGAGGCATCTATCAGAGACTAGGTTACTAGCCTCCATAAAGTTGGATGGTATACGAGCCATCACAACTGAGGATGGTCTCGTATCAAGGACTCTGAAGCCCATCCGGAACAGGCACATCCAACGTTTGTTAGCAACTCTACCTCCAGGACTCGATGGTGAACTCATTGTGGGTAAAGCAAACGCGATCAACGTATTCGCGGCAACATCGTCGGGTGTGATGTCTGCTGGAGGTGAGCCTGACTTTACATATCACATATTCGACGTACTCAAAGAGGATACACCCTACAAGGATAGGTTGCGCGCGCTAATGGAGCTAACCCACCATAAATACATGGGTGTGCCGTTCCACCTCCTCGAGCAGAAGACCATCATGTACATTGAGGAGCTTGAGACCTTTGAGCAGGAGGTTATTAACTCGAGGTACGAGGGTGTAATAGTACGTAGACCTGATGCACCCTATAAACATAATCGGGCAACGAATCGTGAGGGATACCTCATGAAGGTTAAGCGCTTCAAGGACTCCGAGGCGGTCATCAAAGGAGTTAACCAAAAGTTCCACAATGCTAACGAGGCCGAGAGGGATGCATTAGGATTTACTAAACGAAGTACATCTAAAGAAAACATGGTACCTCTTGAGCAGGTAGGATCGTTCACCGTAGAAGACATCTTTGATCACTGGGTATTCGATGTCTCTGGATTCTCTCATGCTGATGCAGCTGAATGGTGGGAGAAGCGTGACGAGCAGATTGGGAAGATCATATCGTATAAGTACCTACCAATAGGTATGAAGGACGTCCCTAGACACCCAATCTTCAAAGGCTTCCGTGACACAGACGACCTATAGGAGCTTACCATGGATAATTTGTTAGATCGTAGGAGATTCCTACAGGCCCTCGCTGCTAGCGTAGTTGCAGTTGGTGGTGTACTACCTATTGGGTTTCCAGAAAGAACCTTCAGAATCGCACTACCACCAGGGAATTACAACTATACACTCTATGGAACTGTTACAGGACGTTGGTCGGCTAAAAGCCACATGATGCCAAAAGCTTGGAATATAACACACCGTGTGAGGAATACCTGATGGAAAAGATGTGGCCGTTTCAGGCCGAGGGTGTCAACTTTATACGTAGGCACAGACGTGTAATCCTTGCTGACCAAATGGGTATTGGTAAGACTCGTCAAGCCATTGAGGTTCTAAAGGCTGAGGAGGTCGAGGCAGTACTCGTCATCTGCTCTAAGAATGCAATGTTCGTCTGGGAGCGTGAGCTTAGGAAGTGGTGGCCGGAGAAAGCAGACTCCTTTTTAACTACTGAGGGATTATCTCCGCACGCCAGGCAGTACATTTGGACTGAGGGCTTTTGCATCATTACAACACACCAAATACTACTCCGAGACTTTGACAACATGCCGAAGCAATGGGCCGCGATCGTACTTGACGAGCCTCATAAGTGGCTCCGCAATAGGAACACCAAAACCTTCAGAGCCCTTAGGCAGATAGACTCTGACCTCCTAATCATGATGACAGGTACACCAGCATCAAGGGGTGCAGGTGATCTTTGGCCGATGCTACGACTGTGCGATAAGAAGCAGTTCAGTAGCTACTGGAGGTTTGTCAGTACGTTCTGCTATGTAGATGATAGTCCCTTTGGGAAGGAAGTCTATGGGACCAGAAATCTACCAGGTCTAAAGACTCTATTATCCAAGTACATGATTAGACGTCTAAAGGCAGATGTGTTCCCTCAGATGCCTCCAAAGCTTATCGATCTCGTGCCGGTAGAGATGACTCGCGTGCAGAGGTTGGCACATGATGGACTACTCGAGGAGATGATTGCACAACTTGACGGCAAGCTCATAGTGACTCAGAATACACTGACAGCTATGATACGCCTTCGTCAAATGCTCGTCTGTCCTAGAATACTTAATCCTGATACAGGTTATGGAGCAGGAATTGAATACCTACAAGCAATAACATTTGATTTGGATCCTGATGATCGGCACTTCGTAGTGTTCACACCATTCAAGAAAGCCTTGATACACATTGGAGATGCCCTTGAAGAAGTCGGCGCTAAGGTGAACTATATGTCAGGAGGTATGAGCCTAAAACAGATTGCAGAGCAGGTTGACCAGTTTGATGAGACACGGTCCGTTATGGTTTGTGTCATTAAGTGTGCTGAGGCATTCAGTTTCGCATCTGCTTCTTCAGCGTACTTCCTAGGAGCTGAGTGGGATCCAAAGGAAGACGAACAAGCTGAGGATCGTCTACATCGTGCAGAGACCGTTGAGACCGTTAACATTCACTACCTCCAATACAAGGATTCGGTTGAAGCTAGAGTTATGGAGGTCCTAACAGGTAAGTCTCGTAACGTCGCTAAGTTCATGACCGACCCTAGAGCCCTCCAAAGGCTCTTATTGAAAAAGGATTGATCTCATGCCAGATAATTGGATATCTATACGTACTAGTATGCCAGCACCACACGCACGATATCGCGTTTATCAAGAGGACAAGATGTTCGATGCTACTCCATGCTATGGACTGCATCATCCTTGGTGGGTACCTCGAAACGGTTACACAAGGAAAGAAAGTGAACCTATCCCAATAAAGGAAGACAGTTTCTGGATGGACTTACCCGAACCACCTACACAACAGGATTGATCTCATGCCGGAAATACCCATCACACAATATAAATACCCAAACGGTCGTAAAGTTCTTATGGATGTTGACAGACCTACTGAGGTTTGGGCTAAAGCCATGGCGCTTATAGCTCAAGGCTTCCGCTTCGAAGCTGAGGTGCTACAAACCACGGGAGAGGTTAGTCTGACGATTGCCGACGACGAAGAGGATCACGCAATAGTGATTTGCTCAAACGGTCCCGAGGTTCTTATTGCAATCGACAGACTCATTATGAACTTTATACCCAAGGGAGAGCCATTCCCATGACCCCTAAAAAGCGATACGGCTGACCCCTAAATTCCTCTTGATTGTCCTATTGATACTTCTTTATAATAGTTTATAATGGTGCTTCAGGCACAATAGACCTCCAGCAGGGAACCGGCCATGCCAGGCAGAGTAGTAATACTTCGTACCTCTGACAGGTCAACTTTTAGACGGTGCCGGCGACGATGGAAATGGTCATCAATGTTACGAGAGGGTCGCGAGTCCACTGGAACATTTCTACCATTATGGATAGGTTCCGGATTTCATTACGCACTTGAAGATCATTACGGCCTTCGTCAATTCTCATCTCCGGCCGACGCATTTAGAGGATTCTTGTCAGCGTACAGGAAAACTCCGAACCTAGAGCTGCCCGAAGATTGGGAAGAGGGTACTGAACTTGCATGTGGTATGCTCAAGTACTACGTTGACGATTGGCTCTCATCGAGGTTCGACTTCCCAACACACGTCGTAGACGGCTTACCCCAAGTAGAGATTACCTTCCGAATTGAAGTACCATACGACGGTAGTAAGTATGGTATTGATACCGTATACTACGAAGGGACGTTTGACCGAGTAGGAGTCGATGAGTATGGCGGTTTGTGGATATTTGAGTACAAGACAGCTAAGGCCTATGAAGAGCGTCACCTTTTAATCGACCAACAAACCTCATCATATTGTTGGGCGGGTGAAGTTATATATGACAGACCTATTGAAGGTGTCGTATACCAACAACATAAAAAGACAATTCCTCAAGGACCCCGTATCCTAGCTAACGGCAAGATATCGTCTGCACAGAATATGGTATCCTCACAGAGGTTGTATAAGAAGGCACTCGTCGACCTTTACGGTGTTGTTGAGAAATCGCCCGCTGCGAACGTTCGACGGCTTAATGACTTTGCGGAAATTGAAACTGAGCACCGTGATGCGTATGTCATACGGGATCTCATTTCACGTAACTCACACCAAATAGCTGCTGAAGGCGAGAAGATCCTCATGGAGTGTGAGGACATACTCAATCCAAACCTACCGATGTATCCTAATCCAACAAGAGATTGTCACTGGTGCCCATTCATGGGTCCATGTATTTCCTTGGATGATGGGAGTGATTGGGAAGGTGATCTTGAAGAGCTAACACAGAAGAGAGCGGAGGACTACAATCCATGGCGCCCGTATCTACCCATGCAAAGGCCAAGCTAGAAGGCACTAATCCAAAAGCTGCAGTTGAGACAAAGCCAAAGGCAGTCTCAGTAAAGTCACCTACTGCAGCGAAACCTAGTGCTGTTGTTACACCACAGCGGCCTCCAAGTTTCAAGATCGAGACCGTACATACCAAAGCACGGTACTTCAAGTTCCTAACCTACGGTGAGTATGGGTCTGGTAAAACGCGCCTCGTATCAACAGCTGTTGGCGTTCCAGAGATGAACGACGTTATAATGATCGACGCCGAAGCTGGTGACATGACTCTCATGGATGACCTCCAGGAATTTGCATTCGATGATATCGATACCATCCTGGTCAAAAGTTACAAGCAGGTTGCCGCTGTCCAGTTGTTCTTGAAGCAACATTGTCGTCTCCGCGAGGAGATCGATCATGGACCCTATGCTGGTGAAGACCTAGCAGGACCATCGGCAACTGAGAAGATCATTGAGCTTGAAGCACGGTTCAAAGGTGTCGAGGTTGATGACATCAAAATCCACAAGATGTACCGCACTGTGATTATTGACTCCCTCTCGGAGGTCGAGTCAATGTGTATGTATCAGCTTCTTGGTATTACCGACGTAACAAGGCTCGATGAGGAAGTTGCCTCAGCTGAGTGGGCCGAATACAAGAAGCAAAATGCAATGATCCAGCGTTTGATACGCGGATTCCGAGATCTTCCCATGCATGTACTGATTACTGCTGCGTCACAGTATTCACAGGACGAGCAGAAGCGCATGCTATATACCCCAAGTTTAACTGGGAAGCTTAGTCGACAAGTTCAAGGTTTCATGGATGTTGTTGGCTATCTAGTAACGGGGCAGGCGGAAACGGAGAAGGACCCGCTTCCGAGGCGCTTGTTTGTCCAACCTACGAAGGGTTCGAGATTCAGTGCCAAATGTAGGTTCTCAGCGTTCAAGGGGTCGTCCTTTGACAATCCAACGATGGGAACAATACTGGAGACAGTTGGACTGTCTGCAGCCATAGCATCAAAGAGTAAAGCAAAAGGAGTCAAGTAGTGACAAATTCTGAAGGTGATGCCGTCGACTTCGAAGGCGGCGAAAACGAGTCTGTTATCGTTGACCTTTCGGCCGTCGATGAAGATGCTGGTTACGAGATCATACCCCGAGCCAAATACCCAGTAACCATTGCCGCCGCCGAGTACGCTCACAGCCAACGGTCTGGCAAACCCATGTGGACTCTACAGCTGGAGATCGAGGGTGGTGAGTACGCCGGAAGGATACTCTTCCATCATGTCTCGTTCTCGGAGAAGGCTCTTCCCCGTACGAAGAAGACCATCTCTCGGATCATTCCGGAACTCTTGGAAGGTCCGTTCGAGCCCGAAGAAATCGCCGATGACGGCAAGCTCTTGGGAATCCGTTGCATCGCTGTGGTGACGATCACCCGTTACGAGGGTCAGAACCGCAACAACGTCAAAGAACTTCTCGAGGCTGGAGACGGTGACGAGTTCGTCGGTTAGTTCGACATCTGGGGTAGATCATCTTCGGCAACGAGGTTGGGTCTCACTTAGACAGTTCGCTGCGCTAATCGGGGTATCCTATCCTACGGTACTAAAGATGCGGAAGCGTGACGAGGTAATCGCGCAGCGTGTTGGAGGTACTTGGAGGGTGTATACCGGCGAGGTCAGACGGTTCATGTTGGAAGGTAATGCCAATCAACCGTCTGACCTGACTCAACTTGCTACTCGACTGGGTCGAAAAACCCCAAGAATGTCGGTGGAGGGAGAGGGTGATCCTACCCTCTCCCCTTACCACAACCCGCACTTAAAACCAACCCAAGACAAGGATTGATGACGATGCCAGAGTACCCACACCCTGACGATCCAGAACTCTACAGAGACGAGCTTGACGAAGAAGCGCGTGCACATCGTCTCACCGGACACCCAATCGGAGATGAAACAGGTCGATATGATGTCGATCAACCAACCCAAGACGAGCTCGTCGCACATGCAGCACGTGAACGTCTCCGCAACGCTGATGAACTCCAAGTCAAAGAGATGATCCCGAAAGCGTTCGTGCTCCATTCAGGTGGTATCGACAGTACTACATGCCTCTACCTTGCAGTACGTGACTTCGGCATCAAGCATGTTGTCTCACTAAGCATCGACTACGGTCAGAGGCACTCAACTGAGCTCGACCACGCCCAGGCGATTTGCGAAGCACGAGGGATCGAGCATCATATGGTCAAGGGTCCAGAGATGCCTCAGTCGATGCTTACCGACCCAGACGCGACAATCCCTGACGTAGCCTATATGGATCTTGATCCAGGCATCTCACCAACCTATGTTCCATTCCGCAACGGAACACTCCTAAGTTACGTCGCAGCGATTGCACAAGCCCAAGCAGGAACTGCAATCTACTTTGGGGCACATGCTGAGGACGCTCTAAACTGGGCATATCCAGACTGTACGCCCGAATTCATTGGTGCGATGGCGAATGCCATCTTCATCGGCACCTACCAACAGGTGAGACTCTTAACACCCCTTGCATGGTTAGGGAAAAAGGAGATCATACAACTCGGAACAAGCCTTGATATCCCGTGGGAGCGTACTTGGTCATGCTATAAAGGCGGGGTACATCACTGTGGAACTTGCCCGACTTGCAGAGCACGACACCAAGGGTTCTTCGACGCTCAAGTTGTAGACCCTACGAAGTACGAGTTCACACCAAACGTCACCAACGAAGACCCCGACGATATTCCGTTCTAAACCACCACCATAGGAGACTTCCATGAAGAACATTGAGAAGAGCCTACTTGGAGGCGCAGCGGTTCTAGGCTTTGCTGCTGTAGTCGCGTTCGGGATCGCAATGGCACAAGTCAGACCCGATTCGTCGCAGCTTACCTTCCAAGCGCAAGGGGGTACCCTAGCGAACTCGTCTACTGTGTCGGCTACCAATACAGCCGTCGTAGTGACAGTCACAGGCGTTGCCGGCCAATCTGGTCATCTATACTCTGTCGATGGGGTTTGCTCAGCGGGTACATCCTCAATAACGGTCGACGACGAAGCGACCGAGATCTTCAGCACGCCTATCGCGACAACACAAGTTCGCTTTACATGGGCAGTCCCCCTTACGATGGGCGATGGTAACGATATGGTTATTACGCTCGCGGCTTGTGGTGGTGGCAATACAGGTACACTGATCATTCAAGCCGATCAGTACTAAGACGATGCCAACCCAAAAGAGTAAGTCGGCCGCCAAGGGCGGATCGAAGAAAAGCTTCGTCCGTCGCTTAGGTCTTGAAAAGGCTGTCAAGCTTGCCTTTGGTATCAATGTTAAGGGTCGAATCGAGCCTTCTAAGGCCCTTAACATGCCGAGGGATAAAGTCAGGCGTATAACTCAGCGTGCTCTTGATCAAATTAACAACCGGCAAGAGAGTCTACATAAGCGTCTTGGACGTATGGAGAGACGTGACGAGCGAGCAGTCAAGTTTAACGCCATAGTTAACAGCATGTCCAATTGGCAACGTAAACGATGGGCTAAAGCTGGTTATCCTGGGCTCAGACAAAAGGATATAAAGCCCTTAGAGAAGTACGTTGCCATAGAAAGGAAACTACACCAATGAAAATCACACTCTGTGGCTCAACCCGCTTTATCGAGATATTCCGCGAATGGAATAAGTGGTTAGCTCTTCAAGGGCATACGGTGTATTCCGTAGCGACGTCAGTCAAAGGCGACTTCACACCAACCGTCGGCGAAAAAGAAACTCTCGACCTAGTACACCTCTACAAAATCGTCAACTCGGACGAAATTCTCGTCATCAACTGCTTACTCCGTCCACACATGATACCTGATGTAGGACCTGGACCAAAGTATATCGGCGAGAGTACCAGGCGCGAGATCAAATGGGCACGGATTCTCAATAGGAGGGTACGGTATATATCCGACGAAAACGTCCTCATACTACAGAATCACATGGAGATCATCTGATGTATACCATGTCTAGGGAGATTGGGATCGATGCAGGGCATCGAGTTCCAACACATGGTTCCAAATGTAAGAACCTTCACGGCCATCGTTATACCATCCAAGCAATCTGTGAGGCGGGATTCCTTCAGTCAGAAGGTGAACAGAAGGCGATGGTGATTGACTTTGGGTTCCTAAAGGAAGAGATGATGGATGTCATCGACGCCGACTGTGACCACGGTCTAATCCTATACAGCGGCGACCCCCTACTGGAACGACTCATCGACGAGGACCACTTCTCTGAGGTGCTAAAGATCGTCAAGGAAGTCGGCTGGTGTACTGTCAAGTCAGCGAATACTGGAGTCGGCAAGATCTATCTCATTCAAGACATTCCGACAGCCGAAGTCCTCGCCAGACATTGGTTCTACCGGCTGAAGACGCGAGTCCAGGCCAGATCATCAGGAGACGCGTCTCTTGTGGCTCTCAAGGTTTGGGAGACTCCTAACTGCTGGGCAATCTATTCAGGGGACCCTAGTCATGCAACTCGTTAAACCCGAAGTCTTTCACATCGCCTCAACATCAATCAACCGTACAGACCTCCATGCGTTCTTGCAATCACAAGGGGCTGAAGAGTGGTCTACGGACTCAAGATCTAGTGCTGAGCTACTTACCGAAGTAGCAGGTCGGATGTGCTATAGGTCATTCAAGCCTGGACTCAACGAGAATGTGACGAAAGTGCGTGAGGGTAACGACATCTACATTAATAACATCCTCAAGCAGCAACACGGATCAGTGTTGGAACATGCATCGGATACATTCGCGATTGTCAATTGTTCGCGGGTGTTTACGCACGAGATTGTGCGCCACCGACTTTGTGCGTTCAGCCAAGAGAGTCTCCGTTATGTCAGACTCACCGAACTAAAGGGATGGGTTCCCGGATCCTTGGAGGACGATGATTACTATCCAACAGCCTTCCTGAGGGCCTTCAGGTTCTTGGAAAATCTCCAAAAGGACCTAGCGTCAGCTTTTGGTCTCGACAGTCGACCCTTCAACGAGAAGAAGAAGCTGACCTCCGCAATGAGACGCCTGGCTCCAATCGGACTCGCCACAACGATCATCGTAACGACCAATCATCGCAATTGGCGCCACCTCATCGCAATGAGAACCTCCGAACACGCAGAAGAAGAGATCAGACTCGTAATGGCAGCTATCGCAAGAAGCTTATTGGATCGCTACCCTAACATCTACCAAGACATGTACACCGACAAAACTGTCGACGGCGTACCAGAGTACCAGTTCCGACACGGGAGAGTCTAATCATGTCAACCGCTGGTAAGCTTCCAGTCATAGAGATATTCGGACCCACAATACAGGGTGAGGGCTTCCTAGCAGGGAAGAGAACACACTTCATTCGATTTGGTGGTTGTCCTTATCGCTGTACGTGGTGTGATACTATGTACGCAGTCGATCCCGAACAGGTAAAGAAGAATGCCACCTGGATGACACCTCCTGAGATCATCAAGGTGCTAGCTAAGTTGCCGCCGTCAAAGTGGGTAAACCTAACTGGCGGCGACCCCGTTATGTGGAACCTAGAGGAGCTAGTACAAGACTTGAGTCTAAGATTCCACATAACGGTAGAGACTGAAGGTGCACTCTGGCGTGATTGGCTTACGTCATGCGACGTTATAACTCTATCACCCAAACCACCGAGTTCTGGGATGCTAGATAAACTCGACCACGACGTCCTGTGGAACTACGCATGTGTAGGAACTGCAATTAAGGTGATGAAGATAGTCGTCTTCGATGACGAGGACTTAGAGTTCGCTCGTGACATGTTTGCACGTTATCACGAGTTCGAACATTTCATAACACCTGGTACGCCACAAGGGTGTTCTGACGACGAGACAAAACACCTGATTACTGACCGTTTTGGGTGGTTATCCAACCGAGTCTTGATGCACGATGACCTACGAGACGTAGCAATTATTCCACAACTTCATGTCCTAGCTTGGGGCACAAGAGCAGGAGTCTAACATGCCAAAAAGAGGTATCCGCCCAAAAGAGAATATGTACCAACATGTACAGGGACTCCTGATCGAGATGGGACTCGATCCCAGAAAACCAGGATTACTAGATACCCCAAGACGTGTTACAAGATACCTAATGGAGTTCTGCCAGCCATTTCCTGATAATATTTGGTCGGGTGTGTTTGCTGCTAATGGGCACAATGGGATCGTCGCCGTTAGTAATATTCCATTCAGGATGATTTGTGAGCATCATCTACTACCAGCATTAGGCCGCGCATCAATTGGTTATATTCCAAACAAGTTGGTGCTAGGTCTAAGCAAACTACCGCGCCTCGTTGATGCTGTAGGTACTGAGAAGCCTTCTCTCCAAGAGTACATCACCGACAGGATTGCCGACCTCCTCGAAGAGAACATTGAGCCTAGCGGGACAATCTGCATGATCAAAGCAGAACACACCTGTATGGCTTGTAGAGGAGTCGCATCACCAGGGGTCGTCACAACTACATCGTCAGTTAGGGGACTCTTCAGAAACGTACCCGCAGCTCGCGAAGAGTTCTTCCATATGATCGGAGGCAAGTAATGCCTAAGAAGTACAAAGACTGGGCCGATATTGTACCAGGTGCTGAAGAGCCAGGAGTACGTGTTAGTGATATGAACCCTTTTCCTGGTGCGCGTGAATACCTAGGAACGATTACAACTTCGACAGGAGACCAATACAAAGTCTATATGCCGATTGTGTTCGACTACGCCACCCTAGATATGAGTAAACCGGAGAGTATGTATAGGCTTGCCGCGAAGAGTATCGGTATATCATACCTTCTATTCCAAACCTGGTCAGTTTTAGACTCAGGCCAAGTGATGGGTAAACTATCCGAAGCACTCGATATAATAGGAGGTAAGTAGCATGTCAGCGTTTGCGCCAGTAGCCCCACCACAACTCTTGTTAGACCTGAAAGAGAAAGGTGCTCTAGGCAACTACCACCTTCTCCTCGCCCATGACGTCGTCGCTCAGAAGGAACTCTACCGGGAGATCTTCAACGACGTTAGCCAAAGTATGTACATCATTATGGACAACTCTGTTATTGAGCTTGGTGAGCCGGCTGCACCTGAGGTCATAGAGGAAGCCCATTCGATCGTGCCAACCACTGTTACGGTGTTACCCGACTATATTGGGGAGTGTAAACGTACAATTGAGTCATGTACTATGACTGCTATGAAGTGGTCTCAGAGGGGTCTTGGCCCTTTCATGGCTGTACCTCAAGGCAAGACCTTAAATGAGTTCATCGACTGCGCCGCTGCACTTAAAGACCTTCCAGGTGTTGAAGCTTGGGGTGTTCCAAGACACGCAACAGCTAAGTTGGGATCACGCCATGCACTAACATATCAAGTTATTATTGCAGCCCCGGTGAAGACTGTACACCTATTAGGGTTCTCCGACAATCTGAAGGATGATATCTCTTGTGCACGTGCACACGGGGTCAACGGCATCGACTCGGCTGTACCTCTTCGTCTGGGTCTCGAGAACATCCAACTCCACGATGACCTCATCTCGCATAGTCCGAGAGGTAACTATTGGGAGACTGCTAAGGTAGCAACCGATGCGGTACTAAACAACCTCACATACATCCGTGATGCCATCAATACTGAGGTAGACATATCATGATCGACCTAGAGCAGATTAAATTTCTACTCCACCGACATGGAATTCTCTCGGGTAGTGATCCTCATGACCTCATTAGTGAGGTCGAGTCACTACTCGAAGACAAAAATAACCTCCTCACCGGCGTCAAGGCTGCGTACCGCATTGTTGACGAGCTACGGGATAGCGTAGAGGAGATGAAAGCCCGTACCATAGAGCAGAATATAGAATACATGAAGGCTCTCGGCTTTGCTTTAGAGCGTGCCAACATAGCTGAAGATCAGGTTGGAACTATGAGGGGCTACTTTACGGTTATTCGACGCAAGGTTCGTGACCATCCACCGTCGACATTAATCCAACTGACTGTAGACAACTTGGCAACAGAAGCCCTCTGTATGCCGGCTACTCCTGCAAAAGTGGAGGCAAACGATGGGAGTCAAGGATAAAGTACGTGCATTAGCGCCTTGGGAAGCTCTCAAAAAACGTCAGGGCAAGGTGAAACGGCCTAAAGGTTGTAAGGAATGTCCGTTCGGAGGTGTTAAGGTCGGCCCGAGAGGAAATCCAAAGGCAGCGATGGTAGCTGTTGCTGAGTCACCGGGAGTACAAGAGCGAGTTAAGGGATTCCCACTCGTAGGACCCTCAGGGGAGATATTCTTTTCAGCCTTTCCAGAAGACATAGACGTTGATAAGCTGGCACTCATTACGAACGCATTACAATGCCTACCTAAAAAGTCTAAGGGTGTTAAAGACCAAGCTAAGATGTGGCATGCAGCTCAATGTTGTAAGGAGAGGCTCCTTAGTGAGATTACTAAGCATCCTCGCAGAGTCATCCTTGCGATGGGTAATTCAGCTCTATGGTCACTAACTGGTAACCCTAATTTGAAGATCACCCAAGAACGAGGAAAGGTAATACTATCTGAGTACGCTGAGGTCGGAATTGTACCAGCTGTACATCCTGCAGCTCTTATGAGAGGAACTGGTAACTATCGACAGTTCTGCGCAGATGTTGATTACGCAATAAATATAGCCGAAGGCGGAGGCACTAAAAGATTCGTACTGCCTGAGGTGTATGTGGTGAGTGATCCGGGTTGTGCGAAGTCACTCGTTAAGTTCTTGAAAACGCGCGAGTTCTTATCGGCAGACATTGAAACAACAGGATTTGATAGGCGTACAGATAAAATTCTATGCATTGGCATTGCTTACAAACCTGAGACTGTATTTATGTTCACTCCTGCAATGCTTAAGTTCTTAAAGCCTCTGTTCGAGGCGAAGGGGCCGAGATTCATCTGGCAGAACGGTAAATTTGATATTGCATACTTAAGGCGTGAGGGACTAGCTGCACGTGTTGACGAGGATACGATGTTACTATCGTACACCCTTGACGAGTCTGGTGGCATACATGACCTAGAACAGATATCGGGTGATCTATTAGATGCGCCTGATTATAAGTATATGATCAAGCCTTGGCTACCAAAGAAGACTACTTCCTACGATGCCGTACCTAAACCGATGCTTTATAAGTATTGCGGCATTGATGTTAGTCTAACACTACAAGACTTCTACATCCTTCGCAAGAAGGTCGCTAGCGATCCAGCTCTTGAGAAACTCTACACCAGAACGTTGATACCTGCATCGGAGTTACTCTACCATGTAGAGTGGGCTGGCATGAGAGTCGATACCGAACATATTACCAAGATCGAACGCTTCTACCGTATTAAGGTACAAGCAGCTGTTAAGTATATTGAGGGCATAATAGGACATCCAATTAATCTGAATAGTCCAGCACAAGTTGCCAGGATGCTCTATGACGAGTTGAAGATACCCTCACGCAGAGGTAGAGGTACTGGACAGGACATCTTGGAGAAGTTGCCTCAAACGAAGGTCGTCAAAGCGTTGAGGCGTCATAGGAAAGCAGCTAAGGCCTACTCGACCTACGTTAAGGGCATGTTAGCAGCCATTAAAGATGATGGGCGAGTACATACGACATTTAAGATCCATGGTACTCGTACAGGACGCCTATCATCAGCAGGTCCTAACATACAGAATATTCCACGCGAGTCTCTCCTACGTGGAATGTTTATACCTAGAGAAGGGTACAAGTTTATTGAGGTTGACCTTAACCAAGCAGAGCTACGATCTCTGGCGTGTCTATCTAAAGATCCTGGGCTGATTGAAATTTATACCTCTACAGATAGATCCATCCATGACGAGATGGCACTACATCTATTCGGACCTGATTGGGATCACGAAGATAAGATGAAGGCCAAGATGGTTAACTTCGGAATTGTCTATGGTCGTGAAGGTCCTAGTCTTGCAGAGCAGCTTGGTCTGTCTCTAGTCGAAGGTTGGAGGATGGTTGATGGCTGGTTCGAACGGTTCCCAGTCGCAAAAGAGTTCATCACGAAATGCCGCAAATGTGTTAGACAGACTACAACGATCACAACCTCATTCGGTCGGAAGAAGCGACATCGGATTGTTACTAGGGAGAACTTAAAGACACTCCAGAATGAAGCGTCAAACTTCCCACACCAAGCTATTGCATCAGACATTACGCTACAAGCAGCAATACGACTGCGTCCAATTTTACAGGCTCTGGGATGTGAGATCATCAACCTTATTCACGACTCAATCCTCATTGAGGTGCCAGACATCTCAATTATTATTGAGCAGGTTAAGAAATTAGCAATCGGTGTGATGGAGATGATTGCACCAGAATGGAATCTAACAGAAGTACCCTTCAAGGCAGAAGGTAAGATAGGAGATCGTTGGGGAGAAGACTTCATGAAAGACTTTGAGAGGGCCGCATGATGGATAACGTAACATTCAAGAACGTAGTAGAAGCAGTAGTACAGATAACAGGGATACCGTACGGATCAGTTATGCACCCTGCTTGGAAACGCGAAAGTGTACGTGCAAGACATCTTGCAA
>SDBT01005969.1_pt1 | contig 20359 bp, 28 predicted proteins | sample 2277101 | NCBI WGS metagenome assembly SDBT01 (sample SAMN10404973, study PRJNA504765) | marine sediment metagenome | isolation source: marine sediment core GS10_PC15, 103 cmbsf | place: Arctic Ocean: Southern Knipovich Ridge | collected 2010 | reverse complement strand
GGGGCTTCAAAATAATTGATTAAACCTTTCGGGCAAAAAATTCGAACTATTCTATAGTTACTGGCGTACTGACTTTTAGTACTTTTTAACATCTTCGTAGTAGCTTTGAGTTTCGTCTGTGTCAATTCTACATTGAGAGCAAACAATTCATGAATGGACAATAGGCATATAGGGTCAACGGGTAATGCATCTAATTTATACCATAGCTTTACATGGACATACTCATGGAGAAGAACTAACGCCACGTCATCTACGGTACGAAGAGTTTGCATAGTAGGAAAGATGCGTATTACAAGATCCCCATTTTTCTTTTCAACTACTCCAGCGAAACGGTTATCAGATGGAAATATTTCTATCTTTTTTTCTACTTCTTCTGAGTACCATTGAGGAAATTCATTTGCAACTTTTTCGTCAGCTAAAGCCAAAAATTTAATATCATCAATAGAAGAGTCACGTAAAGTATAATTAGAAACATAGGTACATCCTACCATCAAAGCCAACATCAAGAGGGCTCCGGGTAGAATTTGTTTCATTATTATTACTGCTTTCTCGAACATTCTGCAACCACATATTTTTCTAGTGATTTGAGACCCTTACGGGAAATAATATATACGGGCCACCCTGGAACTCTGGCTTTTCGAGGGAAAGTTTTATGCAGCAAACTTTCATGTACCATTTCTTCCAGATCAAAGTATCGGAAATCCCTAACGCCTAGTCTGCGTTTGTTTCTGGCGGCCTTCAATATCTCAAATCTATTCATTATTTATTCCTTCTAGGACGGGGGTTCTCTAATCTTTTCCGCCAAATTTTAAAACAGGGACTACATTTAGACCAGGGATATCTAATCCCTACGTATTTAGGATGCTTGGTACACTTCATTTTCTCTAATTCTCCTTAAAGCTTCGTCCGCAATATTAAAACAGGGGCCGGGCGGAGACAAATCAGCCCCCCAACCATCTATTCCTCTAATCAAATCTAATGCCTTAATGGCAATTTCTAATTTTTCTTCTTTACTCATTAAGTATTTCTCCCTTTTCATTAATTAAGAGGCTTCTGGGATCACAAAAACAATCCTCTCCTCCTGTATGGGGACCAAAAATGTCACGGCAAATACTTAATTCCGCCGCCCTCCCATTTTTTTTAACTATTTCTACAGCCTGTTTAATAGCTTCTTTCCGATCGCCCGGGTGAAAAGATACTACCTCGTCTGCTATTTTGTCATTCATAGTTATACCAATTATAAGATATTTTAGGGGAAAATGCTAGTAGTTCCTTTAATAATTAGCATCTTTCAATGCCTGCAAACGGGCAAATTCTTTTCTTTTATCAGGAGTTAGTTCCTCTCCATGATATTTGTCCTCATAGAAATACCTATAAGAATCCTCTGTAGTCCACTTAGAATCTATTTCACATTTCCATTTGTGAGTGTTGATTAGATAATCAGGGCGCTCTCCTTTTCTAAGGTTTGCGGGAGAAGTTATAACCGAGGGTTCGTGCCAAATGATTCTATTGTTGGGCTGCGCTGCAATACAACCGCAATCCAATTGTAGTACATGGGCGTTTTTGTGCCCATCTTCTCCGGGCTCTTCCGAATCATTATTGCCGAACCAATCTACGGTAAACATATAAATGCCTTCGAAGACTTGTTTATCTCTTAGAACTACTTGGACTCTCATTTCGTGCAACCAATCAAAATCAGTAACGGAAGCTTGATAGGAAAAACAATCCCACAATTGCAAATAATGTAAGGGAAGGTGGGGAGGATGCTCTTTAAATACCAATGCGCTTAAAGGAACTCTTGCTATTTGAGCCCCTTGCTCCGTTAATAGATGAAAGCCTAAAGCCCTGCCATAAACAGAGGCTAGTCCAAAAACCGTAACAGACTCGTATTCTCCCTGTCCTTTTTGCAAATCGTATAAATATTCTTTGCGCATTAAACAATCGAATACAGGAACATCTACGTTAAGTTCGGGCATCAGTATTCCTATAGGTTAAGAAAACCAAGCCAACCTTGCTTATCAGCAAGATAGAAAAGGCCAGCAAAAAGAGCGGCAGCACCGACAGCATACCACTTGTTAATTTTAAGTAAATCTGCTCCAACGGCAAAAATAATTAAGGCCCAATCAAACACATTTAAGGCCACAGATAGTTGAGAAGGCGGCTCTGGAGGCGCAACTTTTTCCAGGCGCTTCACAGCAGCAACTTTAACTTCCGCCTCTGCCTTCAACTTCTTCACTTTGGCAGGAGATACTAATTTAGCCCCTTTGGCAGCAGCAGTTTCTGCCTTTTTCTCAGCTACTGCGGCCACTTCACGTGCTACAACTAACTCCTTACGCGCTTCCTTGACAGGAGCGGCAACCTCAGCAACTTTTTTCTTTTTTTCAGCCAGTTTAGCATCTCTCTTTCTTTTTATTCTCTCAAATGCTCCTATCTTTTCAACTTCTTTCTTATTCTCAGATATTTTCTCGGCTCTCTTTCTTTTCATTCTCGAAAAAGCCCCTAGTTTTTGTCTTACCATTTTTCCTCCTAGTATAGGCGCTCATGTCCATATTCTGCTGGCGGAACATATAAAGGAATTTTAATACAATGCTCCACCTTTTCTATATTTTTGGTAGCCAAATCATAATATTTCGGATCTCTTTCAATACCTGCATAATTCCGATGATTCTGATAAGCCACAACAGCGCTGGTGCCGCTTCCCATAAAAGGATCGAATACAGTATCCCCCGGAATAGAATACAGCAGCACTAATCTTCTGGCAAGCTCCTGAGGAAACATAGCGGGGTGGTCCCTGTTGGCAGAAACACTTCTCATGTCCCAAACTCCAGTAACCCACTTCTTCCAATCCTCTTTGTTCACCACTTGAGTTACCGAAGGAACATCGTCCCTCTTAGGAGAATCCCCCTTATAAAATACCCAAATATATTCCCACGAAGGGAGCATTCTAATATAAGTAGCTGGAATTCTTCTGTTATAACTTACTTGTTGAGAATTAATCCACGGAGAATCTTTTACCCAAACGATTCTGGATAAAAGATGGCAATCATCCTCCTTTAACCAGCCAACAATGTCTCGACTTACTTCTATATTTTCCTCTACACGACCGCTTACTTTAGAAAAGGCGGCAATATCACAAATATTAATAGCGATCTTGCCTCCGCTCACAGTATGTTCTGCGGTATTGTGGAAAACAGATTTAAGTAAATCTTTATAACCATCAAACGTATAATCCTGTTCATATTCCTTACCTACAAAATATGGAGGCGAAGTAATAGTCAGATGAAAATCTGTTTGGTAGTTATTAGGATCTCTAGAATCTCCGAGAATTATTTTATTCAATATTGCCCTCAAGAGCAACAAGTCTACGCTCTAACCCCTCACTCTGCTGTTTTAAAGTTATTGTTTGTCGACTTAATAGCTCTACAGCCCACTGATAACGTGCAGCCAAAAATAAAAGAGCAGTTCTTTCGTCAGAAAGATCTTCCACCCAATTATTATGCGCTCGTAATTCAGCAGCGAACTCTGAGTTAAACAGAATTTCGTTCACTGCTAGAAGAGTAGGGCTAATGTCTATGCCATTAGGCTGAACTTCTGCATCCTTATTCATTTTTCCACTCCTTGATCATATATTGTCCCATTGTTTGAGACATTTGTTTTAATATTTTACTCGCCGGAAATCCTGCCGCAAAAGGATGGCCTCCGCCCCCGAACATAGTTGCGAAATCAAGACAACTTATGTTTTCAGCAGCGTGGTTGCCTCGCCGAACCCTCATAAAACCATTATTAATATCATATAGAATAATCAATCCCTTATTGTGAACCAATTTATGAGATACTTCAGAAGCATACCCACGACATACTCCCGTATAAAGAGGCGCTTTATATCCCTTGTGCTTGATCAAGGTTTCCCTAGCAAGCTGTAAACTTTTAAACTTTCGCGAGCGCGCAGTTTCTATTGCCTCGTACATAATGTCAGAATTATGATAAGGATCAGTTACGCATTTTCCTAATTCCATGAACGCATGGTCCGGGCCTATAACCGAAACTACGTCTCCTAAATCTGTAGAACGCCCGTGCTCTAAAATCCACAAATCTAAATCATTGATTAACATCGCAAACTCGGCAGCCTCTTCGAACCTCTGATAATCCTCACTTCCGGGACTAAGAGATTTTAGAAGAACATCGTAAGCAATCTTAGCGGTACATCTGTCTCCTTCTATAACATGATATCCTAAGAAATTATCAGCATAGATCTTACTCCCTTCATAATTAGTTTGATGATGGTCGAAATAAATAGTTTTAGGACCTAAGATTTTTCCTAGATTACGATTGCCCTCCGGACCTTCTAATCCAGTATCACAGAGATATATAAGATCGTAGTCTATAGCCCATTTCTTAACAACTTTATCGTTTTTAAACTGAGCGTTTAGTTTAATACGATTTGGAAAATATACCGAAACAGGAGTATTGCCCGTAATCTTATGGTACAAATCAATGATAGCGGCAGAACCAGCGCCATCTAAATCTGTATCTGCAATAACCAATACTCTCATAATTCACCTGTGATCGATTTAGACAAGCTAAATCGATCTGATTTATTAAATTAAACCAAGTTCCTTAGCGACACGTTGATTTTGAGTAAATCTAGTGTACTTTTTACCATCCTCAGCAGTCCAACTGGACAATGGCATAGGGGAGGCATAACGTCTTTGAAAACGAACAGCCTCTTCAGTTCTTCCAAGAAAACTAGAAAGGAACAAATTAACAAAGCGAACATTAGGCGCCACCAAGATGGCAGCGATATCAACATCAGACCAAGCTTCCCCGGAGTTAACCGAGTTGAAGTCTATCAGGTGTGCGTTTCCAAAACGTGCTTTCTTACTTTCCTTTCGAAGTCTTTCAGTATTATAAGCATAGAAATTAGCTACACTTTTAATTAAACGGGAAGTTTTTGGACTCTTGGAACCGGCAACTTTACGAAACTCACGAAGAGCGGCTTCAAGATTGCTTGTTTGTAGAAATTCAAGTCCCTTTCGAACAGTAAATATCCCCTTAGATAAATTAGAAGTTCTTTTTTTATATATGGAAAGCCTAGGCATTTCAATTCTCCTTATTCTCAGCTTGAGTAAATTTATTATTAAATGCAGGTCTTTTATCAGTGTACTTTTCATTAATCTTCTTCATTTCATACATCGCTTTGAATTGAGCGTCAATAACATTTCCTAAATCTCCTATCGGACAACAACACGTCGCTGGATGCTTAGGATCTTGTATAATGAAAAAATCGTTTCTCTTCATATGATGCGCATTTTCATTATCATATTCACTAGAACCAGACGAACAAATATAACTCATGGGCGCCACAAAAGCTCTCGACATGTCCATATTCATTTTAACAAATAAAGACAAGGGGTGAGTTTCAAAAAACTTTTTCTTTCTAGCTGGGACACTATACCCCTTCTTCCAACTTACCGGATAGGGATCGTTTTTTGCCCACTTAGTGCCCTGGGTACTCTCTAATTCTATTGCAAATCCTTCGTAGTTCTTAGCTGTAGCTACTATATCTATGCCATAAATGTCATCTTTATGTAAGAGTAGTTTATATTTCTTACATTTGGAATGATTTTTCAACAATTTAAATATTTTTTCTTCTAATGCAAAGGCGTTTTTATGATCTACCATCAAGCTACCTCTCTGGTTGACAAGTTGGGCAAAAATGCGTTCCTCGTTGTGTGATAACTATTCTTTGAATAATAGAATCACAATTTACACATTTCTGTCCAGTTTTTCGATAAACTCTGTGATAGTCTTGGTAAAATCCTTTACTTCCATCCGCGGTTAAGTAATCAGAAGTTGAGGATCCTCGGAATTTTATTCCCATCTTTAGTACAGATTTAACAGCAAACCAAAGCTTGGACAGCTCCTCTAAATTTAAGGACGCTCCTGGCCTTGTTGGACGTATACAGGCTTCAAATAATGCTTCATCTGCATAAATATTGCCTATGCCCGCTATTTTGGTTTGATCTAGTAAAATAGATTTAATCATTCTCTTACTTTGAACAATCTTTTTAAACTCTTTATGAGAAATGCCTAACGCATCCTGGCCTAATGTTTTAAGACCAGGAATATCCAAATTTTCTATGTTCTCTACATCTTCCAGTAAATATATCCTACCAAAAGTTCTAGGATCATTGAAATATAACTGAACATCTTCAGATCCTGTTGTAGAATCATCCGAAGGGTCTATCAAATCTAAGATAAGATGCGTATGTTTATCGGCCAACTCTGATATTTTCTCAAAACTAATAGCAGGTCCATGACGTAACAAAATTTTTCCTGTCATGCCCAAATGTATTACAATTACATTATTGTTAGATAACGGGAGGATAATATATTTTCCCTTACGAAGAACAGTAAGTATTTCTCCGCCTATAGCTTGCTCATAAAACCTTTCAGCGCTAGTCTTGAGAATATTACGCTGGCAACTGGATTTTATAACCATACTATAGATTATCTTTCCAATTATAAACGGCCTAATATCTCGTACAATAGTCTCGACTTCGGGAAGTTCGGGAATCACACACCTCCTAAAGAGCAGAACTCTTTTTCAGTTTTACAACCTTTCCTAAAATTACATTGGGGACACGACAAACAAAGATTAGAATCAGCATGTAAACCCCCTTTACTTAGAGGGGCTTTGTGTTCCAAATGATATTCTAATTCAATAAGAGATTCGGAACAATAATAACATAAACCTTTCTGATTTTTCCACAAAATTTCTTCTATGCCATCAGATACAAGGCCTGTTTGATCTAATTTATGTGCCCGATATCTATGATCTATAAGAGCACGTTTTCTAGGATTATTTTTACCCCACGTACTACTTCTAATTAACATCTTTTCTTTATTTTCCTGATAATACTCTCTGCTTTTATTTTGCAACTCTTCTTTATTAATTTCTCTATATTCAGCAGCGTATTGTATATACCAATCTTTATTATTTTCTTTATATGACGCTTTAGATTCTAAAACTTCATTCTTATTATTTTCATAATAGTTCTTATAGTCCAATCGGGTACAATCTTTACAATAAGCACGGAGTCCGTCTGCTTTAGAGCAATCTCTAGAGAAGAACTTAGAAAATCTTCTTCGTTTACACCTTTTACAAAGTTTTCTTTTATACTGTCTGTCCAACATCGGTAAACTCCGGTTCCTTTCTAGATAAAAAGAACGTCGGGAAATCTTGTGCTGTTAAATCTTCTAAATCTCCTCTAAAGATAAATGCCGCAGCACCGACACATTGATTTTCTCCCAAAGCCTTTTCTACTCTATTAACAGCTTGGAATGTAGTAATTACATCGTCCACAATAAGATATCTGGAAGCTTTAAAATCGGTTCCTCTTGGACTATTATCTTTGTCAACTATAACCAAGTGCTTGTTAAGGGCAAAAGCAACAAGGAATCCAACTATTATGCCTCCAATGGCAGGAGAGGCGATAAAATCAACGCCTTTTAGAAAAGTCTTAGGGAGGCTATCCACCAATTCCTTAGCATATGCTGCCGCTTCTTCAGGATTTAAGAGATCAAAATCATAGAAGTAAGGGGATTTACGTCCTGACGATAATTTAAAATTCCCCTCTAATCGACACTCCTCAAACATGTAACTCTCCTAATAATCAGTAGTCATCGTACGATGATGTGGCACATCTATAGAACTCATGACGCCAGGCGGCAGAGAATCTCTCTTACGCATGGCACTCCAAAGAAGATAATCCGCATGTAAAGCATTAAGAGAACCGTCATGGTATTCATTCAAGTTAGACGTAAGCATATCCGTGCCAACTATAGTAGCCGCCCTTATTTCTAGTTCCTGCTTACTTCCATAGGGAATCAATTGATTGGAAGAAATATTTTTAAGAAGAGAAGGGCTGTATCTAATTATTCCCATAGCATGCAAAGTTTGAGGCACTCTATAATCAGCAAATACCGTAAGCTCTTCTAACCCCTTATCAAAAGGCAACTTATCTTGAAATCTACCCTGAACCATCCCTACAAATAACTGGGCTCTCTTAAAGAAAGGGTCTTTCCAAGTACTAAAATATGTAGGGATCATTTGCGAAACAAAATAAGCATTGTTATAGTGTTTAGCAAATAATTTTCGGAAAGTAAAATCCGGGTTAGAGCGCATAAAAAGACCTATTTCTCTGAAGGCCTCTCCTCTCTCTTTAACGAGAGAGATTGGAGTTTCTGCCTTAAATAATTCTCCTAGAAGATAAGTTTCATCTATGTGAACTAAAAATTGAGAGTCTTTCATCTGCTCCCAATTCTCTGTAATTCTCAAACCTGCCAATGTAGAAGAACGATGCTCGCCGTCCTGAAATCTATTATCATATTCATCAAAATAACAGTAATTAATAGAATTAAGCACTAAATAATAGAGACACATCTCTTCAAAATCATCTGATTGAGGATAAAAAGGAGGAAAGTTCCAAGCAGGAAGTTCAAACTTAAAGTCTTTCATAATTTCAGCCAATCGTTGCGCCCTTTCAGGAATCACCGTAACATATTCGGGGTTCTGCATCATATAATTGGCTAATTCTCTGACTCTAGACATATTCTGACACTCCTCTAAATGTTTTCCGATGTTCTTTGGTTATACCGTGTTCCATGATCGCCTGGCGATGCTCTTCCGTACCGTACCCTTTGTTCTTAATCCAATTATATTGAGGATAAAATTCATGCAAGCCCCTCATATAATTATCTCTATAAACTTTAGCTATAATAGAAGCAGCCCCTATACATTTGTACAGATTATCTCCATTTTTAATAGTTTCTTGGGGAAACTCTAAATCTGGAATTCTTTGGTTACCATCTACCAATACTAAATCAAGTTTAATCTTCTCACTAAGGGCAATAACCGATTGTTTCATCGACCAAAGTGTTGCTTGTAGGATATTAGCCTCTTCAATATAATTAACCGTCGCATCTTTAATGGTCCAATAACAAGTATCGGTAATGAGTTCGGCAAGCTTTACTCTTTTCTTGTGAGTCAGTTTTTTACTGTCCCTAATTTCTTCTATCCAAGAAAGTTCATGAGGAATTACTACTGCTGCTGTAACCACAGGGCCGGCCAGACAGCCGCGGCCCACCTCATCTACTCCCGCTATAACCCTAGTCATTTTCACTATCAGGGATCCAAACTGCACTCCCCTTTTCCTTCGGCTCCCCCTCAGACTGGCCTTCTCTAATGCCAGAATCTATATCTTTTTCGTACACCAACCCGTCCGCCTGAATTTCTTTTCCTAACACAGCTGCTGTTGCGGTACTAGCAGGGATAGTTATCTTTTGCATACCCATGTTCCCCATTTCCTTTTCTGTTATGGGAATAGTTCCAAGTTTATTAAGTTTTTTTATAAGTTTTCTTGTTTTAGCATCTACATGCGGTACATAAATAGACTCTAGAGGAATAGAATTATGATACTCTCCCTTAAACTTATAGGTAACACACTCTCTCTTCTTCTTAGGAGCAACTTTAGGAGTGCCTTTTCTTCCACCACATTTGTTACCTTGAAGATACAAGCAATCTATGCATCTGACCCTTCTACCACCAATAAACTGTGACATTATTTTTCCTCTGGTAAATCATCTTCTATAGAAATATTTTTATGTCCACGTGGAACAGATTCTTGTGCCGCAGGAGGCTTTCCCTTGGTAGAGCCCACAATCACGCCTCTGCGAGAATCTGCTGGACGAGGCACGGGCTTAAATCTACTAACGGCCTTTTCCTGTTCTTCCTTTGTGGTACCAGAGAAACCACTAGGAAGGTTGGCGGTTGCCTCTTCATATTCTTGTTGTCGTGCCTTTTCTATCTCAGAATCTACTTTTTTCTTTCGGGGACGTCCCCGTTTCTTAACGGGCGTTTCAGCCACCTTCTTGGGACGACCTCTCTTCTTGGGTGCAGCTTTGGTCTCAAGAAGGCCATCAACCTTCCCGTCGAGCAGACTCTCGCATACCTCTATCTGAGAATCTATCCGCTGGAAAGCCTCTTCCAATTCCTCCTGCAGCCCTATCTTTTCCGCTTCTAGAACCGATATCTTATCTTTTAATGCCTCTTCTAATTTACTCATCAGCTGTTTCCCTCATACTTCTCTCATGGATACTATCGATAATACCCAAGTTACCAAATTCTTTGGCTTGCTTAGGATGCATATATTTATCTCGCTGGAGAAGAGCTTCTACTTCCTTACGGTCACCGCCTGTATCTTCACAGAAGATATCCAGAAACATGTCGTTGAGAGACTTCATCTCCTCGTAATGCACCTCTACATCAGGCATAGAGCCTTGTTGTCCGCCCTGAACCATGTGCATCATGATACGACTATGTGGTAGAGAATATCGCTTACCCTTGGTACCTCCCGCTAAAAGGAAACACCCCATGCTAGCAGCTTGGCCAACGCACAGGGTCTGAATATCTGGCTTAACGTACTTCATAGTATCATAGATGCCAAGCCCAGAAGTGATTTGTCCGCCTGGAGAATTGATGTACATAAAGATATCTTTGTCAGGATCGCTACTTTCCAGGAACAAAAGCTGAGCTATAACAGCGTTTGCTACCTGATCATTAATTGGGGTACCAAGAAAAATAATTCGGTCTTTTAATAATCGAGAATAAAGATCATATGCCCTCTCTTGATCTCCATACTTCTCAATAACAATAGGAAGATTGGCGGTAATCATTTAGTTTTCCTTAGTTTACTTTAGATAAATCAGAAGAGGATACTACATAACCTTTACCATCACACACGTCACAAATCTCCGTATCTCCCATAGGGAGCCCAGCAGCATCCGTAACATATACATTATATATTACTATTTTACCTTCTTCACACTCATTGGGGCAGGGCATGGACTTAATAGAATAGAGAGTCATAGTCTTCTCCTTATCGCTATAATAAATATAACTCATATTCCCCTAAAAGTCAATAGTACGAAAAAATTAATCGTGATAACTTTTTATTTCGCCAATATAGTGGCTTTTCATATGCTTAGCGTGTGATTTATATGTCAATTTTCTGGCATATTCCACTTCCTCCGAAGCCGCGGACTTCAATCTTCCATCAGAAAGCATATGATGCCGTCTACAAAGTGGCAACCAATTCATACCATCAAGAGGGTTATTTTCATGATCCCCGTCTAGGTGATGGCAATCCACGCTTCTAACATTTTCTCCTTCTATTTTATCACAATCAGGAAAGAAACATTTAAGAGGATCTCCAAAAATTTTCTTTAGGCGATATTTATTTTTGCCAAAATAGAGGTGTCTAGATTTTCCCCCCTTCCAAGAGTTACTTTTTTCGGCTGACTGGGCTTTGGAAATATTTTTCCGACGCTCGTCTGTAATTACTACTTGACGTAAGCGCTCTCGAGTTATTTCACTAACTTTATGGCCTAAAAGGCCGGCACTAATTGCCAATTTATGAGACTCAGAGAGGTTCTTTCCAATTCTAGCTTCTCTAATTTTCTGTTTAGCTTCTTCAGTATGAGGCCTGCCAGTACCAATTGCTATTTCTTTCTTCGGTGCACGCTGTCTGAGAATATACCTCAAGCGTGCCATTCTAATACGGTGTAAAGTTAGCGGAGATACTACAAGAGCATCAAATTCTTTCTTGTATTGCTTGGCTTTATAACCGTGTTTTTTTAAATGGCCGGCAAGTGATTTAAATTTTTCGTAACAAAGCTCACATTTTATTGTTGGAGTAAGTTTTTTGGCCAATCATTTGACCATCCTTTCCTCCCCGAAATTCCTCCCCGTTAGTTAGGTGGGCTCTTGGCCCACCCATACAATACCTATACCGTGTACATCTTTTATGTCTTGCTTGCGACAACCAACGATCTCGTCGAAAACTTTTCCCGACTTGATCTTGCTATGCGGATCACGATGGCGTCCATAATTAGTATCGTGGAAAGCTACTATTCCCCCCGGCCTGACTAGGGGACCATACATATCCCAGTCTTGTTTACATCCTTGATAGCTGTGGTCTCCGTCAATAAATAGGAGATCTATCTCCGGCATTATCTCCTTAATATATTCCAAAGTTGCTGGAGCATGTGAGTCCTTGATCACCAACTCCACTTTGGAATTAAACCACTCCTTAGGAATACCTCCTGTTAAACCGTTCGAATCGAAAATCCTGGCCTTATCCCCACCATGAGTTATACTCTCATAATCTATCCCGATGATTTGGTCTCCTATCTCTTGCCAAAACAATAGGGTTCCACCATGACAAACCCCGATCTCCAGAATTCGTTTAGGATTAATAGCTTGAACTATCTTGAAAAATTTACGAAATTCCTCATGATCTTGATGAATATGAGGAGTACTTTTACATATCTGAGTAAAGCGGGAGTCATCCATTCCTTTCCCCACTAATTTGACCATCCCTTCCTCCCCGAATTTATTCCCCTTTATTTAGAATTCTTCTCTTTCAAGAGCCCCATTTTGTTCCATACAAGCCACTCCCATGGCAGTTATTTTGCGAATCACATGGGAAGCCTGTTTAGAACCTTTAGGCTCAGCATTTCTAGATACATAAGTCTTGGCCTCGTCTAAATAATCTTGCATAAACACAAGCCATTCCGTCACTGTATGTTTTCCACCAGTGGAGGTGGTATCTTCATTCCATATGTTGTCCTGATAAGCTCTTTCGCCATCCAGAACAGTATAAACTTCTTCTCGTGTAGACATCAAAAGTTTCTCCGTTGTTATTCACACGCGCTGGATCCACAATCTCCACATTCCAAACAACCTGAGTTAAGAATAAGATTCTGGGATCCGCACGAATTACATGTTGATATTTCTAAATATTCCTCATCAGAAATATATTTTCTTAGCACTCGCATCATTGCTTTACTAAAGGCCGTAACGTGTCCTTCACATTTAGATAGTTGAGAAACAATTGCATTTAAAGGAGTGCCGTGTCTAAGATTAGCAGAAAGTAATCTTGTTACCATTCTATGTTCATCGTTCAACAACAACGATGCGATATTTTTGATGATATATTTATTGCCCTCTTCACCTATAATAAGATTGTATTTTCCTTGTTCTGCTCTAAACATAGTTCCTTCAGTTTTACTAGAAGGTATTTCAATTTGTTCTTCTGGAAAACAAAAGGTTTCATAAGGCTTGCCGTGCAGCAGACCCACCAACACCTTCCACTTTTCTCCTTTCACACTAACAGTGTGAATATCACATAACAGTTCCTCCCCCCGTGCGGGGCTTTGAACAGTTATAACAGTCTGTGGTCTATGTTTAGATTGTTTCTGGCGATTCTTAAGAGTCTCCAAAATTTGAGTTTTAGAACCTTCTCTATAAACAGCCGTAGATTTAATATTCAAAGCATGCGCAGAAATATAGGCGTCCATAATATCTTTTACGGTGGCTTCGGCTGGAAGATTTATTGTCTTAGATACGGAAGAATCTACTTGCTCTGCAAAAATGGCTTGCATAGCAAGATGGTCTTGCCAAGAGATATCCTGAGCCTCTTCAAAATACTTTGGGACTCTTTTAAATTTACGCCTTAATTCTTTAAGACTGTAATCGTAATCCGCGAAATCAATTTCTTTAGAATCAAGCCATTTTTTAAAAGAAGGACAGCCGTCCATAAAGCTACCAATATTAGAATTGCGAATGTAAGCCATAGAAAAATAAGGTTCGCAACCGCTAGAATAGCCAGTAGCAGTGCCTGTAGTTCCGGTAGGGGCCTGTGTAAGAATCGTAACGTTTGCAATTCCGTGTTTCTTCAATGCGGATTCAAAATCAGGACGTTCTTTTATAAGTTGTTGCATGAATTTACTCTGAACAAATCCTTTATAATCAAAATCTGGAAACGGCCCTATTTCTTTAGCTAACTCAATAGAAGCCTCATACGCCGAATGTTTAATAAATTTCAAAACCTTCTTTGTTAATGCTCTTCCATCCTCAGAACTATAACGATAATCCTCATTCTTTATAGCGGAAATTCTAATTAAAAGTTCATGTATGCCTATAGTTCCAAGGCCAATGCGCCGTTCTCTTAAGGCGTTCTTATCTATTTTATCTATTCCCGTATTGTTCAAGAGTGTAATGTGATTAAGAGAGCGAACTAATACAGTTACCGCTTCCTTCAAAGCTTCCCACTCTATGTCGCCTTCTTCTGTAACAAATTCAGGAAGAACTACACTAGATAAGCAACAAACCGACCATTGGGGCAAAATCTGTTCCGCGCAAGGATTTGTTGCGTCCAAAGGATTAAAGTATTCTCCATTGTGATAGGCACGCGCCCTATCTATAAAGAAAATTCCTGGACACCCATCCTCCCAAGCGTTAGTACAAATTTTCTCAAACCACTCATAAGCTGTAAGGTGATAGGGACCTTTCTTAAGTGACAACCCTACAGCCTCCTTATTTCTAAAGGGCACCTCGTTGAGTGCCTCATGAAGAGCAATCTCCTCGTCCGCAGCGCAAACTGTAATAATAATATCTTCTTGTAGAGCATCTTTGTTAGGAAGGTAGCCTTTCAAAGTTGCTTCGTAATCCCAAAGCGGCCAATCCGTTCCTTGCCACTGTAATTTCCATTCCCGGGGACTTTGACGTTTAACTTGTTTCATAAAATCATCTGACAGCGCCACGGAAACATTAAATGTTTGCCAAGCATAGGGGTTCAACCACTGCCACTGCTTGAATTTATTCTCATTTGTTATTACAGCAAATTTACGAATATTTTCCCAATTGGATCCAGATTTCTTAGTAATAAATTTCAATAAACCAGGGTGCCAGTCCTCCAATATTCCCATATTAGCGCCACTACGATTTCCTCCTTGTTGAATATTGGAAGATAAATAACCCATTGAAGTGATGAAGCCCCCAGGCCCACTAGAACGGGCATGGGCCCCCTTACACCAAGAGCCGCTAGGGCGAAGCTTAGAGAAATTAATTCCAGTACCCCCACCATGTGCTTGAATATGAAAATGAATTCTTTGACATTCAGAAATAGCCTCTCGACTATCTTCAAGTCCAAGAACGAAACAATTAAACATGTTCTTTATACCAGTACCTGCCTGTGCCAGAGGTCTACCAGCGTACATAATTCTTTTCTCTTCACATAGTTTTTGAGCTATGTCCTTGTGTTCTAAATCGTTTTGATAAATATAGTCATTGACCCTCTTAAAGACTTCAAAAATATTATTCTCAACACATTCACCTTTTTGATCTTTCAAATAGTACCTGGCTCTCACAATTTCTTCATGAGCCGGATTTAGAAAGTAAGTTTCAGGGGTATATGTAGCCATGTACCAGCAGCTCCTTCATCAGACATATCTGAATTAAAATTTTAACGTATCACCAATTTTTATATTGTTCTCTTCAAAAAACCCTATCGGAACTTCTAATGCAAATCTTGCTTTTTTAGAGGAAGCTTGGGTAAAACCATCTGCTGGATCGAGAGTTTTAATCTCTTGAATGTCGCCAACTTCATTTATAAATGCCACTTCTACGGGAAATACTAAACCTTTTGGGGTCATGATTACGGACCAATCTATGCCAAAATCAAATAACATACCATCAAAAGATTCTAAACTAGTGACTCCTGCTAATCCGGTGATTAACTCCATAGCCGTGGAGGCTAGGGAAAAATTAAATTGTTTATCTCTTATAGAAAAAACTTTACCTTCTGGAAGTTCGACCATTTATTATTCTCCTTCTCTTAGCGTGTCTCGACACATCTTTTGACGTAAGAGTAATTTTCATACTAACCAAATTTAAAATATTTACCATCTCCGGAAATTTTTCAGACATTTCATCAAAAAGGCTAGCGTTTATATTACCATAGGCCATTGTGCCTATATCTATATAATCGCCAATATTAAATTGAGTCCTTCTAGACTCAAGATTATCAGGAAAGATGCCTGAAACACACAGAGCCATATCACCGGTTATTCTTAAGTACTCTTTACGAATATGGCCGGCGGAGTCTAGGCCCGTGCGCAATAAATCATTTATATAAACGGCTTTAGACACCAAATGCGGGTGAGTAGCAAGTCCAGTTGTTACAATTACCATGTAATCTTCAATTCCTGGACTAAGGTCCACTTCTAATTTTTCCACTGAGGTGCCTATTAATTCCCTAAAAATCTCCTCTAAGCTCTCATGACTTAACAAGGGAGACCTCCTTGGATTTACTTGGCCCAGTGAGAAGCGGCGCTTACAGAAACCGCATCATTCACACCCACCGGCACTGTTTTTATAAATCTGTGAAATGCTTGTTTCATAATTTGAGCTTTAATCTCCGAAATTTCCTCAGCCTTATCGGCCGAGACTTCAGAAACGATTTCATCATGCACAGTAAAAAGAATTTTGGCGCCTTCAATATCCCCGTAAGCTTTCTGTAGTTGAATCAAAGCTTCTTTGGTTATGTCTGCATTAGTTCCTTGAATAACGGCATTGTTCCCCATTCTCCTGATGGCCCCTTTCGCTCTTCTGAAAGCTTCCTCATCATCAGAATTTGGAAGAGTATAGTATCTTTTACGCCCAATAAGAGTCCGACTATACCTCTTAGATATAGATTCATGTCCATTTTTATTGAGCCAATGTTTAATACCAGAATAAGTGTTCATATATTTTTCTAAAATTCTCTCGGCCTCGTCTTGAGGAATTTTAAATCTATCGGCCAAAGACCAGGCACTTAATCCATAAACGATACCAAAATTTATTACCTTGGTTTTATCTCTAAACTCGTTCACTTTTTTATAACTGGATATTTCTTTTTCTGAAAATAACTTTCCTAAATTTCCCTCTGATTTGTTATGTTTTTTTATTTTTAAATAGATGTTCAAATCTTCGTCAGAATACCCGAACACGTCTTGGGAAGTAATGATGTGAAGATCTTTGTCGTCTCTAAAAATTTCAAGGAATTTCCTATCTTGAGTAATCTCTGCTAATATTCTAAGCTCACACTGACTGTAGTCCGCTGTTAAGATTACATTTCCCTTTTCCGCTTCGAAACATTCACGAAATGAAATCTTTACTTCTTGATTCTCACGATCTTGAGGAATATTTTGAATATTAGGATTATCCGAACTAAGTCTTCCTGTGTGGGTACCCAGTTGATGAAGATTAAAATGAAGTCTATTGGTATTTCTATTAATCTTCTTAAGTACAGCATTTCCATATGTGGAAATTAATTTTTCATATGCCCGATAATTTAAAATATACTCAGCCAGAGGGTGGATGCATTTCTTCAAAACTTTACTGTCAGTACTTTCTAAATCTAAATCCAATTTATGGAAAGCATCTAAAAGTTGAGGCTGGCTCTTAATGTTAACCAGGGCCGCCCCGAATAAAGTATTTTGTTCCTGTAACGGCTCTACGATAGCAGAGATTTTCTTTTCACAAAGACTTGCCTGCTCCTTTGCTATTTCAATAATTTTGCCCCATTTTTTCTTATTAATGTAGGCACCATTTATTTCCATCTCAGAAACTGCGGTTACAAATTCAAATTCTAATAGGGCAGTGTCTATTAGCCCCTCTTCCAAAAGATCCTGACTCAGAATATCACACAAAGGAGGCATCACTAGAATATCATCGGCAGCGTATTCTAGCTGTTTCTCTGTAAACTCTTTGTCATATCTTTGGTCAGAGAAAGTCCTTCTAACATTTTTGTCTAAAACTATTCCTAAATACTTCTTACATAAAAACTTCAAACTCTTATAAGGAAATTGTTTTTTAGTTTTATCTCTAAAGCCAGCAGCTACAAAGCCTCCTCTACCGTCTTCAATAAGACCTGACGTTAGCAATCTATAAGCAAGCATGGTGTCGAAAACATTGGCCAAACAGATCCCCGTTTCTATCTTCGTAGATTGGTAATCAAACTTTGCATTGTGTAAAATTTTAAGAATATCCGGGGATTCCAAGGGGTATTTCAAAATTTCTGTATTAATCTTACGAGCATCAAAGAGATACGCCACTTCTTCTGTTCCTAATTGCATTAGAAGAACTCTATCCTTTCCTCCTATTATTTCTAAACCTGTAGTTTCAGTGTCGTATCCTAATCTTTTGAAACCGCATAGGTAGTCTACTGCTTTTTCTGCGTCAGAATTATTGTCTATGTAAACGTAGTTCTTCTTCTCTACTTTCACTTCAATTCCTTTTTACGTTTAGTTATTAACTCTTTTAAGCCCGCATCAAAGTTCTTCTCACAAATAAATCCAAAGCTCTCTTTGGCAAGTGCGGTGTCGGCCAAATAGCTTATTATATTTATACGAGAATCGTCCAACAATCTAACTTTACCAGAATGTTTTGTTAGTTTGCACAATTTTTTTACTAAATCTTTGGTAATAACTGGTTCCCCTGTTCCTATATCTAATGTAGGAACTTGATTCTCCGAACGAACTATTAATTCTATGGCCCTCACCGCATCAGAAACGTGCATATAATCTCTGTGCTCATTAGGTCCGTAGACTATAATATTTCTATTTAACAACATATTATCAATCAAAAAATGTATTTCACTATCAGAAGTAGGACTAGGACTTACTCCGTAAACCTCTGAAAGACGCATCGTTGTATAAGAAATTCCCATTTCTCCGCACAAAGAAGCAAAGAGATGTTCCGAAGCCTGTTTAGTAATTCCAAAATGAGATCCAGGAGTATTAACAGCAGCAAGAGAAGATGTAAAAATTAACTTCTTAGGCTTTTCTTTTGAATCCATACAAGCTTTCAAAAGATTGGCAGCTCCTCCATAGTTAATCTCTGCGCACTCTTTAAAATTACCTAAGACTTCTGGCCTAGTAATGTGAGCGGCCATGTGAATAATTACGTCCGGAACAAATTTTTGTAAAGCACTAGCTATGTGAGAAAGACTTCTAATATTTCCAGACAAGGGGGATTCTATATTTTTCTTTGTCGGAAACTTCTTAGGAAAGCCGTGCACGTACCCGTCTAATACGGAAATTGTATTTTTATTATCCTTTGCCAAAGAAGTAACTAAAGGGTTGCCTATAAATCCAGCCCCTCCGGTTATTAATATCCGCATTAAACCTCCTCAAAAACTATATAAAACCCCGTACTAATAAATATAAGCTTTTTCCTCAACTTTTGCAACCACTCCACAATCTTTTCTTTAATATAAATAGACACTTTCATATCCAATTTTTAGTTTGCCCAATAGAACTTATTGGGATTCTTTGCGTACTCCTCATACCATAGAATCGACTCTTTAATCCCCTCTCTAATCTTATATTTACAGTTCCAACCCAAGCTTTTAAGTTTAGATGCATCTAAATATTGCTCCTTAATTTCGATAAAATCCTTTGTGAGAATTTGAGGCTCTATATCTACTCCCATTTCCTCAATAATTATCTTCACAGTATCAAAGATGTTGAGAAATCCAGCTCCTCCGACATTGTAAGCCTCTCCTTTTAAGCCCCTATCCTGAACAAACATGTAAGCATCCACAACATCGTCGATGTACATAAACTCTCGTTTGTAAGAACCAACTCCTTGATAAATTACGGGACGTTCTCCTTCTAAAATTCGGAGAATGCTTCCGGGAATAATTCTAGATTTATTCAAATCTCCTGGGCCAAAAATATTTCCAGATCTTACTATAGAAGTGTTCAAATCATAGGTATATGCATAAGATTGCGTAATTAAATCAGTACAAGATTTAGAGGTACTGTAAGGATCGCTAGCTAAGAGAGCGTAATCTTCTCGATAAGGAAGATTTTCGTGAACTCCATATGCTTTATCAGACGAAGCAACCACTATTTTATTGACATGCCCACATTCTCTCGCCGCTTCTAATACATTTACTGTTCCTATAATATTAGTTTGGAAACAAGTTTTTGGATCTACAGTTGCCATCTTAAGAATAGTAATCCCCCCGACATGAAAAATAGTATCAATTTCATACTTGGAGATGGCGTATCTAACAACTTCATAGTCTCTCATATCTCCGTAAACAACAGAAATATTATCTAAAATATCTCTGCGAGATTTATAATTACGATCACGGACAAGGCCTACTACGGTGCTGCCCATTTTCATAAGTCGTTCACATATGGCCGAACCCACAAAACCATTTGAGCCTGTAACCAAAACATTACGCATGCCCATCGTTATCTCCCTTCTCCTTTTCATATTTCTTTTCTATTTCTGCATAACATGAATCCTGTATTTGTTTCCTAGCGCTACTCTTATAGTGAAGAATATTAAAACGAGAAGGAGCGGCCAAAGAAGTTCTCCTATAATCTAATTCGGTTCGCTTAGACCATCCCGTTAATATTTCATAAACCGGAAGTTCAAATCTACAATTCTTTCTAAATA
>SDBT01005968.1_pt1 | contig 20359 bp, 24 predicted proteins | sample 2277101 | NCBI WGS metagenome assembly SDBT01 (sample SAMN10404973, study PRJNA504765) | marine sediment metagenome | isolation source: marine sediment core GS10_PC15, 103 cmbsf | place: Arctic Ocean: Southern Knipovich Ridge | collected 2010 | reverse complement strand
CTGGGCCAAGGACCGGAACCGTCGCAAGGCGACCGTCTCCTGGCAGTTTACAAAAACCGTCGCTCGTCAGAAGTTTGGCAGACATTACTATACTATCAGAAACTAATGTTACAGGACACTAGGTTCTGAGGGGTCTTCATAGTGAGCAACGGAATCAATCTTCGTGAAGCAAGGCCCTATGTCTACATTGCCTACAAACACAAGGATAAGAAAAGGGTAGGAGCAGTCCGGAAGATCGCCGACGTGCTAGAGAGCTTCGGATACGACGCCTGGTTTGATGATAAGAGGGAAAGTGGTGATGACTGGCCCAACAAGTGTAGTCGAGCAATGCTTCGAGCAAATGAGTTCCTGCTGCTAGCGCATAAGGATACGCACAACAGTCGCACGGTGACAGAGCACGAGATTTCAGCTGCAATTGATCGGCACTGCCGTAAGCTGTGCAGGCATATAGTGACGTTGATCATGCACCCCCATGTTGATTTGGATCAATACAATGCTTTCCTAAACAGTAAACCAAGAATCTCCATACTCAAGAGCGGATGGCAACGGAAGCTCTGCGAAGCATTCGCAACACACACGGAACTTCTGACTGAACTCTTGGCTCTGGTGGAAAGCGGTGACCGTACAAAAGATGGTGATGCCAAGCTTCTCTTGCAGGAGATCCTCAATTCTGCCTCCCCAACCAGCTTGGAGGAAGGACTTGGCCTGCTACTGGAGAATTGCTCTGAGAGGAAGACGTACACTCAGATATTCGAGGCGATGCAGTCGCTGAAGAAGAGGGTCGCCGGTACAAGGCCGTTGCACGCTATGAGCCGCGCCCCACGGCCCAGCCGGAAGCAGGCCGCAGCGCAGAAGAAGATGCTCGATGATATCAGACAAGAACATCCGGAAAGTGTGGTGACCGCATGCAAGCTGTATGAAGCATTGATCTACTTGTTCAAGGGATGCTCGCTGGCGATCCCTGCGATGGCGAGAAGGATCTCATCACTGCCAGGGCTTAATGCGCGGACGGTGAGAATCATAGTTGGCAAGTTGTTGCAGTACAAGATCGTCGTAAGGATTGGGAGCGTTCTCTGGTTTGAGGATGATAAGTTAGGAAGGCGTATTATGCGGGAGGTGTTCTTCGGGACCAGTCCCATCGCTGATTTCGATAGGATAGAGGAGTTATTCAGTGGAGAACATTGAGGCGGTAGTCTCTTCCCTGGCAGAGATAGATGCTCCAGGTGCAGTCAGCAGATTACGGCGCCATGCGGAAGACATTAGAGCTAACGTTGCGTCGCAGAACAATGACAGACGATTGCAGAGCTTAGCGCTGCTCGAAAGATTTGCGTTCAGAGTCCCCGGACAAGCTCTGGAAATTGTTGACCTGTTCTTGAATGAGGGATTAGAGAAGAAGCCGGAAGAACGTCAGGAGCCGTTTCCGTACTTGGGCCGTACACACAAGGATGTTGTAGAGAAATGTCTGGACATACTAGCACAGTATCAATTGCGGTACGGCCTCTTTGACCAATGCTTGGATACTCTTCTTAAGTTCTGCCGATTCAAAGCTGGAGATAGTACTTATAACAATGTCAGAGAGAAAGCACGGGGGCTTGTGACTAGCACGGCGCAATACAATCTGAAGGTGATACAGCCTGATGGACACGGATTTCTCGGATACAAGTTCCAGAAGCTATTTGCAGCTAAGATTGAGCCTATGATAGCGCGTAACGATGAAACACTGTTTTCGCTTTCGCTTTCGATTGCTGAGGAATTACTGGGGACGGAGTTGGAGGGTACATATTGGGACTACGAGAAAGTCACGATAAGATTTGGCCCTGCAAAGTACCATAAGGACTTGGCTGGACTGAGGAAAAGGGTGGTGGATCTACTGTTTGAAAGAATAGTGCAGGAAAAGCACGAACAGAGAAGATTAAACATAGTGAGGACTTTGGCAAATGCAATGCAGTTCCCCAGCCGTGGGGAATGTAGCGCCGAACTTGAACTCATGATTATGGAAGACGCTAACCGCATCATTGCTTTCTACGGCAAGCTTGATCCGTCCCAGACCAACCCTGCTGTACTGCAAGAGATTGAGAGCCAGATCGCATTTCGGAGGAGGCTACACTCTGGCCACAAGGGAGCCAATAAGGCGTATGCATCCAAGATTCATGCAAAGTGTGGAAGGATTCTAACTAAGCTCAGAAAGGACCCTTCCTATAAGATCTACAGAGCTCTTGTAGGTGACGAGATCCATTTGTCTGACGAGAAGGATGGTTTTGAGAAACTCGGGATTCAGAGGAAGAAAGACATTAGAGGATATGTGGAGGCCGTCAACCATAAGAACCTATCAAGGTGGATAGGACTGCTTGAGACAGCTGCAGGAACGCATGGATTGAAGCAGGACTATGAGTTCGAGAACTTCAGACTGTTCGGAGAGTTGCTAGGGAAGACAAAGCCGGTATTGGCACACAGAATGATTGGTTTGCTGCTGAAAAGCGATTCACCAATGCCAAGCTTCTTGAGGAACATAGTCTTGGGCTTGCGTCAGTCAAACAAGAAGGGTCTTGCTGATTTGTGCGTCAAGGATTGGTTGAAATCCAAGAACTTCGAGTTAGTCAAGATAATCCCGGATACCTATTGGGCTGCGGATCAGCCATCTGTTGCGCGTGCAGATGTTAAGATGTTTGCGAAACTGGCACATCTGCCATTGGGAAAGCAGAAGAGGGAAGAATTGGATCTCAGGCTTCTGGGGAACCTCCGGTGGGTGTACAAGGCGGACCCAGAGCTGTCTCAAGGATTGATACTCAGTATCCTCGAACGGCTTCCACAAAACAGGATTCCATTCTTTGCTGACCAGTTAATGGTGGCCGACCGGGGAAAACTGATAGATATCCGAGAGTGGTCCATAGAGACATTAGAGGCGATTGTGAGGCAGTTCCTCAGAGCGAAAGATATTAGCTATCATGAAGCAGAAGTCCTCGCGATCTACGGAGAGCGGAAGCCACTGGGATTGGTGAGGTTCTTCAGGAAACGAGTCGGGATAGCAGAACGAGAAGAGCAAGCACCCATTCAAGATCGCTATGATGCCATCCCGTTTGAGTTCGTCGGAATTGCTGAAGTGCTACGTCGGCATGTACATTACAGAAGGGTAGTTAGGAAAGTTCTGATGGAATGGCTGGTAAGGGGATCTCAATCCCTACGATGGGAAGGGAAACGCTTTCTGCACCAATTGTCCCCCACCCTAGATGATGTCCTTGCAGCTGAATTACTAGCGCTCATCAAGACGGGAAGAAAAGAAGCAGTACGGGCTGCATTGGATGTTCTAGGTTGCTATCAGGGATCTTCGATAATTGACGTACTGTGCCAAGAGGCTATAAAGAGATCTAGGAACTCAAGGCAGGTGAAACAACGTGTCATGGGCGCATTGCTGGCAACGGGTGTGGTGACGGGGCGACACGGCTTTCGCGATGTTTATCGAGAAAGGTTACAGAGGATGCGGAAATGGAGCAGGGATAAGAATAGGTATGTGCGAGCGTTTGCGAAAGAGTATTCGGCAGCCTTGAAGGAGACAATCGAGCATGAGGAAGAAAGGGTTGAAGAACAGACAATGAGGATGAGGAAAGGTGTTGAATAGTGTGCTTGGCATGCAACGGCCCGAGAATACGACCGCGGCAACATGGGCTGAGCGTATGGATCGAGCCTAGAGCGAAGCGAATGCAGTTCTCGTCGCCGTTGTCTCAACTGCAGGTGCTTGGACTCAGAACGAAGCAATGGTTCGAGACTGGACAGTGCCGTTGGCTTGGGGTCCGCTAGACGGCAGATATTGGTGAGCCGATTTTGCTCGTGTGTGGTTGGTCCTGGGTGACATCCCATATGATGCGAGCGATAATTGTGCAGCAGGGTACGGAGAAAGCGAGGTTTCTTTTGCCCCACCAAGGGACTAATCTTGGGTAGGAATTGCAGATTTGCAGACGAAAGGGGTGCGAAAGTGTGCTTCTCCCCCCACCATTCCGCGAAAAGTGGTGGAGGGCGAAAACTGCGAAGGATGTGCTTCGTAAGTGATTGAGATATAAGATGTTATGGTCTAGGGGCGATAATGAACCTTATGTAAACTTGGGTAACAGGAGTGCTGTGCGTTCGTGCCATGAGGGATGGCAGGGCGGAGGGTAAATTGCCGAAATGCAAGGTGGGGAGTGCAGAGAGAACCCGGAGGGAGACCGAGAAGGTCTTGAAATCTCTGGTGTCTCTGCCAAAGGCTTCCTTGGAGAGGATCCGGCGCAGGGCTGAGGCGCTGATCCAGGAAGCTGACTGCCAGGGCGCAGAACCGAAAGGGCATTATCGAGCTGAGTACGTCAAGTGCGGTCGTGCTGGGTGCGGATGCAAGACGGGCGCGAAACTGCACGGTCCATACTGGTATCACTATACCCGTGAGGGAGGGAAGCTGCGGAGGCGGTACCTGGGAAGAAGCAAACCGCCAGGGGCGTGAGCAAAGGGCGCGGATGTTGGCAATCGTGCCTTGTTCCGATAGTGCTGTGGGAGGCTGTGCTGCAGGGCGAATAGCTTCAGCTTCCGGTAGGTCTCTTCCGGATTGGCGTCTCGTCTACCCCGAGGCTAGCGGCTATCCTACGGTTCGTTGTCGGTGCTCTCCGGAAGCGCGGGCCTATCGTCTAGCATATCACTCAAGCCCCCGAGGAACTCGTTGATCCGGTTCGTCTGCTCCGGAGACAGCTGGTCCCGGGTGTCGTGAAACTTCTCCACCGTCAATCGTCCCTTCAGGCCTGTGGGTGTGGTGAGGTCAAGCCCGCGTGCCCGGGCAATGTGCAACAAGGCATTGATTGCATGGCCGTAGCTCTTGTCGATGAGTGCCCTCGAGTATACGTCCTTCAGGCGCGCGACCAGCTCCTGAAGTGCGAGGTCCTTGCGTCCGTCGAGCAACAGCCCCTTGCGTCCGGCGCGCACCGCCTTGAGGTCGTGCCAGAACGTCTCGAAGGAATCCGCGTATCCCCGGTTTTCGTAGTGTTTCGCGCCGAGCTGCTTGAATATCCTCGACGGCTTAACCCCAATAATGTCAAGCGTGTCGACGGTCTCGTGCCGCTCCTGTAACTCGGCGTCGCTCACCTTCTGAGTAGATGCAGGCATCTTATATCACCACCTTGATAAGATTATAACATGCTGGTAACAGGTCGTCAAGGCTCCTGGCGCTCGCGCAGGGGTTGCAAAAGCAATCGAGGATTGCCTAGAAATCGAGGAGGTCTGAAATAGAGATCTTGAACGCTTTGGACAGCCTCTCGAGCGTGCTCAGCTTCACGTCGCAGGGGCGCTTGCTCTCAAGCCTCTGGATGTGCTTGTACTCGAGGCCGGAGAGCTCTGCCAGCCTCTCCTGGCTGTAGCCATACTCCTCCCTCAGCCGCCGAATCCTTCTTGAGAATCTGGTTTGAACGTTGCCTCTCATCTCGCCCTCGCTGGCAGGAATAACACATCGAGAAAGGATTTGACACCTTACGGGTAAGGTGCTACATGTGACACAGGCTTGGTTTGGAGCTCGCGTGCTTGTGCCCCGCTCTTATTTGGAGGGGGTATGAGAAAGGGGGTTGGAACATGCGCGGTGTGCGGGTTGCTTGTTTGGTAGGTATTCTTGGGGTATCCAGTATCGCAGGGGCCGACGTTATGGGTTTCAAGCGCGGCGGGACTATGGAGGTCGAGATCGTCTCTCTTGGTAAGGAAACCATCGCAATAGGCGGGCCTTCAGGGGTGGCGAAGTTCCCACGGAAGGATGTGCTGTTCTGCTTCTTCGGTTCGGACGAGGACTTCGGCAAGTGGAAAGATGAGTTTCGGCAGCAACCCCTTTCTCCAAAGGCGCAGCCGAAAACCAAGATTGAGCAAGAGACTGTTATCATGCCTGACTATAGTGTTTATGATGAAGAGATTTATGAAATCCCACTAAAGACGCAAGTGCTCCTGAGAGTATTAGTCTCAGGGGAAATCACCGAGGCCGGTCTCCGGGCGTTGTTGAACAAACTATATGCTTCCACGAAAGCAAGGACAGGTTTCAAGTATCATCAGTCGCCCACCAACATCTACATCTATGCCTTCACATCGAAGGAAAAAGGTCAGTCGGGTTCGATAGCCCATTTAGGGATGAGCAACGGCCAGGCTAAGCCTGTTATCACGGTCAGTGAGCGGCAGATGGCGCAACTCGGTAAGAAACCAAAACAACGATTCGGCCTAACCGAAGCTGAACGAAAGCGAATCTACAAAGAGATTTTCAAGGCGGAAGAGATGGGATTGAAGGCAGCTGAAAAGAAGCATGGAAGCCCGGCACCACTGGAGGCCATAAAAAGGTACAGCGACCAGTATAGAAATCAGCTGGCAAAAAAGCACGAATTGGCACGCAATCAGCTTGGGGAGATCAATATGGAAGGTATTGAGAAGGATTGGCCGTTCTTCTAGTTTCTCGTGGTGCGGCCTGAAGGGGGTAGTGAGAATGGCTGTCATGGAATGGCCAGAGTGTTGGGGGTGCAAGGTGTTTTCATATGTGCCGTGGGTGCCATGCGACACAGGGCGCATGAACCATGGCTGATATCAGCTTTCAATGCGAGCGCTGCGCCCATGTGATAGAGGCTGAGGCGAAACAGGTAGGCCAACTGACGTCCTGTCCCAGCTGTGGTGCCAGTGTCAGGGTCTCGGCCAATAGCTTGCTTTTTCGGTGCCCAAAGTGCGGGCGGTCTATCGAGGCTAATGTGAAGGATGCGGGACAATCAGCAGCTTGCCCGACGTGTAGTGCACCGGTGCTGATCCCAATCGTTCCAGGCAACATCCCTTCACCAAGAGCGTCGAAACCAGGATTGGATAGGAAGGGGCAGGACTCGTCGCTCATGAAATGCTCGGCGTGTGGAGGGCAAGTGTCGAAGGCAGCGGAAGCATGTCCGCATTGCGGACACCCGTTTGCCAGCATTCGGGCTGAAGCCAAACTGAAACAACGCCAAGCTGAGGAAGCGAAGGCGACTCAAAGGCGATTTGTAGGATGCTTTCTCATCTTCATAATCCCGGTCATTGCCGTCGTTGCATGGTGGTCCAGTGTTTCGGACGGGGGCGGTTCATCTGAGCCAGAGAAGCGAGAGCAAGACACAAGTTTCCGCTCACAAACTTATCAAATATCAGGTGACCACTGGTTTGGGTGCACTAGCCGGGAATACTTCAGCAAGCTAGGCGACTTAGCCGTGTCAGGGGACGAAGAAGCATACCGGCAGGCTCTTATCATTGGGCTAACCGCCGGAACCTGTACGACATTCAAGGCTGGTGAAGTTGTTTATCTCATAGATGCGGGTCTGTTCTCGGGGGTTGCCAAGGTCCGACGGGCGGGTGAAACACAAGAATACTGGACTAACATGGAAGCAGTGAAGTGACCACCGACCCTGAACAATTGACTGAGGGAATACCCTTGCCCGTTGAGAGATCGTGCAGGCTGTGCAACATGAGCGGAAGTTCTTCTCGACGGTGAGGCGAAAGACGGTATCGGGGCCGCTAGTGCGGGGGAAAGCGCACCCACGCGCTCTGTGAGCCGTCCGCCTATCTGGGTTGGTCCCATTCATCGCAGAGGTGTCGCTCGGCCGTTTTCTCGTCAAGCTTGTCCAGCCCGCAATTCCAAACTAGCCTTCTGACAAGCGGCGCGAGACAGGAGTGTGGCTTGGCCGCAATCGCCGAGACTGTGGCGAGATGAGTTGCCTGAACAGAAACGTCGGCGATCTCAGCCTCCGGTTCGGTATGCCACAGCTTGTAGCCCCGCACGTTCTCGAGCGCAAAATGAATCTGCACTAGCGCATCGAACTTGAGCTCTTCGTAACAGGCTAGCATGAACTTGGTGAATTGCGCTAATGCACGGAGCGTGACCGGGTAGTCAACTGACTTGGATCCGTCGCACTCCTTGTCTGCATGCAACGTTTCGAAGAACATCAGCATGCCTTTCTGGTTGAGCTCCGTGTAGCTCGTCCCGCGCCTCCTGCAGGCCCCGCCCGGAATTGCCACGAAGTCTCCGCGCATCATCATCGTGGTGGACCTTTTCAGTATGTCCATTGTCTGTTCCAGGCCGCACAGAGGTGCATGGGGAAAGAGGGGACCTGCGGTCAGCCAGCGCCATCCTTGCTTGCCCGCCAGGTATTCGAATCTGTCTCGTGCCCTGCTTACTATCAGGCATCTTTCCCTCTCGGGTTGTTCCCTCCTTTTCAGCAGGTACTCTATCCTGTCTATGTCAGCATCCTTGACGGGGTCTGTGATATCCGCGACTCGGTATGGGATTCTGTTGGTTCTTGTCACAACGTGAGGGGCATCCAGGCTGGGAGCTATATAGACAACCACTACTACCTTGGAGGTTTTGGGGAGTTCGCACAGCGCTATGTCAGGAAAGAGAGGCTGGTGGATCCCCATTGTGGCAGCCTGCATTATCCTTTCCTTTATTCCGCCCTTCTTCTCTATTCCTTCCACAGACTTCGGCGTGTTATCGGGATTTGTTGCTATCCCGATTAGAACGTATCCCCCAAAAGTGTTGGCAAAAGAGGCCAAGACCTTTGCGAGGTCGCTGGGAAAGTCGAGCTTGTAGTCGATGACGAGGCCCTCTGGGATCCTTCTATCGCAGAACGATCGGATATCGCTGTCGGTCAGCTTCGATATCGGTTTGCCGAACATGCTCTCTGCCCTCTCAGCCTTTGGCGGCTGGTGCGGAGGGATACGTGTCTGGTCAGTGTGCAAACAGTGTGCCGCTGACTCATCATCCCTTCCTGCAAGAGTATACCAGAGTGCCTTGGGCGTGTCGAGGAGTGGTCCAATGCTACTGATGGCTGTTACCTTGACCAACAGAGAGTATCGCGTTAGCATTGATGTGGTGGTGTGGCAGGTTGTGGGCCCCAATGGGCGTACGGCAAAGGCGGTAGCGCGTTTGAAGAAGCAGAAAAGCTATACGTTGCCTTCCGATTTGGCACTATTTGGCAACACCTGCACCTATATGGAAATCGGTGAGGATCGCGTTCCAGCACGGGCTGTGGTCCTGCAGTATGCGTATGTGAACCGAAAGGAGAGCGGCCCCGTCCGCCACTTGACCTTCCGCAAGGGTAAACCCCTACGCGTAAAGAGGGATGTCAGGCTCAGGAATCGCATGATCCCAATGAGGCATAAGCATATTCTGGAGAGCAGGACGCCTCCGCTCTTGATCTACTTTGACTACTATGAGAGCAAGATCCAGGAGTGGAAACCGAGCTTGCCAGCTATCGAGGAGGGCTGGGAGGTCCTTTTGGAACGGATGGAGGAACCGGACGAAGTGCAGTGGGAGGGTTGTCTCCCTCTCGGCTTCTCAGACATCCTGAAGGATACCATCCTGGAGCTCATCGGGGAGGATAAGAAGCTGCCTAGGTGGAAACGGTTGCTCGATCTGCCCGGTGGTGATTCATGTGATGAACCTCCGCTGGATGGTGTCCTTCGCCACGTCTGCGATTCGGTCTGGGGAGCGCTGTACCGTGAATTGGTGCAGGAGGCGAAGGACGTGATGAGGAGCGCGGTAGCGAAACTTGAGGCCGGTCGCTCGGAAGATCTGAATCAGAAAGAGTTGGGATGGTTGCACGGCACCCCTCCCCCACCTGCCTCGGTGGTGCAAAGCAACAAGAAGGACAGGAAGAGGGGGAAGAGGGGGAAGAAGAACAAGAAGGAGGAGAACAACAAGAGGGAATCAGTGTACGATGAGTTTCTGCAGGGCAGGGAAGGGGATACCGCGTATCAGTTCCTTCACAGTCACTTCCTGCCTTTGAAGGAGGAGCACGGAATCCAGGTGAAACAGTGCGTTTACGTACGCTGTCATAGCTTTTTCCAAAGGAGGTCGCGGCAGAGGGATTCCTATTGGCAACAGCAGCTACACTGTCCCGGGTGTGCAAGCAAGAAGAGTTCCCACAAGAACTATTGGAAGGACCCTGAGAAGCGACGCAAGGAGAGCAGGGAGGAGATGAGAGACACCCGGAGGGTCTTGAAGAAGTCCCGCGTGTAGCACTAACCCCGTCAGAAATTGCCCACCTGAGTACGTTTCTCACGCCGTCAGAAACCCGCTCCTGTTAGCTGTTTAAGCCCGCAGACATTCGGCTTCCCCATCGGGTAAACTGATTCGTGGTTAGGGGCAGCTGGACGCTCAGCAGCCACGAGTGGAACGGGCTCGACGATAGTCTGACATCTCACCGCATGCGAGCCTTGCTCTTAGCCACGGGCGGGAAGAAGGGAGAGACGCGTGGATCTGAACTCGAGAAGTCAGGAACGGCTGATGCGCGTAACAGAGGCCGCCGAGCGCCTCTCGCTGAGCCCGCTGACTCTGTACTCCTGGGTATCGCAGCGGAAGATACCACACCACAAAATCGGCCAACTACTCCGGTTCACGGAAGAGGACCTAGCTGCGGTCGTGGAACGCGTAGAGGCAAAGGAAGAATGACAGTGGCGAATGGGTCGCACCTTGCTTACGCCAACCCCGGAGGCACTCGGGGTGGAGCATTGGCAGCCGGCGATGAAGGTCCTGGGCGCGCACATGAGCGGAGGGCAGGAATGTGGTATCGGATGCAAGAGAACAGATTGAACTGACGCCTCCCAGCAGCTTGGAGGCGGAGGAAGCAGTGCTCGGGGCCATGATTCTGGACGAGCAGGCGCGGCGCATCGGCCTAGGCAAGCTAGTCCCCGAGAATTTCTATAGGAGGGCCCATCGCATTGTCCTCTTGACTATGCAAAAGCTTATGGATGATGGGAAGAAAATCACACCAGTTCTCATATATGAGAACCTCCCCGTCGAGAAAGACCCAGCCAAACGATCAAGTGCATCCGAGATCACATCTTTGTGTGACGCTGCGATCCCCGCAGCCATCGAAGATCACATTGCCGTGCTGAAGGCAAAGACGGCACTCAGGCAGACAATCCTCATCTGTGAGGATGCCAAGCGCCTAGCTTACACCCCAGGTCAGGATGGTTGGTTCCTCATCACGGGTGTATATGAGCGTCTTTCGTCGCTGCTTCGGGGTATGGACGATACCGACTTCCTAAATGCCACAGGGCTTGTTGAAGATTACTGGGGGGACCTAGCGATGAGAGTTGACGAGGGGCAGCATTTCAGCGGAGTCTCCACTGGCTTCAGTGAGCTGGATGCCAAGATTGGAGGATTCGGAGAAGGTCACTTCGCGGTTGTTGGTGGGTGCACAGGTATGGGCAAGACTGCGTTCCTCCTTGATATCGTTCATCGCCAGTGCATTCAGCACAACGTCCCCTGTGCCATCTTCTCGCTGGAGATGTCTCAACGTGAGTTGACGGGCCGTCTGTTAGCCAAGGTGGCTGACATCCCTGCCTGGAAGCTCCAGCAAGCCCAGCTGAGCGAAGATGAGCTGCAGCGGGCGATGCATGCTGCGGGCAAATTGAAGGGCGCGCCCCTGTTCATCTGCGACACTAGTGGGCTGGATCTGGGTCAGTTGAGGGCCAAGGCAGCCAAGGTTGTCGCGCGAGAGGAGGTGCGATTCGTCATCGTGGATTACCTCCAACAGGTAGCGAGTCGCATCAAGGGCCGCTCGCGTCAGGAGGAGGTCAGCAGTGTGGCGCAAGGGCTGAAGGCACTGGCCCGGGAGCTCAACATCCCCGTCATCGCTGGTGCTCAGGTGAACCGCGAGTACTTAAGCCACCGAGACAAGCGGCCCAAGCTGGATGAGATCAGGGAGTCCAGCAGCATTGCGCATGAGGCGGACAGCGTCCTGTTCCTGCATCGTCCCCGGCGCTTTGATAAGAACAAAGGGCCCGAGAGTGAGGTAATCGTCCGCAAGGCGAGACACGGTCAGACGGGCACTGTCCATGTGATCTTCGATGAGGCAACTGTCTCATTCCGGGAGGAGTGATGGGGAGGGAGACCCAATTGTCAGGGGAACGTACAGTGAGATGGATATGGCGCTTCAACCGGATTCCGAGGTGGCTAGAGCACTCGGGCCTGCCTCGAAGGCTGAACCGGCAGTGCGGTCAGCAGGCTTGGAGCGTATTCAAGCAACTGGTGGAGTTTGACTGGCGATTCAATCTGAAGGAACCTGGGTGGTTTGAGTACGGTGCTGAGGCCATGGCAGAACTCCTGGGTACGAGCTCAAGGACGGTTCGCAGGTGCTTGAAAGCCCTGCGGCAGGCCGAGGTCATCGAGTATCAAGAAGGCACATACCGGGGCCAGCGCAGCAGGTTTCGGATATGCCTCCCGCTGCCTGTGCAGAGGCAGCCGGACCAGATTCCCGTTGAGGATGGCGGGATGCTGGGAGCACGCGCCGGGAAGGAAGGGTTGCCGCGATACGCGCAAGGGGGACTGTGCGGCTCCCTTGCTGACCCATCTGTCCCCCTTTCTGGACCACTTGTCCCCCTTTCCGTGCTTGGAAATGTGCTAGAGGAAGAAAGGAAGAGAGGAACCCAGGAATCCCTTCAAAGACATGGAAAAACCCGTGAACGAATGCGGTATGGAGTTGAGGATGTTCTGCGGGGGAAGGAGTTCTAGCGGTCGCCAGGCGGCACTGTCCTTGGGGAGGCCACAGAGCCTTGAAAGCCTTGGCTGAGGCTTGTCGGGGCTGTCTGGTGAGATAGGGAAGGGTGATAGAGCCGTGGTGCAGAGCAGAGTACGTGGAGAGAATCGAGCGAGCCATGGGAGCTACCCATGAAATCCTACATCGTTGACGAGTGCGGCGAGCCACTGGGGACGGCTGAGCTGGAGTGCTGCACGGTCGGGCCCGTAGAGTACGGGGTACCCGGGCGCGACGGGACGTTGCACGTCCGGAGCCGTGGGTACGCAGGACCCCTGTCTGAGCTCACCGAGCGGCAGCGGGCACTGCTGGGGGTGTTCCAGGACGACTGGGCCGTGAGGGAATTGAACTCTGGCGGCACCAATCCGTACCGGAGTTTGATAGAGTTAGGGCGCCTTTGAGTACCTTCTCAGTTCGGAGTACAAGCTTGTATGAATATTCCTCTCTAAGAGTTTCTAATTATGAGACTTATGCCAAGAGCGTCCGGTTTGTGGAAGGCATTTTGGTAGTACTTTACTATGCAGAAGAAAGATCCTATGGACGAGATAACTCAATCTGAGACACGCAAACGCTGCCCCACCTGCGGACGCCGGAGGCCAGGTCGTGCCCGGCGGCATGACCCGCTCCTGTGGCTCAGGATGCGGCAGGTGGGGATAACGCTGCGGCAGATCGGGCTTGAGCATGGTGTTGACCCGACCTACGTATGCCGGATGACGAAGCCCCTCATACGGCGGCTGGAGGCCGAGGCGGCGAAGAGCGATGACGATGTGCTCGGGGCCCTTGGCTGGAAGTATATGCCGTTAGATGCGATCGAACGCCTGGTGGCTTCTCAGAAGACTGGTGGCGCTGAGGACGTAGGTTCGGACCGTTGGCAAGGTTCGTACACTGAAGAATAAGAGACCATAAGCGATGAGCAGACGGATTAACAATGACGAAGAATATCTTGACTACCAAGGGGTCTGTGAACTCCTTCATATTTCGTATGTAACTGCCAGAAAGTGGAAAAGTAAGGGGGAGTTGACACACACGAAGTTCAAGGGGCGGGTTCTCTTCCCGAAGTCGGCCATTCTCCGGGAGTTGAAGAAGAACACGATCAGAAGTACCCCAGCCAGGATTCAGGAATTGACGGCGGAAGGCAAGTTCGCCTGACAGGTAGTTGGCCGGATAAGATATTTGAAGGGGCCAAAGGCCGAGGACATGCTCGAATTGAGTCCCACAAGGGGTGAATGCACTTCATCCCCGGACGCCCCAGCGCTTTGTTCCACCCCGGGACACCGTTTCCGGGGCTTCTGCGTCTGAGCACGAACAGAAACGCGTAGGCCGCCGGTGCCAACGTACCCCGTGAGAGCCTGTGTATCAATGATTTGCCTCCTGCCGTTGGATGGTATTTACCAAGCATCGAGCCCAGCGCCCCAAAACAGCTGTAAGTCGCTTCAACAACATGCCTTGTGAACCCCTCCATCCACCGCAGCGAGCGTTCTCAAGAATGCACGGTGAGCGTAATGAAAGCTTGACGCCCAGGAAGCCTTCAAGGTGTACAATGGTTGCTGAGAGGACTTCCTTGGAGGTGGTCAATGCCTTTTCCCACAGGCGAGCAACGTAGCATCATGGTGCATCGCGAAGGCCCCCTCGTCGTTGTCGCTGGGCCGGGAACGGGGAAGACGCGAACTCTGGTTGAGCGAATGATTGCCCTGCTTCAAGAGGACCCTAGCAGGAATGTGTCCTTTCTCACTTTCACACGAGCCAGTCGACGGGACACCCTGAAGAAGATTGAGCAAACTCTGGGCACGGCGGTGCGAGAAACCAGTGAGCCCGGGCCCGTGAGGGTCAGTACACTGCATGGATATGCCAAGAGCTTGGTTCATCGGCATGCGGCGAGGATTGCCCGACGCCCCGACTTTTCGGTTCTGACAGAGCAGAAGGGAGAAAGACGATTAGTCTTGACTGAGCTGATTTCCGACCTTGGACTCAGCATCGACGTTCAGAGGCTCAACAAGGGCTTGGTCTGTTATCGGTCAACGAATGAGTGGCCAGACGGATTTCCTGCTGAGGGTGCGGAGTCCCGCCAGATTCTCGACGGATTTGAGAGGTTACTCGGCTTATACAATACGTTCGATGCTGAGGGATTAGTAATCGCAGCGTGCAGGATCCTTCGAGAATACCCCGAAGCGTTGCCTGCGCTCTATCTCCAGGTAGACGAGTATCAAGACCTGAACCCAAATGACCAAGACCTTGTGCGTTTGGCTGCTTCGCACGCTGGGTCCGAAGTTGTCGTCGTGGGGGACGACGCGCAGAGCATCTACGGTTTTCGTCACGCTGACTATCACGGCATACGGACTCTTTGGGAATCAGGCGACTGGGAACATGTTTCATTGGCTGATTGCCATAGGCTGCCTGGCCATATTCAGAATGCTGCACACGCCCTGATTGCTGGCGAGGAATACCTTGGAGTCATGATGCCTGGGCGAGTAGAAGGCGCCACAAGAATCCGGACGTTCCAGTGTACGAAGAGCGAATTGCAGTTGGAGCTTATCGCGGGGCTGATACAAAAGATTAGACGCGAGGGCGAGAAGCGAGATGGAGGCGATCTGTCTTACAGCGATTTCATGGTTCTGTGCCCCACATCGGGGCTCGTCAGTACTGCTGCACAAACTCTTGAGGACAGATTCGGGATCGCCATCAAACGTAAAGTCAAGCCTGAGATACCGGAGGATCACTGGAGAGTGCTTCTAGTTCTGAGGATGCTGCGCGGACAGGACGGACTGGCGCTCAGACAATGGTTAACTGTGTGTGGAGTAACTGAGGCCGACATTGCAGAGATTCGTCGCGAGGCGACGGAGAGTGCCGCTACGTTCTATGAGTACTGCCGGCGCATTGGCGAAGACAAGATTCGCAGCATCTTCAAGGCGCTAGATTGTCTGAAGAACGTCATGCACGACGTGAACCATTTTCGTCAGGTGCTCGCCGAGTTCCCGAGGCTCTTGACTCAACAAGAGTTCTTTCCGGAGGTAGGAACTACAATCGATGAGGCCATCGAAGAAGGACACACTCCCGCCTCGTTTATGCGATTCATTTATGAGAAGTTCGGACTAATTGAATCGGAGGGCGAAATCCCAGAAGATGACAAAGTGTTGGTCACCACGCTCCATTCTGCGAAAGGACTCGAAGCCGAGTATGTCTTTCTGACATGGATGAACTCAAGGTACATGCCAATGCCAGGGCGGGATAGGGCCGAAGAGAAACGAGTCCTGTACGTCTGCTTAACGAGGCCAAAACAGGACGTGATCTTGACATTCCACGAGACTTACGTGGCTAATCAGGGCCGCCTTGGTGAGGCTGCAATGTCGCCGTTCCTACACGAGATTCGGGGGTACCTTGATCTCAAGCGCATCAGGGCACAGGATATCCGTTAGGACTGAGGCTGGTGCGTGTCCTAGGAGTCAGGTGTCTAGACCTTGGGCTCTGGGACAAGTCAGATTTCAAGATAGCACCGGCTGATGACTTTGCTGGCTCTGAACGGCTGCACATTGAATAGTAGTATCCTGCTCTGTAATCTCAATCTGGAAGTGTCTGCTGTTACCTGAGTTAGGCCTCTCTTTACTACCCCCACTATTCTGTTGACAATCACAAGGGACACCGTATGGTAGATAAGGATGTGCGGAACGGTGCAGTGTCGCAACCTGAACTCAGAGAGAAAGGAGAAACATGAAGATCAAGAACATCAATGGAACGTCACAGACCACCTGCGCTTGCGGTTCATGGCTGAAGCATTGGAAGAATTTCAGCCGCCAGACCGTCACGAATTGTCCTGCCGATCAATGCTTGAAGACGGACTTGGTAGGCGCTCACGTTCAGAAGGCTGCCAGTTCCGACGACAAGTGGTATATCTACCCGCTTTGCACCGCTCACAACCAAGCCACGGGAGTGATGAGCGTCTCCGATTCCTACAAACTCGTGTCCGCAAACAAGAAGGAAACGTGCGAGAAGTAGATAGAAAGTAGCAGAACAACTGCATCGAGCGCAACGAGGTATGGCGCACGGACGCGCCCTATCTTGCGCTTAATACGTGACCGAGGGTGCATAGCGATAAGTTCCTTGATTTCGCCCTGACATTGGACGTTACTAGCTTACTGTGGGAAATCGGGCCAGATTCGATAGTATGGCGGTTATCTCAAACAGAAGAGGGCGTGATTGACGACGGGATATAAACGGGATATGAATCGACTACAAACAGGAACACAGAGGAACAAGGAGATACAAGGGCTACCAGTTCTAACTGCTTTTACTACAGGGGCTTGCGTGATAGATGTAAGTCCGACAATGGGTTAGAGAATCGCCTTGTTTCGAATCCCTGCCTCTCCGCCATTGCAACCAATTCGAACCTTTTTTGCGGGCGTACAGAAGCTCTGGGGTGTCCAGCTTCGCGCGTCACAGAGCATGGCCTGAAATCCTTCTCCCCGTTCGGCTTTCTCCACATCCCCGTGCGGCGCGTGCTATGGCCCCCCGTGCCTGACCATATTAAATATATGTTAAAAACAGCTTGACTTTTCTAAATGGTGGGCTATAATAGCCACATGATTGAAAGATCCCTTTATCACATAGCCTTCGCTGATGACTGGGGCCGGCAGATGCGCTTCATCACCGGCCCGAGGCAATCCGGCAAGACCACCCTGTCCAAGCTGAAACTGCAAGAGGAGAAGACAGAAGAGCTCTATTATCTCTGGGATCTCCGCTCGGTCAGGAACCGGTATAAAGACAACGAGCTCTTCTTTACAGAGGGCAGGACTCCGGCAAGAAAGAAGCTCTGGGTGTGCTTCGACGAGATCCACAAGATGGCGAAGTGGAAGAATATGCTGAAAGGTGTCTATGACGAGACCGAGGAGCATTATCAGTTCATCGTCACGGGTTCGGCAAAACTCAATATATCCAGGATGGCCGGCGACAGCCTATCGGGCAGGTATTTCGTTTTTCATCTGTCCCCGCTTTGTCTGGGGGAGATAAAGAATGCCCGGAAATTGGCGGAAGAGATCCCCGGGAATGCGTCCGCTTTCATAGCGGAAAGAACAGACCGAAAGCCTGGGGGCAAAGAGTACCTTTCTTCCCTGCTTGAATACGGCGGGTTTCCCGAACCATTCTTGCGGCAGACAAGAAGGTTTCATCGCAAGTGGGCCGAGGATTACCTCGACAGGGTAATCAATGAGGACATCGGGGCGCTGACAAGGATCATCGACAGGGAACATCTTTACGACCTGTATCGTCTCCTGCCCGAGATGGTCGGGAGCCCCGTATCGCAGCAATCGCTAGCATCGCATCTGGAGGTGAGTGTTCCGACAGTGAAGAACTACCTTAAGAGGCTGTCTGACTTCTACCTCGCGTTCAAGATAAGCCCATACTCAAAGAACATCAAGCGGTCGCTCCTCAAGGCTTCGAAAGTGTACTTGTATGACTGGACAAGGGTGAAGGATGAGGCCAGGAGATTTGAGAACTACGTTGCCTGTGAGATCCAGGCTTTGCTCCATTTGTGGACGGATGCCTCCGGCGAGAGATTCTCATTGTTCTACATAAGAAACAAGGAGAAGCAAGAAACCGATTTTCTCATTCTCAAAGAGGACAAGCCCTGGCTCTTAGTGGAGGCCAAATACTCAGATAGCCCCGTTGCGAGACACCAATGCGATACCTCCCATGCGCTTGGCGAAATCCCCCTGGTGCAGGTCTGCCGCCAGGAGAACGTCCTGGTCCAGCAGAAGAAGAACATCTTCAGAGCATCTGCATCCCGGTTCTTCTGACATGAACGCATCAACGTCTTCGGCAACTGCGCTCTAGACCCCGTCGCGAAGATGCTGGAGTGCAAGGCCTGTGCGATCGCAAGCTTACCAGTTAGACGCCCCTCCTGAGACGCGCGGGACGCCTCCCCCGGACACCCTTATGGCCGGTGGCACGCATGGGGTGTATCCCTGGGTGGCTCTTTGCAGCCCGAAAGAATGTGAGTGGACGGACGGGCAGGATAAGGTGCTAGGCACGACGAGGTCATGAGATGGCTGGAACTGGTGTTGAAACTGGTAGTAAAAGGCGTGTTCTGAGCACGGACGGGTGAGATTCCCTGCCTCTCCGCCGCTTCTCACTCCATCCGTACTCGAATCTGCCAGACCCCTATAATCCTCGAGCAAAGAAACGCACAGTGACGGGACACCCAGCCAGAAATCGTACTCCGACACGGCGTATCGGAACTCGAGCCCCGCCCGGGGAGCATCCATCATTCCAGCGCGAGGGCGAACTTCAGGGCCTTGTCGACTCCTTGCATCTTCTCAGCCGACAGCAGCGCGATTCGCTCTTTCAGGCGGTCCTTTCTCACCGTGAGAATTGTGTCCAGATTCGCGACGCATGACTTCGGGAGGCCGTCGTCTTTGCCGAGGGGCGGGTCCGAAGGCTCGGCGAGCGAGAAGGGACAGTCACAGCCGAGGTGAACGGCACGCGGCCTTATCAGGTGAAGCTCTGGGTCGCAGACGGAGCACTTGAGTACTCCTGCACCTGCCCCGTCGGGATTGATGACGCGTTCTGCAAGCACTGCGTGGCCGTGGCACTGGTGTTGCTGGGGCGTGGTCAGCGGGCAGAGGCAGGGCGGGCGAAGGCCGAGCCGGCAGTGACGATGGATGACGTCCGAGCCTATCTTGCGGGGCAGGACAAGGATGCGCTGGTGGACATGCTCCTGCAGCAGGCGGCAGGCGACGACCGCCTCAGCTGGCGCCTATTGATGAAGGCCGCGCAGAAAGGTCGGGGAGGACCCGACCTCGCCACGTACCGCCACGCCATCGACAATGCCGTGGACACGGAGGGGTTCGTGGAGTACGGCTCCGCCTTCCAGTACGCCCAGGGAATCGAGGATGTGGTCGACTCGATCGAGGAGCTTCTCGAAGGGGAGCATGCTGCCGGAGTGATCGGGCATCCACCATCGCTGGAGAGCTGCGGCGGTTGTGTCCCGCGCAGAAAGGGATGCCGGCCTTGCGCACAACTCGCTGGACCTCGTACATCTCCTCCAGCGTGGCAGCAACCGGCTTCTCACAATACACGGGCTTGCCGGCTTCTGCTGCCGCTGATATCAGCGGCAGGCGAAGGCGCTCGGTCGTGGCAAGACAGATGGCGTCGACTTCCGGGTCTGCGATCGCCTCATGATAATGTTGCGTCACGTGAAGCGCGCCGTTTGTATTACGGCACTCGTCAAGCACGGGGCCTGACAGGTCGCAGCAGGTATGAAGAACAGTCCTGGGCGAGCGAGCTATATTGGGGATGTGCTGGGAACGAGCAAGCATCCCGCATCCTATGACAGCGAAGTCTATAGGTTTATCCATGCCGGTCTCACAGGTATCATCACAAATCGAAGAAAGAGCCGCAGTCGGAATATACCATCATGGCAGGAGGAGGTCAAGGAGACGTCCTGGCAGTCCGCTTTTCGAACCGCCCTGCTCCTGAGAAGCCGAAGGCCTTTCCCGTCTGACTTATCGCAGGGATTCTCTGAGGCCCTTTGAGCGATTGCATTGCCGATCCGGCAGCATGGCTGCGGAGGCTGGGTCTTGCGTGCCGCATTGCTGGAGGAGTATAATCAACTGAAGACGCACAGTGCCCTGGGCTATCGGCCTCCGGCACCGCAGGCGCTAGGACCTTTACCGCTTCAGTTCGCTACAGGACGCTTATCAGCACGAAAATACTAACACTGAGACTGGTTCAAGTATGGGGGCAGGTCATGCGGCCCGGCTTGCGGGCATGGGGCGGCCGCGGGTGAGGATGCAGGGAGGAGCTTCGGGGATGGGTGAGGTCTCAAAGGATATGCTGCT
>SDBT01005967.1_pt1 | contig 20363 bp, 18 predicted proteins | sample 2277101 | NCBI WGS metagenome assembly SDBT01 (sample SAMN10404973, study PRJNA504765) | marine sediment metagenome | isolation source: marine sediment core GS10_PC15, 103 cmbsf | place: Arctic Ocean: Southern Knipovich Ridge | collected 2010 | reverse complement strand
TTCTGTAATTTTTTTTCACCTATTTATTTATTTCCTTATTTTTTATTATTCTTCATCTTTTATAATTTATTTTATAAATTTATCCTATTCTTCATCTTTTACTATATGTTTTGTTATATCATCTTCATAGCTATACATGTGGAACTTGTTTGGGGAGAGTAAATAATTCGGATCAACCGCTCTTTTCATATCTTTAAAAAATTGCCGAAATTCTGGGGTATAAGCATCAGCTTCAACAATTGACTGTGAGATAGACTCTCCTAACCAATAATGTACGCCTCCATACCTTACTTGAGCTCTTAATTTTTTATGCCACATATTCATCGCAATTGCTCGTTGGTCATCTACATTATCGGCAATGAAACCCCCAACAAATACGCAATTACCATTTGGTAAAAAGTATAATATCATCGCATATACCGACATGCTCCCTGGAGGAAAAAGAGCCCTGTTTTTAGTATCAAATTCAGTAGCTTTCGTTACAACTTGAGGAATTGAGGAAATTGGCACTTTATGGCAAGTTGTGCATGAAATTTTAGGTGGAGCAGTGGAAATTCCAGCGTTAAAATAGTTAAAAGCATATTTCAAATTAAATTTCCAATCTTTTGATAATTCTACGCTTGTATCAATTTCTTGATATTCAAAAGGACGACCAACATTATCCTTAGTTAAAATTTGATCTACCTTCTCGAGATATATATCTAAAATCCGTTGATCCGTTGATTCCAAAAGTATAGTAAAAATTGGTCCTTTTAATCTTGGCCTTTTAGGAGGTTTATTAACTTTGTCAATTTGAGACGCCATGAGTTGGGTAATTATAAGAGGGATAACAATTAAATCACGCAATCCATCACCAACTTCTTTCCGTAATTTGTGTGTTAGCTCAAATACTTTTTCATAATCGTTTTTATTGAGTATGTAATATCTCTGTGCTTTAAATGAAGCATCAGGATATAAGCGCATAAATGCCTTAGTCTTTATCCCCATTGTCCCTGCATCACCCATGAAAAGGCCTGTAAAGTCTGGCGCAACACCGTATCGGCAGAAAGGCGTAGCATATTTATTTGCGGCAGCCCCTGTTCTTATAATAGTTCCTTGAGGATTCCCGAGGACTACTTCAACACCCAAACAATTATCCGGCGCTAAACCGTATTTCGTTGAGCCAAATCCGGCACTACTATTTGAAAGACCACCACATATAGTTGCTGAGAATCCACTTCCCGGGCCTATAAATCCAGTAGTATACCCTCTTTTCATTAATTCGGAATCAATAGCTCCCCATGTTACGCCTGCCTCAACTTCACAATAATAATCATCTTCATTTATCTCTAAGATGTTATTCATCCTTGTAAGGTCTAAGAGAATCCCCCCTTGAGTTACAGAACCTCCGACTAAATCTGCTCCGCCTCCTCTAGGTACCATGTGAATTTTATATTTGTTTGCAATCTTCACGATATCTGAGATTTCTTCTGAGCTCTGTGGTCTAACAATTATATCCGCCCACCTATCAGGAAAAGCGGGATCAACATTGCGGGAATAGGCCGCCTTCATGAAATCTTTGTCAGTAATAAAGTCTTGACCAATAATATCTTCAATTTCCTTATAAGCGTTTTTTCCTTTAGACATAAGTTATTACCTTTTTTATTTTATTTATTAATGAATAAAACTACATCTAATGAGTTAATAAAAGTTCTCTTATTAAGCTAATCCTTAATTTACGTACGTAAAAAACGATAAACTTGTCTTTGAATTAGGAATTGAAATTATATACTAAACTTTTTTTATGGCTAAATCCTTAAATGGAATATATTTACATTTTATATAAAAAAAAGTATGAAGTGATGAATCTTTATGGAGAAAAATCCTTTTAAATGGCCTTTAAGTGCTCTATGTGGAATAGTAGTTATAATTCTCGAAGTGATTTTTATTGGAACAGCTATTCTTTTATGGCCTAGTAGCTCAGGGCAATTTTCTATTTTTACAAACTATCATAGCGATTTAGGAAATTCTATGCCTGGTTATAATTCTTTCACAGGTGCTAGCTATTATAATGCGGCCCAAACAATTCAAGGTACTTTAATAATTATGTTCTTTGGTGGTCTTTATGTGCTCTCTCGGGGAGATGAACGTAGCAATAATAAACTCATTATAGGTCAGGTGTTTGGAATTATAACTGGATTTGCTTGGTTAATGAATGGTATTTATCCAGAGGAAGTGTTATTATGGCATTTATTTTGGGCACTGTTATATTTTATCGCATTTATCCCAGCAATGATTCTTATTTCCCTTGAAATCATAAAATCCCCTAACTATTCCAAATCAGTAGGTTATTTCGGATTAATAGCGGTTTGTATCGACCTAATTTTTATTGTACTTGCTGTAAGCATAAATGATGCTGCGCTCTTACCTTTCCTTTTATTTATGGAATTCGCTATGATCTGGAGCTCTGAAGCATGGTTATTACTAATTGCGTTGAATATACTTAAAACTGAAGGTTAAATAAAAATTCAAAATAAAATAAATTAACATTTAACATATTTTTCTTTTTATTATTCAAAAATAAAAAATGTAAGATTTATATTCTCTATTGACAGAAAGAATAAAATTATTCCAACCCTTTTATTCTTAACTGTTTTCGGGGAGTTGTTCTACGATATTTTACAGCGGGAAAACCTAATACGAATGAACCAAGAACAAATCCTTTTATTCCTATAATATCAAAGATTTTTCGATTCATAGCAACTGCTGCTTGAACCATACCTATCCAACACGTTCCCAGACCGAGACTTTCAGCAGCTAACATGCCATAAGTTAACGCGATTCCTGCATCGTTACCCTGTAAACCTATCATTGTACCGCTTTTTTGCACGGTTCTGTAGTAGAGAATAATTAAGTGAGGAGCTTCATAAAAAATGGGTTCTCTTCCAATGGACTTGAAATAATCAATTGCTTGTTCCCCAGATTGAAATCCCATATATTGGTAATTAGTCCTTATAACTTCATCGCTTAATTCCTTGATTTTTTCAGGATCAGATATAATTAGATACCGCCACGCGCGCGAATTTGAAGCTGAGGGTGCGTATCTCATAGCTTCAAAAACTTTTTCAAGTATATCTTTTGGAACCTTTTTATTCTTATAACGTCTAATTGAACGTTTTGCTCGAATGAGTTTGAAAATTTTACTATAATCAACAATAGTTTCAGGTGAATCTATTCCAGGAAAAGTATCAACATCATCCAGATTCTTTGTTAAAATAGCATCTTCGGGACAAACTGCTATGCAATGACCACACAAATTACATGTGCCTAATTTTTCATTGAAAGCCATATCCCCATTCTTCGCAGAAAAATAGCCACGCCCACATTCTTGAATGCAGAGTTTACACTTTGTACATTTTTCTTGATCAATACCCGTAACTGACATTGAATATTTAAATACACAGAATTATTTAAACTTGCTTTAAATGAGAAAAGATTGATACAAGCGTTCAATACCTATTGATTTGGAAATATTTAAATAGGATAATATTCAACATTTTCATTAGCATAGAAATTCTGTTTAAAAAGAGCCTATATGAAATGGCAGATGCTATCATTAGTGTTTTTGATCTTTATTTAATTGGCATGGCAATTTATTGTATTAGTTGATGAAAGTGGTTCAATGACCGATTCTGTAATTTATTCAATTGTTATGGCTTCGATATTTTCTAGTTTACCTGCCATGCATACTAATTTAATTATATTTGACACACAAGTAGTAGATTTATCTGCACATTTGGATGATCCGGTAGATATTCTTATGTCGGTTCAATTAGGTGGAGGTACAGATATAACAAGAGCAGTTAGGTATGGTAGAGAACTAATTAAAAAGCCAAAAAAAACCATCATGGTCATCATAAGTGATTTTTATGAGGGGAGATCAGAAAATGAACTAATCCATGCTTTACGTCTAGTTTTAGAAGGAGGTACTAAAATTCTTGGCATTACGGCATTAGGTTTCAATTCAGAACCTTTTTATAATGTTAGTTGCGCTAAGAAATTAAATAAAATTGGTATTGATGTGATTGCATCAACTCCTGAAAGCTTACCGGAGATTATAGCTAAATTGATGATGTCTTAAATATTTAAAGAATAATTTTTGTAGAGAAGTTTAAATCTGATAAAGATTAGAAACAATACTCCATTCTTTTTTTTGTAGGTCCATTAAATTTGATTATTAGGGGTGAATTTGGAGACTTTCTAGCCGTAATACGAGATATTTCACTAGGGCTTTCTCCTACTGCGATAATAGCTCCATTAACAAAACCAACATATTTATTTTTTGGTATATATTCTGGAATCTCGATATTCTCACTCATCACGCGCTTTTCTGAGATTTCCTGAATTTTGACGTTCTCTGCTAGCAATTTTCTAATAATTTCGCTCACAGATTTCTCATTTTTTAACATAACTTATTCTTAAACTTTATATTTTATTTGAATATTTAATATTGTCATATGTCTCATATGTCTCACATTTATATAACTTTTTAAGAAAACTAAAGTGATAGATGAATATTAGATTTATATTAATCATTATCATAACTTTATTTATGGATTTTTTAAATAAACCTTCCAATATAATCCAAAGAATTTTGATGAAGGTGAATTAATAAAATGGGTAAAGAAATTTCAAAAGGGCTAAAGTTGTGGTTCCTCATCAGCAGTATTATAGGTTTTATTTTTACCTTTATTTACTTGGTCATATTAGAAATATATTGGATTATGGTGGATTGGCCTTATTTTGATCCGATATTTGGCAGAATTTTAGGTATTACTCTTCTCTGTTTAGGAGTTTTTTCATTTTTATCATATAGAGAAACTGAATGGGAGAGAGTGAAGATATTTTTGGAATTCTCGATTTTGTGGGAAATTTCATTGTCTACAGTTAATTTATGGAGTGTTTTCGTTACACCATTCTCTACAACTGCCTTATTTTGGGTTTGGTTCGATACGGCATTGCTAATGGTAATGGCTATTGTCAATATTTATTTCTTCTGGCAACATCAAAAATGATATGGAGACTGTATTATGGTAGAAAATTCTAATTTAGGAGTAGTTGGAGTAGTTGGTAGTCCACGTCGAGGTGGAAACACTGAAACATTAGTAGATGAAGTCTTGGCAGGGGCAAAAGAAGCAGGTGCTTCGATCGAGAAAGTTATATTAAATGAATTAAGTATTAAACCTTGTCAGGCCTGTAATAGCTGTTACAAAACAGGTGTGTGTGTACAAGATGACGATATGGCTGAGCTAGAAGAAAAAATGATACAGAGTCAAATATGGGTGTTGAGTACCCCAATATATTGGTGGGGTCCGACTTCACAGTTCAAATCATTCTTAGACCGTTGGTATGGACTTAGAAAAGTTAAATACAAAGGAAAACGTGTTATCCTAGTTATAGCCTTAGGAGGAGGTAATGAAAAATATGCTCGCCATACGGTTGGTATGCTAACAGATGTACTAGACTATTTGAAAATGGAATTGTTTGCGACTGTACTCGCACCTGGGGTGAATCGTTATGGAGCGATACGTAAAAAAACCAATATTTTGGAAAAAGCTCACAACACAGGGCGAGATGCTATAGAAAAGTCAATAAAAAACTTATGACAATTATTTTCAAAATCAAAAATTAGGGTCAACTGACTTCTTCATATCTCTTTGTAGAGCCTCCTCCAGCAGTACTATTTGAAAGTCCACCCCCAATAGTTGCTGCTTTTTTTATGTCATTTACTTGTTTTGTAAAAATTTAGATGGATTAAGGATTGACTGAATTAACTTCAAAAAGCTAATGACCGAGTTAAAAAAGCTAAATTGTTATTATTCCAGATTTCAAAAATAATTTTAACATTACTTTCAATATCAAAAAGAAAAAAAGAAATTATTTAAAAATTTTATTATTAATCTTGTCCGTTCTATCCTACTCTTCATCTTTTACAATATGTTGGGTGTAGTCATGATCATAAGAGTACATATGAAATTTGTTAGGGCTAAGCAAGAAGTTCGGATCAACGGCCTTTTTCATATCTCTAAAAAATTGCATAAATTCTGGAGTGTAAGCATCTGCTTCAACAACTGATTGCGAAATCGACTCTCCGAGCCAGTAATGAGCGCCACCATATCTTACCTGATCTCTCGTTTTCTTATGCCATAAATCCATAGCAACCTTGCGTTCATCATCCACGTTATCAGCGGAAAACATCCCTAAAACTACATAATTCCCGTTTGGCAGAAAGTATAACATAGAAGCAAAAAATCCATAATAATTGTTAGGTGGAAGCTCAGCTTTATGCTTAACACCAAATGCAACATTTTTTTTTACAACTTCACCAATTGATGAAATTGGAACTTTATGGCAAGTCGCACATGAGACTCTAGGAGGATTGGGTGAAATTGAACCTTGGAAAAAGTGAAAACTCTGTTTTAAATTATAATTCCATTCTGTATCTTCCGCTCCGGGGAATTTAAGTTGAACTGAACTATCATCTTTAGTCATAATTTTATCAAGCGTTTTGAGTTGATCTTCTAAAATCGTTTGGCTCATTGCTTCCAATGTTATAGAAACATAAGGTCCTTTTGCTCGAGGTAGTTTAAAATCTGCAGATCCTGCTTGAGCTAAAAACATTTGAATAAATATTGGAGGTAAAACCATTAAGTCACGCAAGCCATCAGCAATTTGAAATCTTATCTTTTGCGAAAACTCAAATACTTTATTATAATCATTTTTCTTAAGAATATATGACCTACTAGCTTTATGTGGTGGGTCGGGAAATAGTCTAAGGAAAGCTTTAGTCTTTATACCCATCGTGCCAACATCTCCCATAAATAGTCCAGTAAAATCTGGGGAAACGCCGTATCGACAAAAAGGTTTAGCATACTTATTTGCAGCAGAACCTGTTTTTATAATGCTTCCTTTCGGATTGGGCAGAACTGCTTCAACTCCCAAACAGATATCTGGAACTAAGCCATATTTAGTAGATCCTCCTCCGGCAGTGCTATTTGAAAGTCCACCTCCGATTGTTGCCGAGAATCCGCTTCCTGGCCCAATGACTCCAGTAGTATACCCTGTAGGGTGTATTTGCGAGACTAAATCCCCCCAGGTAATACCAGCTTCAACTATTACGTAGTAGTCATCCTTATTGACTTCTATAATTTTATTCATTCGTGTCAGATCAAAAAGAATTCCTCCTTGCGTGGCAGCTCCTCCTACTAAATCAGCACCTCCACCTCGTGGAACCATGTGAATTTTATACCTATTGGCAATCTTTACGATATCACTTACTTCTTCTGGAGACTCAGGCCTTACTATAATATCAGCCCATCTGTCTGGAAAAGCAGGATCAACATTTCGAGAATAAGCGGCCTTCATAAAGTCTTTGTCAGTGACAAAATCAGGACCAACGGCATTTTCAATTTCTTTATACGCATCCTTTACTTTTGACATTCTAATTCTCATTTATTTTTATAAAAATAGTAAATTATATAAAAATAGATTTTAGGAATTAATAAAAGTTCTTATCATAGTAATAGTGTTTACGATCGTAAACGAGATATAGTAATAGTAGGAAATTTAAGTATTCTTTTTAAGTATTAGGCTCATTTACTTCTGACATTTGATTCACTTTAGATTAATCAACTAAAAATAGATCTTTAGGTTCCACAATTAATTTTTGACAAAAATTTAAAATAGTAATATCATTAAATTTTTATATTCGCAATATAAAAATTTGGGAAGAGAAGAAAATAAATGAAAAGTTTACAGCAAAAAGGAAATTCATCAGGTACTATTGATTATATGAAATTTTTGGATATTAAGTACTGGAGATATTGGATTAATAGAATTAAGTATGATACTCCATTCTGGATAAGTTTTTTATTTTTATTTATTTCAAATTGGATAATGACTAATATCTTTATTAGGGGATTAGATTTCTATATTGAGCGAGGTGGATATTTTATAGATTTAATTTTCATTTCTACATTTCTATTTGTAGTGTATATATCAAATACAGGCACTAGTGATTTATTAGAATTAATCAATTTAATGCATGAAAAAGATATTTTTGCTACAAAAGAATCCTTTAATAATTATATGATATATATTCGGAAAATATATAATTCAAAGATTGAACTTTATTTATCATTTATTTCTGCAATAATTTTCGGGATTGGATATCTTCTTTTTATAGCCGATAATATAAACTTAGGGATATTAAATATCCTTAATTATATTATAACTTTTGTTATGGGGTTCATATTTATTTTATTAATAACCTCAGGACTTATTCAATATATATATGGTTATAGATTTCTAAAAATACTAGGAAAAGAAGAAAAAGTTCCCTTAAGAGTTTCTTATGAAGATTTAAAAATTGGGTTATTTGACAAGTTTGGTAAATTTGTTATGAAAATTTCTATTCCCTCTATTATATTAGGTACATTCTTTAGTGCATTTGGATTATATTTAGTCTTAGTTGTAAAGGATTATAATGGCTACACTTTTATTGGTATAAGTGCTTTTGCCACTATAATTTTTGTTTTACTACTATACAAAAACACTATGAATATACACAAATCAATTATAAAAAGCAAAACGGATTTGAAGGAGAAACTAATTAAGCAGATCGACATAATTGAAAAAAATACGGAAATGAAGCCTAAGGATATATATCAAACAATTTATAATATTCATTCCTATATCGAGAAAGTAAATGAAATCAGCAATTGGCCCTTTGATTCAGCTTCAATCAAGAAATTAGTGTTTACTATTGGCTCTTCTGTCGTCCCATTAGTATTATCGCTTTTTGGATTTGCTTAAAAAAAAATAACTTAATATTTAATTTATTAAGTATTCTTCTCTTAGTCTTCTACTAAATGCTTTGAGATGTCGTCCCCATAAGTATGCATGTGAAACTTATTTGGGCTAAGCAAAAAGTTTGGATCAACTGCCTGCTTCATATCCTTGAAAAATTGGCTGAATTCTGGTGTATAAGCTCCAGCCTCGACTATAGATTGTGAAATTGACTCTCCTAGCCAATAATGGACCCCACCATAACGAACTTGAGCCCTTAATTTCTTATGCCATAACTGCATTGAATTTTCACGTTGTTCCTCTACATTATCAGCGTTAAATCCACCAACAAATACAAAATTTCCATTCGGTAGAAGGGCTATTACTCCAGCCCAAAGAGACATGCTTCCGGGTTGAAATTCGTTTCTATGATCTTTATCAAATTGTTGAGCTTTTTTTGATAATTCTTCTACGTTTGAAATAGGGACCTTATGGCAGGTTGTACAAGTTACTTTGGCTGGGGCAACTGAAATTAAAGGATGGAAAAAGTTAAATGAGTTTTTTAAGTTATAGCTCCAAACTTTTGGTGGTTCAAGGGTAGGATTGATTTCTTTAATTGAAAAACGACGTGCAACATCATCTTTAGTCATAATTTCATCAACTTTTTCAAGATATACATCTAAAATTCTTTCGTCGGTGGCTTCTAATGTTAGAGTGCATAAAGGTCCTTTTAATCTTGGTCTCTTAGCGGGTTTTTCTTTTACTTGTGCTGCCATTAAGTGAACCATCATGAGTGGTACGAATGCGCAACCAAGTAATCCATCCCCCACTTCCTTCCGAAGCGCATGTGCTAATTTAAACACATTATTGTAATCGTTCTTATTCAAGATATACATGATACTTTTTTTAAAAGGTGGATCTGGAAATAATCTTAGAAAGGCCTTAGTCTTAATTCCCATCGTGCCTACATCGCCCATGAAAAGCCCTGTAAAATCTGGGGAAACACCATATCTACAAAATGGTGTCGCATATTTGTTTGCAGCAGCGCCAGTTCTTATTATTGTACCTTGTGGATTTGGAAGAACCGCTTCAACTCCAAGGCAAATATCAGGTACTAAACCGTACTTTGTAGAACCTCCTCCAGCAGTACTATTTGAAAGTCCACCTCCAATAGTAGCTGAGTATCCACTTCCAGGGCCAGTGACACCTGTTGTTAAACCTCTTGGTAGTAAATCTGATAACAGAGCACCCCATGTAACTCCAGCTTCAACTATACAATAGTAATCATCTTCGTTGACTTCTAAGATACGATTCATTCTAGTTAAGTCTAAGAGAATCCCTCCTTGGGTTACTGAGCCACCAACTAAGTCAGCCCCTCCACCCCTTGGGACGATATGAATCTTGTATTTATTTGCAATCTTTACAATATCCGACACTTCCTCTGGAGTCTCTGGTCTTACAATCATATCAGCCCATCGGTCTGGAAAGGCAGGATCTACATTACGAGAATATGCTGCCTTCATAAAGTCTTTATCAGTAATAAAATCAGGTCCAATAGCATTTTCAATTTCTTTATAAGCGTTAGACATAATAGAAAAATATGTCATTTGAATTAATAAAAGTTTTCTTATTAACGGTGAAAATTTTAAAAAAATATCAGCCAATGATTATATCAGTATTATTTACGGTTTAGTCTTAAATATACTTAAATAATATATTTCGAGCAGGGCGTTATCGAACTCTCCCCTCCCTAAACTGATTCATTTTTCTGACTTTTTCTATTACTTTCCCTAAATTCCACGTTATGAGATCAATTTTTATAAGCTTTGACAAAAAAGAAATATCCCTCATTTTCTCAATTTGATCTAAAATTTTATTAAAGTCCATATTTACTAATATCTGTTGGTAAATTTCCAGAATTTGATTGTAGTGACTCCAAGATGCGTCTTTTCTATTTCTTTGGAAATCATAAATCTCCTCTAAATCAAGGGCGACTCTTACGTTAACATCATATATAGGGAAAATTGGATTAATAGTGTGAATTAGTTTTGAAGTATATGAGAACACATTTCTATTTGAAATTTTATCAATTTGATTATAAACGGAATGAAAGATTTCCTTAAACCCATTTAAATCCCTAAATTTTGTTATTTCCTCTTGTAAAGTTCCATTTGATAATAGATTAAAATAAACATCAAGAGATTTTTCTTCTTGATCACCTTTCTGATAGAATTTTAGATCATAAAAATTAATAAATTCTGTTTGAAAATCTCTAATGTTAGCAACCGCCCCATTTAATCTTTCAAATTGCTGTATTATATCACGGTATCTTTCGATTTCATCTTGAGAAAATTCTTCAAGAACCATATCGAAATTTTTATTTAGGAACCATATAATGTGTTCTACAGGCATATTATATAAATCAAGAACTTTCTTGAATCTTTTTTAAATGTATTAACCATTCTATTAAAATCTTATTTATGGAAATCTATATAATTATTGTCTAAGTTATCGAAATGTTTTCTAAGTTATCGAAGAAAACGATGCGAAAATGATAGTCATCCGATAAAGTTATAATAGAAATGGATACTAAAAACTAATTAGAAATAAATTATATTATATTTAGGAGATAAATATTAAACATATATCATGAACGAGTTTGAAAAGTCAAATTGGAATAGGGCTGATTATTCACAAGATTATTTAGATAATGCAGACATTTACATTCAGGATAGAAAGACCCTGCTCAATGTTTTAGCTTCATTTTATAGGAATTTTTTTAAAAACAAAAAAATTAGAATCCTTGATTTGGGATGCGGTAATGGTATTCTTTCAAAGACGTTATGTAATCAAAAAGGAGATAAAGAAATAATTGTTACCGATGGATCAAAGGATATGATATCTGCTGCAAAAGAAGAACTTGAGGGATTACCAATATTAGAGTTTTGTCAAATTTCATTTGAAAAGATTATAGAAGGGCAATTTAAAAAGGGATCATTTGATTTCATTGTATCATCGTTCGCAATACACCACCTTGATATTTCACAAAAAAAGCAGCTTTTTAAGAGAATTTTTGAAATTATGAATCCGAACGCATATTTTTTAAATATTGATGTTGTAACATCCATCCACGAGGATTATTCCGAATGGTATTATGAGTTATGGAAAGAATGGATAGTTGATAGACAAAAGTTTCTAAATCTTAAAAAATCTTTGGAGCAGGTTCCAGAAGAAGCCAGAAAAAAATCTGAAAATCACTATGATCCGTTAATGGTTCAATTAGAAGCTCTTAGATCAATCGGATTTTTAGAGATAGAGTGTCATTACAAGTACGGAGTTTTTGCTATATATGGTGGAAAAAAACAATGAAGCTTTCTCAAAAAAGTCAAAGTTTATTATTCTTGAATTCATAATTAAATTGATTCTCTAAGAATCGAAATTATATTTTAAAAAAATAAAAATTTGGTTTTAAATTTGGTACAAGGAACAGTAAAATGGTTTAATAGCCGAAAAGGCTATGGATTTATAAATTCTGAAGAAGGAGCCGATGTATTTGTTCATTTTTCTGCATTAACCGGGAATGATGATGAATATAAATCGCTAAACGAAAATGATAAGGTTGAGTTTGACGTTACTGAAGGTCAAAAGGGACCACAAGCAAGCAATGTTGTAGTTACCGAAAAAGCACCTCGTACATTTAGTAGTGACCGATATTAAGTTTAGGAATTTTAATGAATCTAAAAATTAATAATTTATATCATAAGTAGTAAATAATAATAAAAAAAAGTAGTAAAAATCTCTTTTTGCGTTTGTTATCGAACCTTATTTTTTTTTTATTTTATTACAATCTAATATTTCTTATTCTAATTTTATATGGTCTTTTTGTAAATCCAGCATATAGTCGAGAATTTTTTCTGCAATAGTAGAGTTATTAATAACCGGATCAACGAGTAAGGCTTGTAAAGCAATCTCTCTAGAATTAGTAATAACAGCCTCAACCACCAAATCTTGTACTGAAGCTTGATTTCTTAAAAGCGCTGCGAGTCCTTTAGGATATTCTCCGAGTTTTAAACCAACAATACCTTCTTTATTAATTGTTGCAGGACCTTCTATGACTAAATCTCGAGGCAAATTTGTAATAAGATTGTCATTAGGGATATTTACTGAAGGTTCAATATGATTCGAATTCGTAAGAATCCCTTCAATTATAGGGATAGCGCGTTCGTCATCAGGCTTGATTATTCGAGCTCCTTTCCCTCTCTCTATAAATTTTTGTAGTTTAATTCCTTGCGCTGTTGTATAATCGATGTATTGCGATATAAAACGACGTATTCCAGGAACATCTGCTCTCTCCCAGGACCAATGAATATATTCGCTAAAATGGCTATCAGGGGCATAAGGAAGATAGCCAAATTTTTCAAGAATATAAGCCAGCAGTTTAAAACCATCATTTGCTTTTAATGAGTTAAGATATCTTGGTCCCTCTTTCCTCAGAGCGGGATATGCATCTTTCCCTGAATCACGATATTTTACATCTAAATAGACTCCAAAATGATTTAAACCTCCACCTTTTAGCTCCAAATTTGAAACAGGTGTTCCCAAAATCTTACTTACAAAAGGTAAAAAATGCTGATATTCATGACATAAACCAACAAATTTAAGAGAAGGGAATTTCCTTTTTACAGCAAGGCAAATTCGGCTCATAGGATTTGAAAAGTTTATAAATAAAGCATTTGGACAAATTTTTACTATGTCTTCACAGATTTCCAAGATAGGAGGTATGATCCGTAATGAGTGAAATAACCCTCCCGGACCTCCATTTTCACCTGTTGTTTGTTTTGCTCCAAAGTATAGTGGAGTTCTGAAATCCATATCAAACCATTTGAATCTTGGTGGAACTTCAATAGAATTTATAACAAATGTAGCATTATTTAATGCTTCCTGACGATTTAGAGTAGCTTCAATTTTAAAATCTAAATTTTTCTCTTCTAAGGCTGATTGACTTGCTTTGTTAATTAAATTAAGTGCTGTTTCGTCTATATCATGAAGAACTATTGTGGATCCTTTTAGCACTTGGCTCGCTAAGATACTTCCAACAGTACCTAATCCAAATTGTAAGGAACCAGCTCCAATTAAAACAATTTTTTTAGACATGGATAATTAAATATAAGAGAATTTTAAAGTTATGCGAAAAGACTTTAATCTCGTTTTATAATATAATCAGTCTTTTCTCGATCATAAGTTTTTTCTGTTACTCCGCGTTCTTTGAGAGATTGCTTCAGTATTCTATGTACTTCGCTCTTTGGTAGTTTTTCAACAAAATTTATAAATCGGGGAACCATGAAATATGCCATTTTGCCCTGGCAGAAGTCTAAGATTTCTTCCGGTTTCACAGTTTCGCCCGGTTTTAAGGCAATCGAAACCATTACTTCATCTTCCGCATAATCTTCGCCTATTTGAGATGATTTAATGCCATATGCGGCGGATTCCAGAACTTTATCATGTAGATTTATTACTCTTTCTACACTCCATGCTGCAATGTTCTCTCCTCTTCGTCGGATAGAGTCTTTTTTTCTATCGACAAAGTAAAACCAACCGTTCTTATCTTTCGTCGCTAGGTCATCGGTATGAAACCAAAGTTGCCCGTCATTTCCCTCTCTAATTTTATTGTTTGAGGCTTCTTTATCTTTATAATATACTACTTTTCTATTTTCTATTTCCGCTTTTTTCACTAAAAAGACTAATTCTCCAACCTCATCAGGACCCATCAGATTACTATTATCATCCATTATATCTGCGAAAGTTCCCGGTAATGGTTTTCCCATCGTTCCATTTGGTACTTCTTCTTCTTCTTTTGCAAAAAAAGGACCGAGTAAGTAACCGCCCCCGTCAACAGCACCATAAAATTCTTTAATTTTAACATTAAACCTTTTTTCGAAGGGTATCACCAATTCTTTAGGGCAAGCAGCACTAATCACTACTTGAACATCATTAGTTCCATCAATTGGGCGTTCAGGTTGCTTTAATAAGAATTGTGGAATTGCTCCTAAAGTGTTAAAATTAGTTACATGATATTTTCTGCAAATGTCAAAATGTCTGCTAGCGCTGAATCTTTTAGAAAGAACGACGGGAATTTCTGCAAAAAATCCTGGAAGCGTTGTAAGTTGGAGAGCATTACCATGAAATAACGGTAAGCAAGTAAAGAAAATACTTTCTTTTGTTCCACCCATAAGTTCCGAGATCATAGTGAACAAATTAAGACTCATGCCACTAATAAATTTTCCATAGAGGGATGTTGTTGCTTTGGGAAGGCCAGTTGTACCTGATGTATACATAAGCATACCTTTTTCTTTAAAATTAATCTCCGTTTCGATATCATCATCGGATGCTTGCATAACTTCTTGAAGGGATATTATTCCCTCAGGAAGTTTAAAATCTGCAGGTGCTTCATTAACATCAACTATTATATACTTGATATTTGGCAATTGGTCTTTAATATCCAGATATCTCTTTAAAAAGTTCCAGTGTATAACGAAAGCCTTACTTTCGCTATGATCTACTATATATTGTAGACTTGGACCCATAAGCGCTGTATTTATTAGAACAACATAGGCACCAAGTTTAAACGTCGCAAATAAAGTAAACAAAAACTCCGGAGAATTAATTTCCATTAATGAAATTCCATCTCCCTTTTTCAATCCCAATTTTAATAAGCCATTTCCTAAACGATTTGATTGTAAATGAAAATCACGGTAAGTGTATTCTTCATCGATACCCTTATCAAAATCTCTTATGTATGTTAAAAAATTTTTATCTCCTACTGTTTCTGCTTTATTTTTAACGACATCATTAAATGTAGTTTTGGATGCAATTCTAAATTTTTTAGCCATTCATTTTCTACCTCTATTCAATATTGTAATTTATTTCTTCTTAAGATTATATTAATCTTAACTTTTTTCAATACTTGATATTTTGATAGTTGCAATTTTTTATTTCTGATTCTTTTAAAATTAATAATCAGAGTTGTGGTTTATTTAATTTATTTAATGATAACACTTAATTAGTATTACAAGATAATTTATTATTATTCTCAAATTTTCTTTTTAATTCGCTATTAAAGACCTTATAAAATGATTTAAAATGAGTAGTAAAAATCGTGTGGATGAGTCAGACTATTCTACGAAAAAGGCAGTTTCATATTCTTTTGCAGGTTTTACAGATGTTATCATATTTCAATTCTTTACTTTTCTAATCTTTACTTTTTATTTTGCTGTAGTTGGGTTGCACGTATTTTATATTACTCTTGCTTTCATAATATGGTCAATCTGGAATGCTATCAACGATCCTATGTTGGGTGCGTTATCAGATCGTATGAACTCCAAGTGGGGTAGACGTAAACCATTTATTATAGCTGGTATATATCCTTTATGTATTGTGGTTATATTACTTTGGACACCGCCAATAGGGAGTTCACAATTTATAATTTTTGTCTATTTTCTAATAATTATTATAATTTGGGAGTTTTTTTATACAATGTACGCTTTAAACCAAACAGCGTTATTCCCGGAGATGTTTCGAGACTTAGAACAAAGGACCAAGGCAAATACGATAATACAATTTTTTCAGATCATTTCACTTATGATAGCTTTTATTTTGCCTAGTTTTTTTATTCCAAAATACGATGATCCTCAATACTTCGCAAACTATATGTATGTCGGTATTGTAGTAGCAATAATCTGTGCTATTAGCGCAACTATCTTTATCAAGTTCGGTTTAAAAGAAAGAATTGAATTTTCAAAAGACTATGAAACAGCGCCATCGTTTTTCAATTCATTAAAATATAGCCTTAAAAATAAGGCTTTTGTAACATATGTAATCGCCAATTTTGCATTATGGTATACTTTTGCGATGTTACCAACAATAGTGCCATTTTATGGTAGCTTTGTATTAGGGATTGATAGTTCACTGATTCTGTCTTTATTATTAGCTACTACATTTATTTCTGCTGCAATTTTTATATTTTTATGGCGCTTTATTGTAGCAAAAGTCGGAGCTAAAAAAGCTTTCCTCTATGCATTAATAGTATATATGATAGCCTTATCTCCTTTTATGTTCATATCTGATGCTATTTCAGCTTTTATAGCCTTTTTTATATTGGGTATTGGTATCGCAGGGGCTTTAATTGTTCGGGATGTTACAATTGCAGCAATTATAGATGAAGATGAGCTTAAAACAGGAACTCGTAGGGAAGGAGGATTTTACGGAATCAATGGATTTATTGTAAAACTTTCTAACGTCTTTGTTTTTATTACAATCGCCATTGTTTTCAATAGCGTAGGATGGGCGATATTTGATCCCGTTGGAACAACTGAAGAAACAATATTTGGTTTGCGAAGTTTAATGTTTATATTTCCCGCAATTTTTCTCGGGATTGGAATTATTGCAATTTTAAAATTTCCAATAACAAAAGAAAAATATAATCAGATAACTGAAGACGTAAGAAAATTACATGAACAGAAAAAAGGTAAAGTTATTGGTTCTTAATTTTTTGAATCGTCAAAAATTTGGGTAATTAAATTGTTTCAGTGGCAAAAAATATTAAGTTGAATACCAAGGAATAATTTTAGGAATTTTTTCTCCTGCCTCCTCCATTTTCCTTTTTAAAATTTTAGCTAATTCTGCTCTAACTTCAAAATGTTTTGGATCATTAACAAGATTTCTCTTTTCATACTTGTCGTTTTCAAGATCATATAAGAAATCTTCCATATATATATCGCTTTTTGAATATAAGAATCCATTCAAATTAGGTGCTCTAACAGAATATTTCCATTTTTGTGTTCGAATAGCTCTTCCTACTTGAGATTCACTAATTTGGATAAAAATTTCTTGAGGCCAGTTATTTGCTGTGCCATTTACCAACTCTTGCAGTGTTTTTCCTCTCATTTGACTTGGAGATTCTATATCTCCAGATTTTAATAATGTAGGAGGGACATCAATTAAACTTACAAGTTCAGTTATTTCTTTACCTCCTTGAAACCCAGGACCCTTAACAATCATAGGTATTCGAATAGAGGATTCATGACAAGAACGTTTATATTCGGAATTTCGGGTTTTAAAATGACAACCATGATCGCTTGTATAAAAGAGGATGGTATTTTCAGATGATCCTAATTCTTCTAGTTTATTTTGAATCCTTTGAACATTCTGGTCTATACTATAACAACAACCCAGATAATCTGGATAATTTTCACGCCAGTCTCCTTGAGTTCCTTCAAGATCACCTGGTACCTTAAAATCTTTAAATCTTTCCTTACTCCCTTCGGGACCTACAAAGATTCCTAGGTTATTTTGAAAGTGAGGTTCTAGGTAAGAGACAAATAAAAAGAATGGTTTACTTCCATCACGAGTGTCTAAATACTCAAGTACGAAATCTGTTTGACAATCAACACGATATCCCTTAAATCTAACCCTCTTCATATTTCCATCAAAAAGATGTCCTTTAAATGGATGTGATGTATGTTCTAACACATCGGAGGCAAGCCAATAATCTCTGTAACCACCCCTCCTCTCAGGAGGCACGCCCTTTCTTACGTAATAAATCTCATCTTCAATATTCTCCTTTGAAGGACCCATAGTACTCGCAAGATGCCATTTTCCTATATAACCAACTTCATACCCATTATTTGAAAAATAATTAGCTATGTTTTTATCGCTAATTGGAGGCGCAATACCATTTCTATAGCAACCAGTTTCTGTGGCATAAAGACCAGTCTGTATACAGGATCTTGCTGGACCACATACAGGTTGACAAGTAAACGCGTATTTGAAAAGAACTCCTTCTCTAGCCATTTTATCAAGATTTGGCGTAATATTCAATTCTTGACCATAGCATCCGCACGTATCATGTCTTTGTTGGTCAGATAATATGAAAATTATGTTTGGCTTGTTCATTGACTTGTTCATTCTATTTATTACTTGAAATCTTGAATTTTTCTATCAATATTTTTTTTGAAACTCTTCTTGTTTCCCTTCATGTACATATAATCCGGCGCTTATAAATAAAAGAAGAATTACCATGCCCCAAAGGAGGCGTTCATTTGGGTCCCAAATCTTAACATGTGCTACAATTATTCACCTTATTTACCAATTAAAGTAAAAAATATTGAATTTTTACTTTGCTAGTTTTACTCAAGTAATAATATAATCAATAAAAAATTAATTTTAAAAATTTTGTAAAGTTATCCTACCAAAGGTGATTTAAAATTTTAGAAACTAATATAACAAAAATGTTTGGAATAAAAGTACCAATCTTTAGTGCACCCATGGGTCCTTTTTATACCCGGGATTTGGCACTAGCCGTTAGCGAAGCTGGCGGTATGGGCGTTTTATCTAATGTTAACATAGGGGGTACTGACCCGGTAAAAGAACATATAGCTAGCTTTGAATACATGGTTGAACACACTGATAAACCATTTGGCTTTAATATTCTTACATCTCGAAATAATCGAGGCGTTAAGAAGATGGTAGCCAAATTACCCGAAATAATATTGAACAATGATAAAATGAGGGAGCAATGTAGGTACGTTTTAACTTCTGCGGGATCTTCAAGAATGCTACCCGAGTCTAAATCTTTCCAAGAACTACGTAAAAACTCGGAGATAAAGCATTTTCACGTAGCTCCAGCTCTATGGTTAGCAAAGAAATGTATAGATTCCAAAGTAGATGGAATAGTGGTTACAGGCACTGAGGGTGGAGGTCATCAATCATATGAGAAAGTCACAACACTCGTATTATTGCAACAAATTAAAAAAGCTTTACCTGATATACCCAAGATCGCATGTGGTGGATTTGCTACTGGAGAGGGTTTGGCTGCGGCTCTATCGTTGGGTGCAGGAGCAATAGCTATGGGTTCGCGATTTATTGCTTCAAAACAAAGTGAATTTCATGATGCGTACAAGGGATTAATTCCCCCAGGAACTCCACAAGATACGAGTCTTTTCACTGGAGCATTTGGTCCAATTCGTTTATTAAAAAATAAATATGCTTTAGAACATCCAGCACCAAGTACAAAAGAGGCAATGATGGCTTATGAAAAATCTATAACTGCAGAACAAATGTTACGCGACGCAACTGCTTATGAGCGAGTATATAAAGGAGACATCGAAAATGGAGCAGTATTGCTAGGGCAATCAATCGGAATTATTAATAGTATTGACAATGTCAACGATATCATGGAAAGAGTAATGAAGGAAGCAGAAGACGCAATAAGAAGCAATTATTCTTCACTAAAATAGGATGTAAAACAAATTTAAAAATTTACTAGTTTAATTTTTTTTCTTATTCCTTTTTTTTCTTTTTCTAATTTAAGACATAGTTAAGGATATCAGTCAGAGTTAGTATATCAATAGACTATAAAGCAAATAATTTTAAAAGGATAACAGTTTAAATTTATAATAATATATCAACTCAATAGTATGATTCTTCAAAAATAATAGAAAATGACGTGATAAAATGATAAAAATTTTAATTAATATATG
>SDBT01005966.1_pt1 | contig 20365 bp, 9 predicted proteins | sample 2277101 | NCBI WGS metagenome assembly SDBT01 (sample SAMN10404973, study PRJNA504765) | marine sediment metagenome | isolation source: marine sediment core GS10_PC15, 103 cmbsf | place: Arctic Ocean: Southern Knipovich Ridge | collected 2010 | reverse complement strand
CAAGTTGTAAGCCAACAGGGTCGTCCACAACTCCTTGCGAACCATCGACGGGGACTTGCAGCGGACAGGATCCAAGTTCAACGTCTGCTTGATCTGCAAGCGTGATCGTCTCGGGAATCGTGGCGTCGGCTCGCCGCTGCAACTCGTCGGCTGCTCCGACGGCGAGGCGTCGCAGGGCCGTTTTGGAGAGTTTTGCCCGGGCGCGGCAATAGTCGCCCGTGTCGGGGGTGGGCGGCACTTGGTCGCTTTCGATCTGGGCCATTTTCGATCTGGGCCGTTTTCGATCTGGGCCGTTTTCGATCTGAAACGTCCGGATGTCGGCCACGGCCGCCCGGCAGGCGGCGCCCTTGCCGTCACGAAGCAGTGGATCGTGCCGCAGCCGGTCATGGTCGTTGAGATCTTCGTATCCCAACGCCAGTCCGAAGACCCTTTGGGCGATCAAGTGTTCCAGGGCATGCTCGACTTCTCTCAGCAGCAGAGCCCCGCGTCGGACGTGATGGCCCCGCCGTCGAAACCGCCACGAACTTCCCGTTTCGCCAGGGGCTGAAAATCGAATCGATCCGTGTTACACTCCGTTTGCACCGGACCGCCGCCTTGTATGTGACATAACTGCTTTTCGCAAAACAAGTTATCGCACACAGGGCGGCCTGGCTCAATACTACTGTTGAGAAATGCGGGCTAGGCAACCTAAGACGCTTTGGCAAAAGCTCGGCGTAGTCGGAAGGAGTTCGTAATTTGCGGTACTAGCGCCTTGCCGCTCACACTCTCCACGGTATCCCTGCGGCTTGGGCAATCTATGCCCATTCTCCGTCTCGTAGGCGTTGCCTATTAGTGGCAAGATGGGGCATCTACGACGGCCGCGTTGCGACCGGTTCAACTCCGACGATCGATCCATCCGATACAGAGCGATGGACTGGGGCCCGTTCTGTCCCCACGATGCGTGGACTCGTTCGCCACATTGGCAAAGTTACGGATGCAGGGAGGCATCTTCGCATGACGAAGGCACCAAAGTTGGTTCGGTGGATCATCGGCGTCGCGGCCGTCAGTTCGGCCGTGGGATATGCCCAAGGTCCACGCCACACCCATTTTCCCCCACAGCAGTTAGCTTCACAGCAGTTAGTTACTGCACCGCTGCCGTCGCTACAGCCGACCCCGGCCCTGGCCGCAGCTCCAGTCTCTGCCGCACTGACGCTCGCCGACTTGCAACAGATCGCCCTGAGCCACAACCCGACGATCGTGCAAGCCAATATGGCAGTTCGCTCCGCGCAAGGCCGACGTCTTCAAGCGGGACTCTATCCGAACCCGAGGCTCGGCTATATCGGCGAGGACATCGGCAACGAAGGCCGAGCGGGTCAACACGGCGTTGCAGTGTCCCAGGAGATCGTCACGGCCGACAAACTCGGCCTGGCGCGTGCCGTCGTCGGCCACGAGGTTCGCGAAGCTCGCCACGCACTGGAAATCCAGCGCCGACGAGTCCTCAGCGGAGTGCGGGCCGGCTACCATGATGTCCAGTTGGCGCGGAAGATGATCGAACTCAATGAGCAGTTGGCCCGGATCGGCAAGGAGGGCCTCGACGTGACCGAGCGACTCCTGGCCGCCCAGGAGGTTGCCCGGGCCGAAGTGCTTCAGGTTCGCATCGAAGCCGACAAGGCCGCACTCCACCTCGAGGAATCGAAAAACCTGCATCGCGTCGCGTGGCAGCGACTGGCCGCCTTGCTCGGTCAGCCGATGATGGAATCGGTCGCGCTCGGGGGCGATGTGGCCGAGAACCTGCCGTTGCACGAGCGGGAAGCGGCCTTCTCGCGGCTCATGGCCGAAAGCCCCCAACTGGCCCAGGCCAGAGCGGGTGTGGAACGGGCTCGATGCGAACTGGCCCGACAGTGTGCCGGACGAACTTCCAATCTCTTTGTCGAAGCGGCCGCGAAGTACGACCATGCCACCGACCTGACCATCGCCGACATCGGACTCGGCGTCTCGTTGCCCTTGTTCGACCGCAACCAGGGCCGAATCGCCACCGCTCGATCCGAACTGATCGCCGCGACGGAAGAAGTGCGACGGACCGAGTTGGACCTGCACCATCGATTTGCCGCGACGTTCGGACAGTACGAGAACGCGCGGCGGCGTGTCGACACCTATGCCCGATCCATTCTTCCCAACGCCCAGTCCTCGCTCGACATGATCCGCGACGGCTACCGGAAGGGCCAATTCGGTTACCTCACACTCCTGACCGCTCAACGGACCTACTTCGGCGTCAACCTAGAATATCTAGCCGGCCTTCGCAAGCTCTTAGCCCGAAGCACAGAAATCGAAGGCCTGTTACTAGACGGCGGACTGCAGCGGCCACGGTGAGCGGCAGTGGCGCTAGTCACCGGTCTTCACCGTGAGCGGCAGTGGCGCTAGCCACCGGTCTTCACCGTGAGCGGCAGTGGCGCTAGAGCCACCGGTGTCGTTGGGTGGACGTTGCCCCGGTGTCACCGGCGGCTAGCGCCGTGCCGCTCACGTGGGGTTACGGCCAATAGGTGGCTAGCAACTTGTCGACCGCTAATTCTGCGAGTCGGCGTGTATCGTGGACGCTCTTCAACATGGGAGGGGCTGGAGCGGGTAACTCGGGGATCTCCGGGCGATCGATGCCGACTGCCGCTTGGGCCACGTACGAGGCGTCCAAGCCGGAAAGGGTCCCGTCGCCGGTCGTGTCGCCGATGATGCGGGGGTCGGTCCAGGGATGGGCACTGTAGCCGAAATCGGCTCGGACCACCGATCGAGAAATCAACGACGCGTCGAACCCGGAGTAGAGCTCATTGCCGTCGCTATCGCCCAGATAGACCGCCTTGTGAACGGCCGAATCGGCCACCGCGGAAATGCCGCCTTCGTTGACTTGAAGATTCGCCACGTCGATGATCTGGAGGTCGCCGTAGACGGCGGTCGCCGACACCGCGGCGTCGAGGACGACCAGCTTGACATGGCTGCCCGAAAGGGGCGTCGTCCCCGAGACGGTCAGTCGCAATAACCCCGGGCCCAGCCGGTTCTGCGTCAGCGACCAGTCGGCCGGCATTTCAGCCGGCAGTCGGACCAACCCCAGATCGAGCATCGCCGGATCGTAGCGGAGATCGAAGTCGACGGCCGTGACGTCCGTCGCGTCGTCGATGCGGATGGACAGATCGCCGCCGTCGACCGGCACATGGACCGGTTGTCCGGGTCCTCGGGCAAAATCGGGCAAGTAGACCAGACGGTCCGAATTCTCGGCCACGGTGAACGTTGCGACGAAGTCCCCCCCGGCAACTCGATCGTCATCGCCGTCGAGCAACTCGCCGGCCGTGTCCTGCCATGCGGCCGTGCCGCTGACGAGCCGGACCGTGTAGGTATCCGCGATCAACGCGCCGCCGGTCTTGACGAATCGGAACGTATTGTCCGCCGCATCGAACGCCATCGAGCCGTAGACCGTCCCGGAAGTTCCTCCGGTGAGCACGACATCCGCCGGGTTGTCCGACGCGTCCGAACCGTCCCACAGATTCAACACCGACAGGTCGACCGAGCGGCTCAGTTGCACGTCGAACCCCACGGCCGTTGGCGCCAAGTCGACGACTCGGAGCCGATCGGGATGGATCGTAGCGCCGACCACAGTCGACCCGATGCCACCGTCTCCGTCATCCACGGCGATCGTAATCGTATACTCGCCGGGCGCCGCGTATTGGTACGTTGCGTCGAACTGCATCTGGGCGAGCGCCAGCGGTTGCAGTGGCGAGCCGTCGCCGAAGTCGATGGTAGCGGTCCACAGATCGTTGCCCGGGTCGGCGAACGAGCCGCTGACTTGGACCGCCTCGCCGACACGACCTTGAAGATCGTCGCCGGTGATGTTGACAACCGGCGCGACATTCAGCACGGTCATCGCAGCCCAATGTTCGGTCTGGCCGCCGTCCTTATCGCGTAGGACGACTCGCACCACGGGGCCCGGATCGTCGTCGAGGTAGATGGCTGGCACGGCGGCGGTTGGCGAGTTGGCGCCCGGCTGGTCGGGATCGATCTCAAAGGGATCGTCGAAGTCGCCGTCGTTGTTCAGGTCGAAGCCATAGACAAACCCGGCGGCCGTGTCGGCATCGGAAGGATCGGCCCGATAACCCGCACTGGACAAAAGGATCATCTCGACGCGGCCGTCTTCTCCCTCGTGGACGGCCCCGGCACTGATCGCATAGCCGGTCGGGGCGACGTTCGCAACGGCCACGTCGAGCGTGGCCACAACGAACGCTCCGTCTTCGTCGATTACGGTGGCCGTAATGGTTCGCCCGGCCGGGCCATCGTCGAAGACGTGGGTTAGAATGCGTGCCCCACCCAGAGGGTCCGGGACAAAACTGTCCGAAGCCGTTCCATCACCCCAACCAATCACCACCATCTCCACTTCGTCGTCGCCCGGATCGAACAGACTGTCGAACGTGAGTTGATATGCGGCTCCTTCATCCACTTCGGCCGAACTGGAACCGGCCCTGGCAATCCGGGCCGTGGGAATAACGTTGTTCACGACCACTGTCGCGGTGTCCGAGAGTATCGGCGCCGGATAGGCCGACTCGACCAGCGAGACCGAGATCGTGTAAGTTCCGTCGTCGGCGTAAACGTGGGCCACATCGAAATCGAACACGCCGGCGTCGAGCACGAAAAGCTCGGGATCTGCGTCGCCGAAGTCGATGGTCAGATGATGGGTTTGCGCCAGATTGGAAAATGAGCCGGTCAGGTGAACCGAGCCACCCTCATCGATCACCGTGGGGGAAAGGCCCACTTCCAGGCCGCTGAGCTCGACGTAGTCGACCAACCCATAGGCCGGATCGTCCAGGTCGTGGAAGATGGCGGCCTCGATCGGTTCGGTGAAGGAGTTTCCAAACGCCGGCACATCCAGCAACGGGCCCGCGGCGCCGATCTGTTCGAGGTCGTTGAGATTGACGATCGCCCCGGACGTTTCCGAGGAGCTCGTATAGCCGGTCAGGACGTTTTGGCCCGGGCTGTCGCCCAATCCGGTCACACTGGGCCCCCCGTCGGCCCGACCGGCATCGACCGTGCCGATGGTATCGCCGTCGCCCTGAATCAGCAACCCGATGCGGTTGCCGGTCAAGTCGGTCGACTTGATCAATGTTGTTCCGCCGAAGACATCGATACCCACGTCGAGTCCGGTAAGAGCGCTGCCGTCGACGATGGCCTGTCCACCGGCCCTCACGAGCAGGCCCGTGGTCACTTCGGTGATCGACTCTTGGACGATGGTCGTTCCGCCGGCGAGTTCGACGGCTGTGACGGACCCGGCATAGCCGTTTCCCGAGAGAGTCGCCCGGCCGCCGCGAACCAATACGCCGACGGCGTGCCCGGTGAGTTGATTGTCGTCGATGAGTATGTCGGTCGGACTCGATGTGGCCGAACCGATGAGGATTGCCCGGCTCGTAGCCGCCTGGCTTGTAGGGGCTTGGGCGATTGTGTTTTGCGAGAGAGTCACGTTGGATCGTTCGATCGCGATGCCGGTTGCCGCGGCGGTGGCGATCTGATTGTTCTGGAGCGTCACGACGGAGTCGGCCGAATCGGTCGGGCCAATACCAATCGCCCGATATCCGGCGGCTCCCTCCCCGTACTGCGTAAATGTGTTGTCGTGTAGGAGGAGTCCGGAAAGGTCGGCGTCGGCGACCGGGTTATCGACCGTCGCGTAGGTCCATAGGCCGACCGAGAGATCGGACTGCGTCGCAGCGCCGGTGACCTCGAAGGCACAATGGTCGATTTCGACCTGATTGCCGCCGACGGCCATGCCGGGCGCGAACGAGCCGCTGACCGGGTCGGGGCCACGGAAGGTAAGGCCGCGGAGGTGGATTCCGCCGGCATGAACCGCGACGTTCGGCGCTGTCGATTCGCTCGGCGATTCGCTCGGCGAACTTCCCATGGCAACGCCGCGGATCACGGTTAGCGAAGGATCGGCGATGTTGTCTCCAACTAGTTCGATTCCCGGCCGATCGATCACGAGGTCTTCCACATAGAGCCCCGGCAGAACGTGGATCGTGCCGCCGACGGGCACCACATCGAGCGCCTCTTGGATCGTCGCGAACGAGTCGAACCCAAAGTACATCGGGGCGCCGCCCTGGCCGTCGGGGTCTTCGCCCAAGACGGGCTGCGTGAAGTCGTCGTCCACGTAGAGGACGTCGAACATCATGGGCGTAAGAACCAGATCGTTGCCGTCGCCTCCCTCGTAGTCTACCAGACAGGGGATCTGTCGGCCGTCGGGTGCCGTGAGCATGACGGGGACGCGGTGGTCGAAGCCCGCGAAGGAGCCCGAGATGGGGTCACCGGTACCGTCGTTCTCAAGGATCAGGAACTGGTCGCCCGCGGTCGGTACAAATTGCAGAGACAGGTCGAGCACGGCGGCCGGGTCGATCGTCACGCTTCCGGCGATCTGCAACCGGTCGTAGCCGGATCCCGGCGTGTTTCCGCCGAGTTCGATCTGAAGTACGGCGTCGGCGTCGAACGAGATTCCCTGGGCAGAAAGCGTTCCAAAGCCGGAGATCTGCTGCGAATCTCGCGATTCCTGAAAACCGGGTGCAATCGTCGCGCCGCCGGCGACTTGTAGCAGATTGCCGAGGGAACCGCTACCCAGCAGTTGATCTCCCGATTGAAGGATTGCGTCGGAGGAGGTCCCGATCGCGTGCAACATGGCCCCGTCGAGGAGCACGATCCGGTCGCTACCGTCGCCGGGGTCGATCGCCAGACTGCCGCTGAATTCCGCCGAGAGGTCCCCCAGCAGGAAGGTGTCGTCGCCGTCATTGCCGAGAATCAGGATCTGCTGGGTACCGGCGGCAATTCGCGCCGCCGCAAAGGCCGCATCGGGGCTGGAGAATTCGAGGGCTCCCTCGCCGATGCTGTGCAACTGGACCCGGTCACCCGCGGCGGAGAGGCTGAAGGTAACGCGATCGATATCGGCCGCAATCTCGGTCTGTTCGAGTCCGGTCGTGGTGAGGATCGAGCCGTCCAGATCGATGGTGTCCGCGGGGGTGTAACTGAAAGTAACGGAAGTGAACGACCCGCCGACAATTGCGAGCCGATCGTCGCCCTGATATCCGCCATGAAAGGCGATGCCGCCGCCGGGGATCGGATCGCCGCCGGAGAAGTCGACGACCAATCGATCGTCCACCGGGTTCGTGCCGACGACCAGGACGTGTTCGACCGGCGAGCTCGGCTGCGAGACCAGGGTTGTTCCCGGCGTATGGTTGTCCAGAATCTCCAGCCGCTTTCCGTTGCGGACCAGTGTCACGTCGTTACTAACGGTCGTGTCGAAGGCCAACAAGGACTGGCCGGACCCGTCGTCGTTGAGGATCGTCCCCGTACCTTGTCCCCGATCGATCAGCGCGAATGCCGCCTTGCTCAGGTGGACGGCGAACGTCTGGTCTTCTTCGATCAGGTCATCGCCGGTGATCTGTACGGTGACGGTTTGTGTCAGGGGCGAGTCCGGGTCGAAGGAGAGCGTCAAGCCGCCGATCGGCTGATAATCGCCGTCGGCCACGGTAGCCGACCCGTCGGCCGTGTCGACTTCTGCGGAGACCGTCCGATACCATGGATGGGAAAGGCTCACGGTGAACCGAGCTTCCCGAGTGCCGCCATCGCCTTCGAGCACGGCCACGTCGCCGATCGAGAACGACGGGGTAAGCGTGGCGGCCAGGCGGAGCACATACTCACCCTGTCCCGACTCCGAGTCGACCTGGACAACGTAAGTTCCATCTTCCGGCGCGACGAAAGAGACGACGGGGTTCTCGCCGCCGCTTGTGCCCGGGTCGGAAGCGACCACCTGGCCGTCGGGACCGATCACCGAGAGACTCGCGTTCAACTTGCGCAGTATCGGCTCGTCCGGGGCCACAAAGGGCGTCTGCACGAAAGCCGTGATCGGATCGCCGGCCGAGAGGTTGATCTGATAAGAATCGCCTCGCCACTCATCGCTCGATTGCGAACTACCGGAGCTTCCCGAGTTACCCCCGTCGGGTCCCAGTATGCTATAGTCCGCCAGAATACCGTCTCCGCCGAGGCCGCCGATATGGGTATCGAAGGGTAGGGTGAATCGGCGAAGCTCGGCGAAGGTCGTCGTATCGTAAACGGCCACCTCGAACGTCGGGTCATTCGGGCCCCTCGTTCCCGAAACGAACAACTCATTGCCCACGACGGCCATCCCTTGCTCATACAGCAAACCCGACATGGCCGAATCCAACGGCAGCCCGGTTTCCGGGTCGATCCGAATCAGCGAGTTGGTCGACTGGTCCACGGCGACCAGGACGTGTCCGCCAGCGTCACCGGAAAAGCCCGTCAGGGCGCGGGCCGGCATGGGCATGGACCGAATGTACTCGAACGTCTGGGCATCGTAAACGTCGAAGTCTTCTTGGCGATAGTCGGCGACGAATAGCTTGCCGTCGAGGTAGGCCAATCCCAGCAGTCCGGCCGACTCTTCCGCGAAAAAACTATCCAACACCGTCCCGTCATGTGGGTCGAGCACATGGATGACCTTGCTGCTAATGACGGCCCCCGCATTGAAAAACAACCGCTTTCCGTCGAAGGCCAGATTCAACCCGAAGGGATTCGACGGAGGATGCGGCGGCGCCAGGAAACTGTTGATGATCTCTCCGGTCATCGGATTGACGGTGTGAATCGTCGCCGGTGTGACGGGGGAGTATTCGATAGCGAACAGCAGCGGCGCTCCATAGCCTTCGAGAAACCCCAACGCGGCCGTCGCCCCGTCGAAAGATCGCAAGGGATCGGCCGCTGAGGCGTTCGGCTCGCTCTCGAAGAGCAAGGAGTCGGTCACGATCATGCCATAATCGCCGCTGAGCAGCGACTCGACTCGAAGCGTATAGACTCCGTCGGCGGGGATCGGAAACCCGAGGATGGCCAGATCGTAGTTCGTAGCTACCCCTCCCATAGGATCGCTCACCGCAGTGGCCAAGACGGTCACTCCGTCCGTATCGAGCAACTCGACCTTGGCCGTGGAGAAATCGACGTCCTCTTGCCCATCGAGGACCACGTCGATACGGTTTCCGATGCGGCCGGTTAGGTCGAGCGTGTACTCGTCCACGTCCGGCACCGAGCCGTCACTCTCGGCAGTGCCGATGACTCCGTAGCGATCCAACCCGACTCCCAATCGCGAGCCATCGATGGCCAGCTCGAAGCCGTCGGCCGTGTCGAACACTTCGGTGATCAGGTCCCGGCCGATATCCAGAAGGAACGTTGTCGACGTATCCGAGCCCACCAGGAGCGTCAGCACGCCGTCGGCCGGCACCAGCACAGGAGGCAGAACGACCGGTTGCCCGGGTTCGCCGAACACTGCCGCCGCACTCGTGACCGGGCCCTGCAATCCCACGAGTTCGAGCCGTAGTATTGCGCCGGGATCGTCGGGGATTGCCACGGCCGAAATCGTTTGACCCGCCGCGGCGTAGAACGTGAAATCGTCTCGATCGTCCGAATCGTTGACCAGGCCCCAATTGTCGGAGCTGACGGACATCAGGCTCCCCAGCGGGTTGAGACGGCCGAACGCGGCGGCCTCGATCGTACCGCGGTCGACCGTAAAGTCGACCCAATAGTCGCCCCCGGGGGTGCCGTCGCCGGTGGGAGTTTGATCGGCCGCCGCTCCGGTTGGTTCGCCATCGAGATCGTTGCCCGCAATGTCCTTCAGCGCGCCGGTTGCAGGGGAGTTGTCGCCGGAAAGTAGTCGTAGCGTGTAAAGACCTTCGACCAGATGGGCGTACGAGACCGATAGCGTGTCGGTCGCCGCATTGAACGACACGGCCGCGGGGGTGTAGTAGCGATCCGACAGAGATTCGTACAACACAACATCGTCGGGGCTCGGCTGATAGGTTCCCTGCTGCTCGTCCTCCATGCCCACGATACGCTCGTCGAACGTCGCCGTGAACGTCATGGGCCCCTCGCTGAGCGACACATCACTCAGCGGCGCGCCGTTCCAAAGGGTTTCGATGATACGCGGACCGCTGGAGTCCAACTCGAAACTGCTGGTGAACTTGAGATTCCCGCGGCCTTGCAGGTCCCTTACCGCATTGGGGACCATCCGGACGGCGTAGGAGCCATCGCCTCGGTTCGCGGCCGGATTGACCTCGAACGCCAACGTACGGCCGTCGATGGCCGTGACACTCAGGGCCGGGGAATTACCGATCACCAGATCCGCCGCGGCTATGCCGGTCGTAAGAATGGCCTCGGAGAAAACGAGGTGGAACGTCTCGGGGAAGCTGCCGACCTTCCAACCCTCGTCGGGATCGGCACGAACAACTTCCATGGCCGGGTTGCCGCCGGTGGCTCCCTCGACACGCAGCAGATACTCGCCGCCGACGGTGTCCTGGGCGACGACGCGAACCCAATAGGTGCCCTGCTGGGCCACCAGATGCGTCAGCTCGGCATTGATCCCGTCGGGGGCGGAATCCTGATCCGAGGTGATCAGCGCGCCGTCGGGCCCGTAAAGTTCCAACGCCGGGTTCAGCCCGTTGACGAACTCTCCCGACCCGCCGCCGGGGGTGGCCGTCCGGACGACCATCGTATCGCCCGTCCTCGCCTCGACGCGGAAGTAGTCGCCCGAATCCCGCTGCGCCAAGAGGATGTTGGCCAAGTTGAGTCGTCCGCCGCTGGCAACGGCATACTCCAACGTCGCCACAGGGTCCACATTGTCGACAATGGCGGCCTTGATCTCGCCCATCGTCATGTCGGGGCGAAAGGCCATCAACATGGCAGCCGCGGCCGTTACGTGCGGAGCCGCCATCGACGTGCCGCTCTTCGTCATGTAGCTGTCGCCGGGAATCGTGCTGAGAATGTCCACCCCGGGTGCCGCCAGATCGACCGATGTCACCCCGTAGTTGGATTTCAAGGCCAACAGGTCGTTGTGATCCGTCGCCGCGACCGAGATGATCCCGTCCAAGTCGTAAGCGGCCGGATAGGAGGGCGTCTCATCGCTGTTATTCCCGTCGTTCCCCGCCGCGGCCACGAACATGATTCCCGCATCGATACTGGCCTGAATCGCGGCAGACATCGCCTGGGAGGCTTCGCCGCCGCCGCCCCAACTGTTGTTGCTGGCAACCACATTGATCCCATATGTGGTCTTCATCATGGTCATGTATTCGACGGCCGCCAGAGCATCGGAAGTGTATCCGCTCCCTGAGCCGTGGAGAAACTTCAACGCCATGATCTGGGCGTTCCACATCGTGCCGACGATACCCGTCCCATTATCCCCGACCGCCGCGATCGTGCCGGCGACGTGCGTCCCGTGCGTGCCGTCGTCGAAGGGGTCCGAATCGTCGTTGGCCGTATCGATCCCGTGGATGTCGTCGATGTAGCCGTTACCGTCGTTGTCGATGCCGTCGCCGGCGATCTCTCCCGGATTGACCCACATGTTGGCGGCCAAGTCTTCGTGGGTGTAGTCCACGCCGGTGTCAATCACCGCAATGACGACGTCCTGCGAGCCGGTGTAGAATTGCCATGCCTCGGGGGCATCGATGTCGCTATCGTCCGTCCCTCCCGTCTCGCCCGTGTTATGCAGAGCCCATTGATAGTCGAAGAGCGGATCGTCCGGTAGCGTTTCGATCGCGTAGAGGACATAGTCGGGCTCGGCATGCGTCACGGCCCGATCGGCCGACCAGGCCGCCGCGGCAAACAGGACATCGGTGGCCGGGTTGGGTAACTCGATGATCGCCCCATGGATCGACGGCAGCTCGCGAATCAATCGGCCGCCGCGATCCGCCACCATCTGGGCCATCGACCCATCGACCGCTTCCTCGGTAAACTGCACGATCAGGCGTCCCGCGCCGAACTCGATCGCCTCGGATTCGGCAAACTGTTGCGGCCCTTGCACATCGGATCCGCCGGCAACACCCGCGACTCCGCTTTCAGGCTCGACCGCCTTGGGCCCGGGCAGCGCTCCCAGCGCCACGCCCGAAGCCGGCAACGGTACCCCCAACTCGCGCACGTCGTTCGGTTCGCCGTCGAATCCGGCGTTGTGAACCACCAGCAGCGAGTAGATCCCCTGCCCGTCGACTTGGGCGTAGTAGCTGCCATCGGCCGGCGCTACAAAGTCGTAGATGAGCGAATCGACATTCTCGGCGTGGACCCCGATGGCCAAGGTCGTTTCCGAGTCATCCGTCAATTGCATATCCACCGCGTTCTCGCCCAAAGCCTTGACCGCAAGACTCAGCGATTCGCCGGCTACCAGATCGAACCGATAGACATCCAGCGAGGCGGCTTCAAGCCACCCCAACACGGCACCTCGACGAATCGTGTCGTCATCGGCCGAGATGGGGCCGGCGTAGACCGTCTCGGCCGAGGCCAAGGTGTCGTTGATCACCCCGCCGTGTTCTTCGGCCTCGACGCCCGCATTGAGAATCAACGATAGTGTGTAGCCCCCGGTTCCGCCTGCTAAGTCACTCACTCTTACCGTGTACACGCCCGGATCGGCCGCGGCAATCGTCGGCAAGACGGACTCCGTGCCCGAAGTGTTCGACACGACGGACCCCAGAACCGTGCCCTGCGGACCCAATAGCTCGATGGTCGGTTGAAGGCTCTCGCCGGGCTCCATCACCAGAGTAATTGTCTGGGGGCCCTCCAGCTCAATCGTGAACTCGTCGATCTCGAGCTCCGAGGCGATCTCTCCCGCGACAACGCCCTGATAGATCAGGCTGCCAGGCGGATTCACCGCGCCGAGCGGAACGGGAAATGGGGCAACGCTCAATAGACGCCGATCCTCTAAACACTCCGAACCGAGGCGTCGGCAACGTCGTCGCAGGTCGATCATCGCAAGCTCCGCGTATCGCCCAGCTTACTCCCACCGTGGCTCCAGACTTACTTGGCCCCCGATACACAGGGCCAGCAAATCACACGTCCGTCTGGAGGGCCTGGGAGTTAGCGGAAAAGCGTCGTTCTGGGATATATGGCGCACATGGGCACAATATCCTATGATACACCACCCCCGGGGATCGTGTCAAGCACCCCCAGTATTGCCGGTATGTTTTGGACTACGGGAGTAGCTGGGGGGGTGGCGGGGTTTTGACGGCCGGCCTGGAGCTGACCGGATGCGAAGAGGTGAACGGGTGAGTGGCGTGAGTGGCACACGCCTGTTGGCTCCCTTGACATCCAGCGCGGAAATTGCGAGACTGCGCGTTGAAACTATGCATCGAAACTGTGCGTCTTGAAAGCAAACGCCACGCATCGGCGAGGAGGCCCTGAATGCCGGCCGGTGCGAGTTTACTAACCGCCCCCTGTTTGGAGGAGAGACCTGTGAAGTTGACCGATCGATGGTACTGGGTTGTCACGCCGATGATCGTGCTGGTGATGTTGACCGTGGGAGTCGGCCTGACCGGCTGTGGGTCCGACCCCACTGACCCGGACGACACGAGTAGCGACCCGGGCACCGATCCCGCTGATCCAGGCACCGATCCGGCTGATCAAGGCACCGATCCGGCTGATCAAGGCACCGATCCGGCCGATCCAGGCACCGATCCGGCTGATCCAGGCACCGACCCGGCCGACACGGGCACCGATCCGGCTGATCCAGGCACCGACCCGGCCGACACGGGCACCGATCCGGCTGATTCAGGCACCGATCCAGCCGATACGGGCACGGACGCCAATGTCGCGGTCGCGGTGGATGCGTCGAAGGTGTCGACTTTCGCGCCGGCGGCAGACCTTGTCGCGCAGGTGGCCGAGCAGATTGAGAGCCTCGAAGAGACGCTCGCCGAGGAGGGTGATTTTGCCGACTCGACGGACACCATCGCGCGAGATGCTGCCTCGCTGACGGTCATCGCGTTGGCTTTGGGTCTGCACGACGAGGACAACCCACACAAGGGCAATGCGGCGGCTTTGATTGCGGCGTCCCAGGCATTGGCCCAGGCGGGCGATCTGGCTGCGGCCAAGGCAGCGCTGACTGCCGTGAAGGCGGCGGCCGCCTCGACCGAAACGACTGCCGCGGACTTGAAGTGGGAGAAAGTCGCGTCGCTGGCGGCGTTGATGCAGAAGATTCCCTCGTTGAACACGCCGCTGAAATCGTCACTTAGGACGGCGGCGAGATTTGCTCCGAAGGCCGAAAGCCTGGCCGGCAAGACGGCCACCATAGCGGTCATAGCCCATGCCTCGGTCGCCAACGCCGACGAAACGGAGAAACCCGACGCGGTCGAGCAATGGCAGACGTTCTGCGAACAGATGCGGGACGCGGCGGCGGCGTATAACGCGGCGGCCCACGCCAAGGATTTCGCCGCGGCCAAGGCGGCCAATGACGACCTCCAGGCGTCCTGTACGGCCTGTCACGAAGTCTTCCACACCGAACCTGAACACTGAGCCAACTTGAACCGCCGATGAACACGGGTAGACACGGATTGAGGAAAGAAGGAGAGGTTACTGATTTATCGCGAAGATCGCCTCGATCTCTACCGGCACGCCCAATGGCAACGTACTGGTGCCGATCGCGCTGCGGGCGCCGATGCCCGACTCGGGGCCGAAGACTTCGATGAACAGTTCGCTGCAGCCGTTGATCACCGCCGGTTGGGCCGTGAAATCGGGCGTGCAGTTGACCACGCCGAGCACCTTGATCAGACGGTCGATCCGATCGAGACTGCCGAGTTCCTTGCGCAACGTGGCCAAGATCGCAAGACCCGCCTGTCGGGCCGCCGCATGGCCGGCCTCTTGGTCCAGGTCCTCGCCGATTCGGCCCGTGATCAGCGAGCCGTCGGCGTGGAGCGGCAGATGACCGGCCGTATAAGCCACGCCGCCGATGACGACCAACGATTGGTAGACGCCCTTCGGATCGGGAGCCGGGGGGAGTTCGAGACCCAACTCGGTCAGTTTGGCTTCGGCGGTCATGCGCGGATTCCTTATTGGGTGCCATGCTCCACGCTTGCGTGGGCATGAGGGGGGAGTTACTGCGTTGGTTTCACGCATGCCCACGCAAGCGTGGAGCATGGCACCCAACACGCGGCGGCTACTTCTTTGCCTTGATGCCGTGTAGCTTGAAATCGTCCCAGTTGCCGTTGTCGTCGAACGACCCGATGCCGACGCGGCCCCAGGTGAACGTCTTGTCCTTGGCCACCATGACCGGCTTCTTCATGTCGTCGAAGTAGATCTCGATGGTGCCGTCCTTGACCTTGCGGACAATCTTGGCCTCGTGCCAGCCGTTGGTCCAGGGGATGCCGGGCGACTTGTTCGTCGTGATCATCTTTCGATCGGCCTCGTTGACGATCATGATCTGGCTCGAGTGCGGGTCGGGTCGGGCACCCAGGTGAACGTAATAAAAATGGGCCGAGTCCTGATAGCCGAAGAACAGGTCCATGTCGCGATGGGCCCCGGCGTTGACGTTCGTGCTCTGCACCTTCACGGTCAGCACGAAGTCGCCGACCGAAACGCCTTTGACCAGCGAGATGTTGAAGGGGCTTCGATGCGGCCCTCGATAGTCGCTGTTCTTGAACTGGTTGTAGACCTTCCCCTTGTCGGTCTCGGCGATTCGCCAGGCCTTCGCGTCGGTCGGTTCCCAGTTGCCGGCTCCCTTCTCAAAGTCGTCGGCAAACACCAACGGCAGGTCGTCGTCCGCGACGGCGAGCGTGGTCATCGACAACGTCCATCCCAAGGTCAAAACGAGCAAACATCGCAACATGGCAGCATCCTCCGGGTGGGTGAATGAGGGGTCACATATGGCTGAATGTACGCCTCGGGGGGCCGTCAGTCAACCACTTTCATGGCAAACGGGAGTGGAAAATGGGGACTGGCTCCGAGCCACAACAGATGCGAAACCCGCAAAAGAACGCCACCGGCTCGGTGCCTGTCCCCTTTTTCCACGGGGGACCTCTTGTGGCTGCGCAACACGGACACATTTGCCGAACAAACGTGATCAAGTGGCACCGTCTCGTGCGGCAAAGTGTCCGTGCCACCCGTCGTCGACGGAGCCAGTCCCCTTTTTCTAGTCGATCACTTTGTTCAGCGGATATTCGACGATCCCTCGGGCGCCGGCCGATTTGAGCCGAGGGATGATGTGGCGGACGACCGTTTCGTCGAGGATCGTGGTGACGTCGACCCAATCCTTGTCGGCCAAGTCGGCGATGGTCGGCTGTTGCAGGGCCGGCAGTAGGGCCAAGACGCGTTTGAGGTTCTCTCGGGGGACGTTCATCATGAGCCCGACTTTCCCCTCGGCGGCCATGGCGCCTTGCAACATCAGGGCGATATCGTCGATGCGCTGTTTCTTCCATGGATCGGCATAGGCCTGGTGATTGGCGATGAATCGCGGCGTGCTCTGGAGCACCTCATCGAGAATCCGCAGGTTGTTGGCCCTCAGGGAGCTGCCTGTCTCGGTGACCTCGACGATGGCATCGGCCAAACGCGGCGGCTTGACTTCGGTGGCCCCCCAACTGAACTCGACCTTGGCCGTAACGCCGTGCTTCTCGAGATATCGGGTCGTCAGCCCACAGGCTTCCGTGGCGATTCGCTTACCCTGAAGGTCCTGGACCGATTGGATGGGCGAGCCTTCCGGCACACAGAGGACCCAGCGGACTGGGCGGCGGCTGACCTTCGAGAAGACCAACTCGACCACCTCGTGAACGTCGGCCCCGTTCTCCATGATCCAGTCGTGGCCGGTCAGCCCGACGTCGAGCGCCCCGTCTTCCACATATCGGGCCATCTCCTGGGCGCGGATCAATAGGCACTCGATTTCGGGGTCGTCGATCGTCGGGTAATAGCTCCGGGAGCTGAAGCGGATCTTATAGCCGGCGCGGCGAAACAGTTCGGCCGTGGCATCTTGAAGCGAGCCGGCCGGGATTCCGAGTTTCAGTAGATTGGACATGGTTCTGAAATGATGAGTTAAATGCCGTTGTAGTGAAATACCCGCCGGCCAAATCCGACGGCCAAACGAAGTCCCTGCGTGCTAACCCCTAACCCCTAACCCCTACTTCTTCCCATAAACGTCTTCCGGATTGAACACGCGCTGGGCGATCACCTTAAGCCCCTCGGGCGTGACCTGGCGGAAGAAGCAACTCTGATAGCCCTTGTGACATGCGGCGTCGCCGATCTGGTCGACTTTTAGGAGGATCGTGTCGAGATCGCAATCGAGGTAGATGGCATGTACTTTCTGGACATTGCCGCTTTCCTCACCCTTCCGCCAGAGCTTGTTTCGGCTCCGGCTGTAATAGACGGCTCGACCGGAGGCAACCGTTTCGGCATACGCCTCGGCGTTCATATAGGCCATCATCAAGATGGTTCCCGACTGGGCGTCTTGGGCGATCGCCGGCAGGAGACCGTCTCCTTTGGCAAAATCAGGCTGGGTATCGGTAGTATCGGGCATCTTGGCGACTCGCGTGGCGACTGGGGGTGATTCGGGTGGCAGGGTACATCACGTCCGAACAGACACGAAGCGAGCCCCCGCGAAACTCGTACGATGGCCCTCCGAGGCCGTCGAAAAGGCCCACTTCTGGACGGCGGCGGCCTCGGAGGGCCATCGTACAGTCCATTCGGATCCGTTCTCCGATAAAACTTAGCATAATCGGCCGGTCGCCCGCCTGCCAGGGAGACCTTTCGGGTGGGCGTGGCACTAGACCACCGAGGGGTAGCAGCAAGAACAACCGCCTTGTCCGGTAATTCGGTGGCCGGCGAGGCCCGGTACAGTTGGCACGATCGGCTCGGACGCTACCAGTGGCGCCACAAGGCCGGCCGACACTTCTTTACAGCCGGCCCGGTCTGATAGACGAGTTTACGGTTAGCGGGGTATCCTTCCAGTCTTTGCCGAAAAGGAAATTTGCCGTGCAACGCTCGTTGACGGTCTTACTGCCGGTCCACAATGCCCAATCGACGCTGGCCGCGACGGTGCTTCATGCGATCGAGGTCGCTCCGGAGTTGGCCGAGCGTGTCGAGGTCGTGATCATCGACGATGGCTCGACGGATGCGACCTGCGAGGTGGCCGCCGAACTGAGCCACCAGTATCCCCAAGTGAGTTTCCTCCGGCACGGCCAGCGTTTGGGCCGCGAGGCGACCATCGAGGCCGGGTTGCGGCGGTGCGGCGGCGAAGTGGTGTTGGTCGGCGAGGGCAGCTCGGGGACCTCGATCGATGAAATCTCGAAACAACTCCGAGATGCCCCCCCTTCTTGCATGGACCCGCATACCTCGGCATTGGCGCCTCACAAGGCATTCTTCGAGGAGGAGGCCGCGCCGTCTCCTCTGCAGCCTTCGGATGGAGTGGTAGGATACCACCTCATCGACCGCCGAATACCCGGGCCGGTGCATGGCCCGAGTCAGCCGGCCGGGCCGAACTTCTTGAAGAGATTGGCCCGTTTCGCGTTGGGCGAATAATTTCCGTTTGCTATCAATTCGGCGCTTGCTATCGCGCTGGCCGGTTGATAGGATCAATGGTTGAAGGCGATACCTCTAGCATGTAAGACACCTTCGATGGCCTTCAAATCCGGTATTCGCCGGCGGGTCAGTTTTCGTTGCGGCGTTGGACTTAAGGGCAAACAACGTCGCTTGGAGAAACGATCGGTTCTGGGCCGATCATCGAAAACTGAGTGCTTATCCTTTTCCTGTTCTCTTTTCTTGTTTTGTTGACCGATCCGTTCGTGGTCGGCGGCAGAAGGATGGATTCCATGAGCCTCTCCAACCTCAATATGCCCGAGGTGGCAAATGCGAATGGTTCGCATGTAGCCGCCACACCGCGCCCGTTGCATCGGGTCGGCGCGGTCCGTCGGCAGCAAGGGATTTCGCGCCGCAGTGTTGGGCGACGGTTGAATATCGACACGACCGAAGTCAAAGCCCAGGAGCGCGAGACCTCCGATATGTCCTTGAGCCGATTGTACGAGTGGCAGCAGGTGCTCGACGTTCCGGTCGGCGAATTGCTGGTCGAGTCGACCGATCCGCTTTCGGCGCCCGTGCTGAAGCGAGCCCAACTGCTTCGGACGATGAAGACGGCGTTGGCGCTGTTGGAAGTCACCGAGCGGTTGCCCGTTCAACGGCTTGTGCAAACACTGGTCGATCAACTGGTCGAGATCATGCCCGAGCTCAAAGGCGTCGGCCCTTGGCACGCCGTGGGCCAGCGTCGTCGTCGCGACGAACTCGGCCGCGCGGCCGATCGGCGTCTGTCCGAGGACGTTTTCATGGATCTGATGGACTAAAACCGGCGATTCCCAGGAAAACGGGCCCCTTGACCAATGGGGCCAAATCGGGCACCATAATTGGGTCCCCTTCTTCATAGGGGTCCCCCTTCTTCGTGGTCCGAGGATACGGTGCTTCGATGCCTATCGACCAACATGAGGTCGCCCGACGGTTTACCGAACGGTTCGGCGAGCCCCCCCGATGGACAGTCCGTGCGCCCGGTCGCGTCAACCTGATCGGGGAACACACCGATTACAACGACGGGTTCGTGCTGCCGCTGGCCATCGATCGGGCCGTTTGGCTCGCTCTGCGGCCCCGCGCCGACCGCCGAGTCGTTATCCATTCGATCGACTTCGACCAATCGGCCGAATTCGCCCTGGACGATCTGAAACACGAAGGCGACGGCTGGATCGAGTATCTCAAGGGCGTCGCCTCGATTCTGCAAGAGACCGGCCGTGAACTGTCCGGCTTCGAAGGCGTGCTGATCGGAGACGTCCCGCTGGCCGCCGGCCTTTCCAGTTCGGCCGCGTTGGAGATGGCCACGGCTCGCGCATTCGCCGCCGTCGGCGATCTCGAATGGGACCCGGTCGAGATGGCCAAGCTGGGACAACGGGCCGAGAACGAGTGGATCGGCGTCAATTGTGGCATCATGGACCAACTCATCTCGGCGACCGGTCAGGCGGGCCATGCGATGCTGATCGACTGTCGCTCGCTTCAGATGCAACCGGTCCCGTTCCCCGACGGCGTGGCCGTGGTCGTGCTCGATACGTCGACCCGACGCGGACTGGTCGACTCGAAGTACAACGAACGACGCAAACAATGCGAAGATGCGGCCGAGTTTTTTGGTATGCCGGCGCTGCGCGACGTCGACCTCGACGCATTTCAGCAACTCTCCTCCGGGCTGGAGCCCGTCACGAAGTCCCGAGCCATGCACGTCATCACGGAGAACGAGCGAACGCTCGAGGCGGCCCAAGCCATGTTGCGAGGCGAGGTCGAAGCGCTCGGCGTGCTGATGGATAAGAGCCATCTGAGTTTGCGAGACGACTACGAGGTCTCCAGCGATGCGTTGAACGCCATGGTCGAGAGCGCCCAGTTGCACGAAGCATGTTACGGCGCCCGAATGACCGGCGCCGGATTCGGGGGTTGTGCGATGGCCCTGATTCGAGCCGACGCGGCCGACGACTTCGTCGCCAAGACGACCGCCGCCTACAAAGAGCGAACCGGCCACGACGCGGCCGTCTACGTCTGTCAAGCGACCGCCGGG
>SDBT01005965.1_pt1 | contig 20366 bp, 19 predicted proteins | sample 2277101 | NCBI WGS metagenome assembly SDBT01 (sample SAMN10404973, study PRJNA504765) | marine sediment metagenome | isolation source: marine sediment core GS10_PC15, 103 cmbsf | place: Arctic Ocean: Southern Knipovich Ridge | collected 2010 | reverse complement strand
GGCCCAAGATTTTTACACCTGTATAATCTATATGCATGGGACAGCCTAATAAGAGGTTGTGAGACAGCCTCAATTATCTTACTCCTTCTTCCCCAACCCGATACTAAAGTTCCGACTCATTATCTCCGCTATCCTGATGATATTTCAATGGATCCAGACACAATGCGAACGATATCTCCCAGCCGGTTTCGATATTTTCTTGAGGACATACAAACTCCACTATAACATCTTCCTTATAATAATACCATTGGATGTAATCTTTTCCTTCCAGTTCGAAATCGTTTGTCTGATCGGGAGGTCCAAATCCTTTCAAATATGGGTGTGAAACTTCATCAAATGTCATGATTTTTCTTTTTCCACCTTATAGTATCTTTAATCTAAATAATATCACAGATACCATATATTTCAATAAAATTCTGAAATACTTATACATGTTAATAAATCATTGTTGTCAACAGTCTTAATTATATTATGGGTTCCGGTGGAGGATGTTTGGACGATATCTGTTGCGCATACTGGATGCTGAAAATTTGGGTCGAATAATATTATAACTATTGATTTACTTAGTTATTCTTATTATAATTCATCATTAATCGGAATAAAGAATGAAAATACTGTTAATTTCACCGTCTAAAAACACTAACTTTAAGAAACCAAAATATCTTTTGATACCTCAACTGTCTCTGCATTTATTAGCAGGTCTCACACCGCCTGAATATGATGTGAAAATAATTGAAGAGGAAATTGAGGATATAAACCTGGACGAGGAGTGCGATTTAGTAGGTATAAGCTGTATGACCTCAAACGCCCCAAGGGCTTATTACCTGGCACAGGAGTTCAAAAAGCGGGGGAAAAAAGTTGTTATGGGAGGTGTTCATCCTACAATACTGCAGGATGAGGCTCTTCAATATTCTGATTCAGTGGTTATCGGAGAAGCAGAAGGTGTTTGGGAGAAGCTGCTTGAAGATTTTAAATACGACAGATTGAAGAAGAAATATCATAAACCCTGCCCATCGCTCGATAAATATATCCAGATAAAAAATCGAAAAGATACAAAAAAGAGATTATTTAATGTAATTCCCGTGATGACCACACGCGGCTGTCCTTACAATTGTGACTTCTGCTGTGTGCATGACATTTTTGGGCCAAAAATACGTCATATACCTATTGAAAATGTTGTTCGCGATATAATAGATTCGGATGGGAAGTTTTTTCTTTTCCTCGATGATAATATTATAGGTGATCCACAATACGCTAAGGATCTCTTCAGAGAAATAGCACCATTAAAAATAAAATGGGTTGGCCAGGCTTCAGTATCATTTATCAAAGATACTGAATTAATAAGAATGGCAGCGGAAAGCGGCTGTACCGGCCTATTTTTCGGCCTCGAAAGCGTTTCAAAAAAACAATTAATGAAATTGCGAAAGTCTATTAAAGATATCGAAAAGGTCGAAGAAGCCATCAGAAAGGTGAAAAGTTTCGACATTTTTTTTCTTCCTTCAATGATATTCGGCTTTGATGATGACACAATAGATATTTTTCCCGAGACCCTTGATTTCTTAGAAAAAAACAAAGTCAGTGCTGTTTCTTTAAACATCCTGACTCCTTATCCGGGTACAAGAACATATCAACAATTTAAAAGGGAAGGGCGGTTAATTACTAACGATTGGAGATATTACGATCACAAAACAGCCGTTTTTACTCCGAAAAATATGACGGCTTTTGAGCTTCAGGCCGGCAGGCTCTGGGTTTTTAATGAATTTTCAAAATTTTCATCTGTAATGAGAAGACTTCCATCTAATTTTGATCATCCTCTCTATCATTTGGCTTTGAGTATTGGCCATAGAAAAATATATAAAAATGAAATAAATGAGTTCCCGAAACGTGCATCGCAGTTATTTCCATTAATTGATGAGATAACAGATTACAGAGATTATTTTTCGTTGTCAACCTTTAGATTTTCTGACTTTATTCCCAGGACTTATTAACAGCTCTAATGTAAAAATACAATTTAAAATAAGCAGAGGAGTAACTGTGAACTTCTGTCTGCTAATACAGAGAAGATTTAAAAATGTTTAGAAAAACAGCATTATTTATAGTTGATATGATTACGGTTATGGTGGATAGCATTGCTGAAACAGTCATTTTTTTAAAAAATTACGCCGTTCAGATCTGGCTAAATATTGTAATCAGGAAACTGGTATATATAGTTCTGGATTTTTTCGAAGTAATTGTTTATAGATTACAGAAGTATCTTGAAGAAGTCAGGATTGTACTGAAGTATCGGATATATTATGAAAACGTAACAAAGCCCATGAAGTATTATTATAAGGAATATAGAAAGAAATAATATTATACATTGGGCAATCATTAGCCGGGAGAAGTAAAAATTAAACCAGGATGAGGAAGGGAAATGTGGATAAGATCAATTTTGGAATAATAGGTGCGGGCCTCTGGGGAGAGGCACACGCGGAGGTTTATTCAACTCACCACAGCGCGCGGCTTGCCGCGGTTTGTGATATAAATGAAGAAAAGGCTCAACGACTGGCATCAAAATACGGTTCGCCGAAAATTTACAGGCAGTATCAGGACCTGGTGAATGACCCTGAAATAGATGCTGTTGCGGTTGTCACACCTGATTTTGCCCACTGCGATCCTGTGGTGGCTGCCGCTAGGGCGGGGAAGCATGTCATAACAGAAAAACCTCTCGCAACAACTGATGAGGACCTGATAAAAATTGAGAGTGAAATAGGAAAAACAAATATTACATTTATGGTTGATTTTCATAACAGATGGAATCCTCCGATAGCCATTACAAAAAAGAATATAGAAGAGGGTAGTCTCGGGGATATAATTTCAGGATATTTCCGATTAAATGATACTATATCGGTTCCGATCGACATGCTTTCATGGGCGGAAAAAAGCTCTGTACTCTGGTTTCTGGGGAGCCATGCCGTGGATACACTGCGCTATTTTTTTGATGATGAAGTTGAGAGGGTGTACTCAGTATCCAGGTCTGAAGTTCTTAAGAAAAGAGGCATCGATGCGCCGGATATCTATCAGAGCGTGCTGGAGTTTAAAACAGGGATTATCGCTACTATTGAAAACAACTGGATTGTTCCGAACACCAATCCCTTTGTTAATGATTTTAAACTTAACATTCTTGGAAGTAAGGGGATGATAAACATCGATATGTCGAACAATCAGTTAATTGAGAGATTCCTTGAAGAAAAAAGCGATCATCCTGATTGCCTGGTAAAGCCTTTTGTTCATGACAAACATATGGGTTTCGCCTATGAAAGCATCAGGGAGTTTGTTGACTGCCTGACGACCGGAAAGGAAGTTAAAACAGGTCTGGAAGATGGAATTAGAGTTTCAAAAGTTATACTTGCGATAATGGAATCCGCGAAAAATAGACAGCCGGTGCAGGTACGATATTAATAATATTATTTGAGGGAAACAGTTTTACTCTTTGTTCTTCAGTAATTCCTTTTCGATCTGATTTATTTCTTCTTCAAGTTCATCAATTTCTGTTTCTCTTTTTACATCTTCCGCGGAAGAATTGATTTCGGAACAGTATGCTTTTGAACGGGAATTTACAAGCTCCAGAAGTCTTAATGATTTTTCTTTAAGTTGTGAGTTTAAAGCTTCCATGGTTTCCTCCTTTGTTTAAAAGTTTATTCAGCACCAATCGTTTGCAATTAAAAAATAACAGATTATAATACCGCAAACAATGAAAAAGCTTTTTCTAACGTTCGTTTAGTAACTTTACTTTTACCGGTTTAACATATATATTTCTTATAATATGAAATAATAGTATCGGTGTTAAAATATCAACTTTTATGAAAGAGGAATAAGAAGATGCAGGAAGTTTTTAATAAATTAAGAGAACTTCAGGAAGTTTTATTAAATGAATTTAATGTTGAAGCTGAAATAGAAGAAATTCCGAAAGAACTAAATATGTTAAAAAAGAAGTTTCAAAGGATTGAAAGGACTCTGAAAGAAAATGAGATCAATAAGGATAGCTTCAAGGAAAAGATAGAGCAGTTAACGAAGGAAAAGGAAATACTCAAGCATAATAAAGAGAAATATGAAAGTCAAATTGCACTCATAAAAACCCAGAGAGAATACGAAGCAATTACGAATGAGATTGCCCAGATAAATGAAAAGCTCGAGGTAATTGAAGAGGAAGAATTAAATGCTTTTCAGGAAACTGAAGAAATGAACAAGGCAATCGGGGAACATAATAATCTTCATGAAGAACTGGAAGAGACAATTGGAGTACAGGATAAAGAAGTTGGTAAGCTGCTGGACGAAAAGAAAAAGAAACTAAAAAAGTTTCTTAAAGAAAAAGAAAAAATATCTACAGGACTGGATGAGGAAGTTATTTATAAATTTGAGAAAATTGTTAGAAAAAAAGAAGGAATAGGCATCGTTTCAATTAAAAATACTGTGTGCATGGGATGCAATATGATTCTTCCTCCGCAGTTTATCAATGATGTGAGGAGAGAGGAGAAGATCATTTTCTGCCCCAACTGCTCCAGAATTCTTTATATTTATAAAGAAAATATGGAAGAGGAAGAAATTTTAGTGTGATTTACAGTAAGGGGCTTTGGTATTGTGAAGGTCTATATTGATGGGGGGTCACGGGGTAATCCGGGCAGCAGTGCGGTTGGATTTACAGTTTTTGATGATAAAAAAAAGGAAGTATTCCGATACGGAAAAAATATCGGTCATTGTACGAATAATTTTGCGGAATATATGGCCCTGATTGAAGTTTTAAAATATATATACAGTCATCAATTTCATGATAAAAATGAAAATAATATTGTTATATATTCCGATAGTGAACTGCTTGTAAAGCAGATGAACCAGGATTATAAGGTAAAAAGTAAAAATATTTATCCGCTTTATAGGAAGGCACAGGAATTAGTGAACGGATTAAACAATATTCGGATAGAACATGTTAAAAGAGAAGATAACCGTATTGCTGATTGGATTGTAAATAGAGTGCTTGATGGTGAATCATTTAAGCTTGCTTAGAATAAATAAGAGCTGGCAGACCTGTAGATCGGTCGCAGGAGTAAATTACTCCTGAGGAAAGTCCGGGCTCCTAAAGGGTATGGTGCTGGGTAACCCCCAGGAGGAGTGATCCTACGGAAAGTGCCACAGAAAACAAACCGCCTTTTTTTAGGTAAGGGTGAAAAGGTGAGGTAAGAGCTCACCGCCTGAAATGGCGACATTTCAGAGGCTGGTAAACCCCGCCAGGAGCAAGGCCAAATAGACTGGCAAATAAGTTACCCGCTTATGCCAGATGGGTGGGCCGCATTAGGTGTTTGTTCCACATCAGACAGATGACCGTTAAAACAGAACCCGGCTTACTACAGGTCTGCTGTTATTTAAAATAATTTCAGATGATAAAATACAGCTTAATAGAACATATACATCTTTCAAGGCTGGATATAGAATCAGAGGAATATTCTCTGGAATATTATTATTCCGCTCAGGAAAATAACGCGCCGAATGCGGTAAAAGAAAGCATCAAGGAGTATGGCCTTTTATATCCACCGGTATTAATCTATGGTTCTGACAGATACAGGGTAGTGATAGGTAAACGGTATATTGATATATACAAAAAACTTAAAAAAGATATTCCTTATGCTCTTTTAATCGAGAAACCGGAAGGGAAATACAGCAGGTACGATTTTCTGAAATTTCTTATTCACCTTAAAAATGCGATTGCCGGTTTTAATGTGATTGAAAAATCGATCGCTTATAAAAAATTATTCGACCTCAATGTGAATGTTGATAATGATATATTACGTATTCTTAAAATACCGAGAAATGAAGAGATTATTAAAAATTATTTAAAGCTTGCCTGCGCACCGGAAAATATAAAAACGCTCATTCTGCGCGGCAGGCTTAACGAATTAACCGCTTTTGAGATATTCAATTGTGCGGAAAAAGATTGGGAACTGCTCGCGCTGTTTATTGCAGATGTCTTTCTGGGCACCAAAAAGAGGAATAAATTGATAAGTATAATACATGATATTTCTCAGAGAAACGGCACAGACATTGAAAATATCATTGAAAATAATGAAGTAAAAAATATTTTGGACCTGCGGATTGACCCTCCTCATATAGGGGAAAAGATTTTTAACCATTTTGAAAGACAGAGATATCCTTTTATATATCAATACAGGGAACGGTTTTATAAAAAATTAAAGGAAGTGGGATTAGAAAACAGTTCCCGTTTTATAGTCCCGAAGGACTTTGAAGATTGGGAGTTTAAATTGGTTTTTCCTTTTTCATCTGTAAAGGATTTTATAAAGAAAGTGGATAAATTAAAAAAAATTGGAGAAAGCAGACCCTTTGATGAGCTCATGAAGCTGCGAAAATAAGTATTTAGTTCAATTAAACGGTACCCTTCTCATTGGACGAAAAAAATAGTTAAATTTGCCGGTTCCCATCTATTATGTCGAGCAGCTCATACAGGTCTCCTTTTATTTCTTCAATATATTCTTTAAACCTGTTATTTTTTTTCCCTAACAGAACATCCCATAACACCTTCTTTGCGCCTGGTATACTGTAACCCCGTTTGTATAGTAGTTCTTTTATGTTTTTTATTATAAAAACATCCCTCTTCGTATACAATCTATGACCGGCCTTGTTTTTCATGGGCTGTAAAAATGGAAACTCCTTTTCCCAGTACCTGAGGATGTAGGGCTTTACATCGGTCTGCTCCGAAACATCCCCGATTAAATAGAACCCGACTTTACGGCTTTCTTTTTCCAATTTTATTTTCTTCACCTCGTAAAAGTCTTTTAATATTTGAAGTATGACTGTAAACGATCGCTATAAAGAGGAGCACCGAAAATATTATAGCCCACCAGTTTTTTTCGGTATAAGAGTGTAAAAGTATGTTAGAGATTAAAAAAACAGAGGCAGCGGTGAGTGATCCAAGTGAAATATACCTGAATGTAAGTATGATAATTGAAAATGCCGCGACAGAAAAAATTACCGGAATAGGACTTATAGCTAAAGCAACGCCAAGTCCTGCCGCGACTCCTTTTCCTCCCTTAAATTTTAAAAACGGATTAAATATATTACCGATTATTAAAGTTATCCCGAAAAGAAGGCGGTACAAAGCAGGCGTATCAAAAAGGTTTGAAAAGCAGTATGTTGTAAAAAAGGCCTTTCCTGTATCAATAACCAGAACAAGACTTCCTAAAACCAGGCCTGCTGTTCTTAATACATTGGTAAATCCGATATTCCCGCTTCCATAGTTCCTGATATCTTTTTTCTGAATGATTTTTACGGCAAGATATCCGGTAGGAATTCCTCCGATAATATATGACAGGACAAGGAAAGGTATAAACTTGATCATTATTACCCTTTTTTGAAAATAATTTCAATTGGTACGCCGGTAAAATCAAAGCTCTTTCGTATGTTGTTCATAATAAACCGTTTAAAGTTCATGTTATGCTCATATTTTCCTGTGAAAACTTCGAATACAGGCGGTGCCGCGGACCTCTGAAAACCGTACTTTATTCTGTCCCCCTTGAGTGAAAACTTCCTTAAAAGAGTATTAAAGTCGTTTGTTTTTACTTTGTTGTTATAATTATTATACACAGTTAAAATATTTTTCAACAATTTTATTTTATTATAACCTGTTTTTGCTGATATCAGTACAATCTCAGCAAAGGAAATATGAGGGAAAAAGTAATAAAAATCATTTATGAATTCAAACTGGTCTACTCCTTTTTCTTTTGCTATGTCCCACTTATTTGCGGCAATGATCAGCCCTTTTTTTTCTTTAATTATTAAAGCGGCAATCTTCTTATCCTGTGTGGTAACACCTTCCCCGGCATCGATGAGTAAAATGGAAACAGTTGATTTTTTAATAGCCTTTTCAACCCGTACGAGGCTGTAGAACTCAATGTTTCCTCTTATTTTACTCCTCTTCCTGAGGCCTGCAGTATCAATAAGCTTAATATTATATCCATTGTATTCAATGGTTTCATCAATCGCATCCCTTGTTGTTCCTGGTGTATCAGTAACAAGTGACCTTTCCATATTTACAAGTAGATTAAGGAGGGATGATTTTCCTACATTAGGTTTTCCCACGATTGCGACATCAATTATGATTTCGCTGCCCGGGGTTTTCAGCCCGCTTTTATCAGGGCTTTTCATTCCACGGGCAGTAATAAGCTGTAATTTTTCTGATATTTTTTCTTTTAATAGAATTATATTTTTTCCATGCTCTGCTGACACGGGCAGGGGGTCCTCAAGGCCGAGATCAAAAAAGTCGTAGAGGTTATCGAGAAGCTTTTCATTATCAGCTTTGTTAACCACAAGAATATGTGGTTTACCGCTCTTTCTGATAGTGTCAGAAATATCAAAATCATCACCTGTTAAACTGGTTATTTCACAGGTAAAAATAATCAATGATGCCTTATCTATCAGTTTTCTATTCAGCGCCTGAGTGAGGCTGTGTAATTCGTCTCCCCCCTTATAAAAGCCCGCTGAATCTGCAAGCCTGCATTTAAGTCCATTCCAGATTAATATCTCATAATTTATATCCCGTGTAACACCGGGTTCTTCCGAGACAATGGCTTTTCTCTTTTTTATAAGCCTGTTAAAGAGTGATGATTTTCCAACATTCGGTTTTCCTACGATTGCAACGGTCGGTATGAAATCGGGTGAATTAGACATTTGATTTGAAATAATCTTCAAGGATTTTAAACCGGTCTATCATCTGTTCTCTGATATATCTGTTTACATCCTTTTTAGATGTAAACTCCAGAGCCCTTGACGCTATTTCTTCGGATTCGGCAGCTGAAGAATGGATCACAATATTTTTTATAATTGGTATGCTTACCGGGCTCATACTCAGTATTTTATAGCCAAGACCTATCAGAAGGAGAGTATAGAGGGGGTCTCCTGCCATTTCACCGCAAATACTTACTTCCAGCCCCTTTTTTGATGCGATATCAGTTATCATTTTTAGAGATCTCAGCATCGCAGGATGTGTGGGATCAAACTCGCTCGCGACCATGCGGTTGCCCCTGTCGATGGCAAGTGTGTACTGGATCAGGTCATTAGTTCCCACGCTTATAAAGTCAACCATGTCTGCGATTCTATCAAGGAGTATAATGCTCGAGGGCGTTTCTACCATAATTCCAGAGGAGATATTCCGTTTAAAAGGTACGTTTTTTAAAGTAAGCTCATCTTCACATTCTTTCATCACATTTTTTATTTCCTGAATTTCATCCAGATCGTTAACCATTGGAAACATTATCCGCGCATTTCCGAAATTCGCTGCCCGAAGAATCGCCCTGATCTGCTCTTTGAACAGTTCCCTGTGAGATAGCGCGTACCGGATCCCTCTCCACCCTAAAAAGGGGTTTTTCTCTTCATAATAACTCATATAAGGAGGTTTTTTGTCCCCCCCTATGTCAATTACACGGATAGTAACCCTGTAAGGGCTGAGTTCTTTAATAACTCTTTTATAAATTTCGCATTGCTCGTCTTCGCCCGGAGATTGTTTTCTATTTAAATAGATATATTCGGTTCTGAATAATCCTATTCCTTTACAATAGTTCTTTGTTACAAGGTTTAGCTCTTCCTCCACATCAAGGTTTGCCATGAGGGTAATCTCCGTGCCCTCTTTCAGGACACAGGCTTTACCCGTAATTTTTTTCAGTGTTTTTTCATATTTTTTGTTCCGCTCTATCTTATATTTGTAAAGGGTTGTTGAATCCTTTTCCGGATTGAGAATAACCGTTCCGATGGTTCCATCCACGATAATCGGATCACCTGTCTGTGCCGCCTTTGTTATATTATTAACTCCGATAACAGCCGGTATTTCAAGGTCCCGCGCCATGATCGAAACATGAGAAGTTTTTCCACCTATTTCAGTTACCACTGCTTTTATATTTTTCTTGTAGAAATGGATGAACTCCGGAGGTGACAGGGTATGCGCAACTATGATAGGGTCCTTTATGTTTTTTGGGATTTCTACTTCCTGCTTACCAAACAGGTTCTTCAGCACCCTTTGACCGATCGAAAGTACATCAGGGGCTCTATCCTTGAAGTAGCTATCGCCTGAATCCTGCAGTTTCCCGGCGATTTCTTCCATAACCTCATTGAATATCCACTCAATATTTAGATAGCTCTCCTTGATCTTTTCAGTGACCCGTTCTTTGATGAGCGGGTCTTCGAGCATCATTATTGTAGATTCGATATACCCGGTCTCAATAGCGGATTGACTCTCCTGTAAATCTGTTTTTAATGCTTCAAGCTGATTTCTGGTTTTCAGAAGGGCGGACTCAAGCTTCTCGATTTCGTTTTCAATAGAATTACTGCCCGGTGAGATTGAATATTTGGGTATAATAATATTGGATTTGATAAAAACAAGCGCAGAGCCAAACGCGATTTTTCCGGAACCAGGAATTCCCTTAAAAAATTTTTCCATTAATACTTAACCTTTCGTATAAAGATTTATTAGATTTAAAAATTATTGTATAATATTAATATACATGAAATACTTTATTTTAACAATTACCTTTTTTACTGTCATTCTACTCCTTGTAGCTGGGTCTCTTTTTTACAGCAGCCGTGTTTTCTGGATGAATAATAAAGAGGAGGTTTCGGGGAGACTCGAATACCTCAATAATGGTCTAGAACAGGAAAAAGAAGAGCTTTTTCTTTCACCCGGTTTAAAAAAATGCGAGAATTCAGTCATTTATGACAGGAATCTAAGGGTCATTGGAGAGTATTCTACAGGGCGGAGAAAAATTATTTCAAAAAATAAAATTCCACCTTTCCTGGTGAGCACCCTGTTACTGATGGAAGACAGTAAATTTTATACCCATAATGGATTTGATTATAGGACCATAACCGGGCTGTTGTTTGAGGATATGAAAGTTTTACCATTTATACACGGAGGGTACACTATTACTCAGGAGCTCTCAAAGGTTTTATTTTCTGACAGGAAAAAAACAATAAAGAGAAGGATCTCCCGGCTATTTTGTACTTCAGAGATTGAAAATAAGTACAGTAAAGATGAGATTTTAAGTTACTTCTTTAATTCAGTCTATCTGGGGCATTTTAACTATGGAATTGAAAATGCGGCACAGTTTTACTTTAATAAAGATGTTTCCAGACTAAATCAGTTTGAGGCGGCACTCATAGTTGCAATAATACATGACCCTGACCGTTTTTCTCCCCTGCTTTATCCTGAGAGGAGCATGAAACGGCATAAAATCGTTCTTAACAAACTAACCGGTAAGGGTATTATTGATACTCAAATCGTAATAAATGGATTTGATAATTTCTGGGAGAACTTTGCCGGATTTGAGCATCAACCGGTTGTATCACTCTGGGAGATGGAAAAAAATTATGCGCCCTATTTTATAGAATATGTAAGACAGGAACTCAAAACAAATCTGAGCATAGAAATACTGCAGAGGGGCGGTTTGAGAGTTTACACTACCCTTGATTTAGAAAAACAGAACATTGCAGAACAGGTTCTATGGGAAGGTTTAAAGCGCCAGAGCCTGCGGACCGGTGGAATCACTGGCATGCGGGAGGCGAAAGTCGAGGGAGCCTTCATTGCCCTTAATCCCCGGAATGGACATGTACTCGCTATGGTTGGCGGAAGTGGTTATAAATCAAACAATCAATTCAACAGGGCGGTTTATGCAAAGAGACAGATAGGCTCAGCTTTTAAGCCGTTTGTTTACGCAGCAGCTTTTGAAACCGCCGGGTACACGAAAAATACCCGTTATGTTGATAAACCCCTGGAGATTGAAACAAAAGACGGGCTGTGGCGGCCAGATAATTATAACAATGCATATTATGGTGATGTATCGCTGGAGTTTGCTATGAAAAAGAGCCTTAACTCTGTCGCGATTCAGCTTATTCAGGAAATCGGCCCTGAAAAAGTAATAGATATATTGGTGAGCGCGCTCGATCTTGAAAAGAAAGATGGGGAACAGAGATTCAGGCCATACCCCTCCGTTGCTCTCGGTGTTTACAGTTTCTCTCCCCTTGAGATTGTAAGAGCCTATTCAATATTCCCAAATGGTGGTGAAAAGGTGTTTCCCATGTCAATTTTCAGAGTCGATGATTACAAAAGAAATAGCCTGATAGACAACGAAAGTGAAATTAAAAATATTAAAACACTATATGCTGCACATGGAAAAATGAGAGTAATTGAAATGAACACGGCTGACACGATAAACAGTATCCTCGAGGAGGTTTTAAAGGAGGGAGGTACGGCGCATGAAGCTCTTCTGGCATCGGACTTTGTTGTTAAAGGAAGCGGGAAGACCGGAACAACAAATAACTATACAGATGCCTGGTTTATCGGGTATACAGATGAAATTATTGCGGCTGTTTGGGTAGGATTTGACGACCCTTCGTACACTTTAGGAGAAGGACAGACCGGCGGTGTAGCCGCTGCACCTATCTGGGCCGCTTTTATGAAAAAACACTGATGGAATAAGAACTGGTCGCCTGTCGGGCTTAAACTAAGAAAAGAATAAAATAATCCTTGAAGCTTTTACCGTGACACTTTATTCTAAGAAATATTATATATAAGAAGAAACAATATTGATTTTATAACGTTATTCTAATGGAGCAGGTATGAAAAGGCTTGTTTTTATCTTAATTTCGATTTTAACAGCGTTTCTTTTCTTTTCTTTTTTATCAAAAACGGACAGCACAAGAGATAAACAGGTGTATGTTTTTTATGATAAAAACATCCCTGAGGCCTCAATAATTGTGAAAGACATTACGTCAAAAATAAAAGATGCGGGGTATAAGGTTGAAACAGGATATTTTGAACCTTCTGAAATAAATAATTACATAATTTCAAATCCGGATGCGCTGTTTGTGTCAAATATGCCGTTGCAATCGAACCTGTTTTTTTTAAAAAAATATGATTATTTGATGGTAAAGGTAGCGGTAACGAAAAGAAACAGCCCCCTCAACATGATTACTATGGGAGAATTTAATGAGCTGTTGATTTCCAGGGCCATTTCTGATGAAGAAACAATTAAAAAAATAGAAAAAAAACGGATGAAGTATGGAATAATTTCATTCCAGAATTTAACCCTTAACCTGAAGCCGCTTCGTGTTAAGGGTCTATTTCCTACCCTTGCAAATATTAAAAACGGTGAGTATGAAAAAACCTATAGGGCAAATATTTATTTAAAAGATAACCGAATTTTAAAGGATAATCCGGAGCTCTTATATGAATTCGGTTCATGGATGGAAAAATCTTTTTCTGTTATTGCCGGCGGAGATATAATGCTTACAAGAGGCACAGAAAAATACATAAAATCCTCGGGTGCTGAGTACCCTTTTCTAAAAATCCGCGAAGAAATAGAAAGACATGATATCGCCTTTGCAAATCTTGAGTCTCCGATTTCGGGAGGAGGAAGTAAATTTGCACCTTATAAGGGGATTTATTTTAAAGCTGATCCTGATGTTATCGAGGGGTTGAAATTTTCCGGCATTGACGTTTTGTCTCTGGCGAATAATCATGCTCTGGACTGGGGCATTTATGCTATTATTGACACGATGAAATTACTGAGAAATAACGGCATTCAGTATACCGGAGTTGGAAAAACAAGAGATGAAGCATTGAAGCCTGCTGTAATTAATATTGAAGATACAAGTGTGGCCTTTATTTCCTTTAATGATATCTACCCCTTTTCTATAACAGAATCCGGAAGTAAATTTCAAACCCTTACTTTAAAAGGTGGCAATTTGAAGAAAGAAATTGAATCGTTGAAGAAAAAGTACGATATAGTAATTGCATCGGTTCATACAGGTATAGAATATGTTCTGGAGCCTGAAAATAAGAAGATACTAAAGATGAGGAAACTCATTGATTACGGGGTGGACATTGTACTGGGCAGCCACCCGCATGTTGTGCAGGGTATAGAAGTATATGAAGATGGCCTTATTGCCTACAGTCTGGGTAATCTCATTTTTGACCAGGACTGGTCCAGGGAAACGACTCTTGGATTGCTTCTTGAAATTTCCTTTTTAGAGGGAAAGCCGCTTTATTACTATCCGCATGTAATAACTATCGAGAAAGCCCAGGCGAAAATCACTGAAAACAACGATGATTCTGAATATATTCTTTCGTACCTCAACTTTGAGGAGGACAGCAATGAATAGAATGAAGATTGGATATGTGACCGTATTCGTTATAATTATTTTACTTGTTATCTATCATCTGCTTTTATCATTTAATATTGCAGCCTATTTTCTAAGCGGCCAGGATATAATCGTTATCCTCATTCTCATGCTTTCAGTTTTTTTCTTTTTCTTATTAAGTTCCATCAATAGTTTTCTTGGAACAATTCCGTCATTAAAAGAAAATATTTCCCTGAGATTGAATACTGAAGAAGAGGTTAAGGATTTCCCCGAAGGTGAGAAAAATGAAGAAAAAGACCTTTGCAGGTGGTTTCTCTCGATACAGAATTATTTCACCGAAGTTAATGGCTTTAGAGAGCTCATGGATAAATTACTGGTTGCTTCTTCAAAAATTACACGCTCAGGGAGGGCTTCAGTAATGCTTTACAACAGGAAGAAGAATGGGCTGTATGTTTTTCGAACAATGGGATGGGATAACAGTGAAATACGTTTGATATCAAAAATCAGTATCATGCCCGGTGAAGGCATTGCGGGAAGAGTATTTATTGATGGTAATCCTGTAATAATGAATAAAAAGTTTGAAATGAAAGATACCGGGACCGGCTATAAGGCTAAATACAAATCAAGTCCTTATGTTTCTTTTCCAATTTTTTCAGGTAAAACTGCTATCGGAGTGCTCAATTTAACGGAAAAGAGGGATGGTAATTATTCGAGACACGAAATAGATATGGTGAAATTTATAACGACTGAGGTTTCAATTCATTTAATAAATATTATGCAATCTGCGAAAGAGAACCTGTTAAGTTAGGATATAGCAGGAACTAAAACCCTTCTTTACTTTAAAAAATATCCATATTATTTTATCATAAAAATATGAAAAAGTTAAAAGTACCTGTAATTATTATATTTATTATCATTTCGGGTTTATACTTCCTGCTTTATCATTTCAATTCTCCGAAAAGTTCCGGTAATTCGTCCTCACTTTTTATAGTTAAGCACGGAGAAGATGTAAAATCTATTGCGCTGAACCTTGTGGATGAAGGTTACATCCGCTCGGATTTTTTCTTTGTGACGCTCGTCAGGTTAAGCCGCAAAACAAGGTCTATCAAGTCGGGGCAGTATAACCTGGAAGATAAGATGAAAAACACAGATATCCTGCGTATTCTATCCAGGGGAATTGTCGCTACTATAAAGTTTACAGTACCGGAAGGATATAATATCAAACAAATAGCGGAACTTCTAGAATCCAGGGGAATAATATCGTCAGGAGATTTTTTAGACGCATGCTCCAGCGCAGATCTGCTGGATAGATACAAAATACCCTTTGAAAATGCTGAAGGTTTCCTCTTTCCTGATACCTACATAATAGCAAAAGACTTGAAGGCACATCAGATAGCTGAAGTTATGATTAAAAAGTTCTTTGAGAACCTTCATAACATTTCATATATGGATTATACTCAACAGGATCTGAAAAAAACGATAATTATTGCTTCTCTCGTTGAAAGAGAGGCACGATTGGAGGAAGAAAGGCCGATAATTGCCGCAGTTTTTTACAACCGTTTACAAAAAGGAAAAAGGCTAGAATCGTGTGCCACTGTGCAGTATGTGCTTGGGAAAACAAAGGAGAGGTTATTATTCAGCGACCTGAAGGTAAACTCGCCATATAATACCTACATACATTCCGGACTCCCGCCAGGCCCGATAGCAAACCCCGGAATTAGTTCTTTAAATGCCGCGATAAATCCTGCGGATGTTGATTTTCTGTTTTTTGTTTCTAAAAGGGACGGGAGCCACTATTTTTCCTCTACATATAAAGAGCACCTGAATGCTATACAAAAATATAGCATTTCAGGACGTGTGGGTCACCAGGTAAGCTGAACACGCGCAATTTTGAGAATAGTAGTATAAAACGTTTTAAATCATTCTAAGGGAACTAAAAAAAATTGATTATACCCGAAGAACAGATTAATCAGATTAAGGAAAGAACAAATATTGTTGAAGTAATAGGCGAATTAGTAAACCTGAAAGCATCAGGTCATAATTACAAAGGATTGTGTCCTTTTCATTCTGAAAAGACCCCTTCTTTCATGGTGAGTTCCCAGAAAGGTATCTTCCACTGTTTTGGATGCGGGATAGGTGGAAATGTCTTTAACTTCCTCATGAAGTTCAAAGGTATTTCCTTTCCTGATGCGGTCAGGATTCTCGGGGAAAGGACCGGTATACATATTAAAAGTTATGACACCGGCAGAAAATACCCGACTACATTAGAAGTTATTTATCAGATAAATAAAAGGGCCGCCCAGTTTTATGAAAAAAACCTATTTTCAAGCGCAGGAAAGAGAGCGTTAGACTATTTAAAAAATAGATCCCTCGATTTAAAATCGATAAACACTTTTCATATTGGATATGCCATCAACAGCTGGGATTCATTACTTAATTATTTAAGATCCGTGGGTTTCGGAGCTGAAAGGATTGAAGAAGCTGGATTAATCGTGAAGAAGAAAAGCGGATCTGGATATTACGACCGTTTTAGAAATAGGATCATCTTTCCGATACAGGATAATATAGGCCGTATTATTGGCTTCGGGGGCCGAACTTTCGATGATAACAATCCTGATATCCCAAAATATATCAATACAGCGGAAAGCGCGGTTTTTTATAAAGGTAAATACCTGTATGGATTTAATGATGCGTCAGAATCTATAAGAAAAGAAGGTTCATTATTTATAGTTGAGGGATATATTGATGTTATAAGAATGCACAAGGAAGGTTTAAGAAACACTGTGGCCCCTCTCGGTACAGCTCTTACAGAGGACCATGCAGCATACATTATTAGATATGCCAGAAAGATATTTTTTGCCTTTGATTCTGATGAAGCCGGCAGGAAGGCTGCTATTAGAAGTATCTCAATTATGCATAAAAAGGGCCTCGACCCGTTAGTTATCAGGCTCCCTTCCGGAAAAGACCCGGGAGATTTCTTTGATGAATATACATCCAAAGATTTTGACCTGTTAGTTGATGAAGCCAGTTCCGGGATTGATTTTATTATAAACTTTTATGTCAATAATAAAAAAGAATATACTGCAAATGAAAAAATTATTATATTACACTCCCTAACTGCGTATTATCAGAATATGAATGATGAGATAATAAAATTAGAATTTGAAAAAAAACTTGCGGATCATATGGATTTAGAAGAATCAATAATCCGGAGAGAACTGGTAAAATTCACACAAAATAAAACGGTTGCTGCAGCTTATAATCGACCTTATAAACATATAACTTCGGAAGATAGTAAGGAGAAAGGTATATCCACGGAATTATATTTACTTCTCCTCATTTTGAATAACCCGCAACTTTATCCAAAGGTAGCGGGAAGACTCGATGAGAGATATTTTCATGGAAAATGGACACGAAAACTCTGGAACGCAATTAATAATGCAAGTAAAAATTCGGACTGGAATTCGGGGGCTGTGTTTGACTATATAGATGATGAAAAATATATTGAATATTTAAGTGGAAAATTAATCGAAGATGCACTGAGTAAAAACCCTGAAGACCAGGTCAAAGATGTTATATTAAATTTAAAAGAGAAGAGAATTCTCGAACAAATTTCGAAGATAAACTCACGCTTAAAAGAAGCTGAACTTGAAAATGATGAAAACCTTACAACTGAGCTGATGGTAGATAAACAGGTATACAGTAATGAACTTGAAAAAATAAAGGAGTTTAGAAGGAGCAGGGTCAGCTTATAGCTCGTATATAGATTATCGATTCAGGAGGGAAAGAAAGATGAAATAGTAGAAACCAAGCATATCAAGATGCCCGCAAATGATGCATTTCGATTCTACTCAAGGGAGTCTGACATTATCTGACATGAAAAATTTACAAGAATTTCAATATTTATTGAAACTTGCAGTAGAACAAAATAACTCAATCACTTATGACCAAATAAATGATATCCTGCCTCAATCCATAGTGAGTTCCGATAAAATAGATGAGCTTTTTGTACTTCTCTCAAAGGAAAATATTAACATTACTGACAGTATAGAAACTGAAGAGGAACAGGAAGAAAGAGGGGCCCTTAAAGAAAAAAAGCATATATGTATAGACAAAAAGATAATAAATTCAGAAGCCCTTACTCATGTTGATGATCCAATAAGGCTGTACTTGAAAGAGATCGGAAGGGTAGATCTTCTAACTGCGGATGAAGAAGTTAGGCTGGCGAGAGAGATAGAAAAAGGTGAAGTTAAAATTGAGAATATCCTTTTTAATTCGAATATTTTCATTATAGAAATTAATAAAACTTTAGCGACGATTAAGAGAAATAAGCGGGATATTTATGACCTTTTAGAATATCAGAAATTTTATAATATATCCTCAGAGGATAGAAGGAAATTAAAGAGAAAATTTATTAATCTTGAAAAGGCTTTAGCTGAAAGGCAGAACATAACTGATAAAAGTATAGATTCTGATAAGGTTAAAAAAGAAGTATACAAGGCGTTTAAAAGGGCAAATATTAATCGAGAAGAAATTTTACGAATATCTAAAAAGATAGATGATTTTTTTAAACAAATTTTATTAGCAGAGAAAACACTTTCAAATATAGAAAAGCAAACCGGCAGAACAATAAGGGAAATCAAAACAATAAATAAACATATTGAAAAGGGAAAGGGTATAGAAAAGATTAAGGAAAAATATTTTCCCTATGCGGAGGAAATTCAGGGGATATATAATATTATCAAAGAAATTGAGGGGAAACTGGAAAAAATTGAGTGTGAAACCGGTGAGACCACAAAAACTTTGAAGAACATTCATGAAGATATTGAACAGGGAAGAATGATTATCTGTAAAGCTAAGAATAAACTTATCCAATCAAACCTGAGACTTGTTGTAAGTATTGCAAAAAAGTATACAAATAGGGGTCTTCATTTTTTCGACCTTGTTCAAGAAGGAAATATAGGTTTGATCAAGGCGGTTGAAAAATTTGAATACAAAAAAGGGTATAAATTCAGTACCTACGCCACATGGTGGATTCGTCAGGCGATTACACGCTCAATATCTGACCAGGCAAGAACAATCCGTATCCCTGTTCATATGATTGAACAGATCAACAAGGTAATAAAAGAATCAAGGCAGCTTATGCAGAAATATGGAAGAGAACCAACCACGGAAGAAATAGCTGACAGACTGGGTTGGAGTACTTCACGGGTAAAAGGCATAAAAAACGTTGCTCGTGATCCGATCTCTTTGGAAACCCCGATAGGTGATGACGAAGAAACATTATTAGGTGATTTTATTGAAGATCGTGAATCAGATAATCCGGCATCAAAAACTTCGTATACACTTCTCCAGGAATTGATAGGTGAGGTTTTGGATACCCTCCCTGAAAAGGAACAAAAGGTACTGAGAATGAGATTCGGGCTCGATGATGGATATTCTCATACTCTGGAGGAGGTTGGTTATGTATTCGACGTAACCAGGGAAAGGATAAGGCAAATTGAAGTAAAAGCATTAAGGAGATTAATGCACCCGACAAGAAGCAAAAAACTAAAGGATTATCTGGAGAATTGATTGCTGCAGCAGAATAAGCTTTTGTATTGAAGTTAATTGAGGCTGTATTAAAATAAGCGGGATGGAGGTGTTTTAATGTACTTAATTTTGGTAAAAGAAAATGGTACACATAAATTATCCGGAATTGCAGAGAGTGTCGAGGAAGTGAAGAAAATAATTAAAAATAACAACATACAGGATAAAATAGATAATGGTAAAGCCTATTTGGTAGAAGGAAAAATAAGTTTAATCAGACCTGAGACGACTCCAGAACTACTTGATATTAAAGAAATAAAGAAAGCAAAAGATCTTTTTTATTGACGCCTCACAGGACAGTGATCTGATTGATTTACACCATAACTCCCAAAACATCATTTTTAGCTATGGTTTTTTCTAATAATAGGTGGTCTTTCGTACCAGATCAAAACAAATCTCTTCACTATCATAAACTGATTTATTATTTTTAAAGAAATAAATATTCGCCTTACCGTTAATTGATATTGTTTTCCCTTTGAAATGATGTTAAATTTATATTCATTATAATTTAAGCCTGTTCAATATTAGATGTCAAGAATATCGCTCCATTTACCCGTTTTCGAGTGTTCGAAGAGGATATCCAGGGTTGTGACAATGTCGTG
>SDBT01005964.1_pt1 | contig 20368 bp, 17 predicted proteins | sample 2277101 | NCBI WGS metagenome assembly SDBT01 (sample SAMN10404973, study PRJNA504765) | marine sediment metagenome | isolation source: marine sediment core GS10_PC15, 103 cmbsf | place: Arctic Ocean: Southern Knipovich Ridge | collected 2010 | reverse complement strand
CCAACAAAAGCCCGGGTGGATATTTATCAGGGAGACAGAGAAGAAGTAATTGGCTAAAGATTGCTAATAACCGAAAATAGAGCGCACTAAGCAGAATTATTTGGGAAGGACACTATGGTTGATTTTTTGAAATTACAAACCGAATTAATGGACCTTTTACTGGGGGACGACCCTGAGGTCAGCCTCATTTGGGCGAAAGAAACCTTAAGCGGTGATATAGGCGTCACGGATTTTTTCAACCAGGTCTTCACGCCATCTATGGCTGCTGTGGGAGATAAATTTGGGCGCCTGGAGATCTTCTTGCCCGAACTGATGGATGCTGCCGACCGTGCTCAGGTGATCAGTGACCAGGTAGTGCAGCCGATGTTAGCTGCCTCTGACTCTGACCAGGAGCTCATCCGTGGAAAAATTTTGATTGCGTCAGTTAAGGGGGATTTACACGATATAGGAAAGAATATGGTTGTGCTGATGCTGCGCGTTAACGGATTTGATGTGATCGATATGGGTGTTAATGTAGCCCCCCGCGACATACTTGAGAAAGCGAAAGAGGTCCAGGCTGATATTGTCGGCCTGTCTTCCTTGATGACCACCTCGATGCCTTATATGAAGGAATGTGTTGAGCTCAGGGACGGCTTTGGGCTCAAGAACGAATTTAAGGTGATCGTGGGAGGCGCTCCGATCACGGCGGAATACACCGCCGAAATTGGGGCGGACGCTTTTGGCACTGATGCTGTCGATGCAGTCGGAAAATGCCTGGCTTTGTTAGATGGACCTGCTTAAAGGAAAGGTTATGAAGCAGCACCCCCGCTTGATTGAAGTCCTGCAGCGCGCTGAAACTGGCCCCATTATGGATGAGGCAGATTTTGAACGTAAACTACTGGGACCTGCAATTAAGAATTTGGTCGGAGAGTATGACATCCGCTATACCGGTGAGGATTATGTCAACTGTGATGATGATCTGGCAGATCGGGTTTTTCAGGCTGCCCTGGACCTGGCCAGCGAAGTGGGAATTTTTAACCAAAGCACCAGCCGGCGTATACTCTGGACCCGGGATGAGATCGAACGGGATCTGCAAACGGCACCCAGTGTGGCCTCCCTGGGGGAGGGAGATCAGCAATTTCTAATCACGTCCCGCAAACCGGATGATCGCAAACGCATGTCAGTCCTGGGTGGTGTAGTGGGAATTCCCTTTCCAGAAGAGATGTATTTGCCCCTTATGCTTAGCTTTCTGAACCAAAATATATTTGATTCCATTGACGGTCCATCCCTGGAAACTGCCTATGGAAAACCCATCAAAGCCGGCACGGGCTGGGAAGTACTGGGAGCCTGGCGAGAAGCGGAATTGGTTCAGGAAGCACTGAAAATTGCCGGCCAACCCGGTCGAGCTGTTTCTGCGGTTGAACTTGCGCCAACGGCGATGGGTGGCCTTGCAGGCGTGACTTGGGGTGGATACCGGACATTTGACAGGCACCACGTCCCTATGACCAGCGAACTTAAAACCAACCATGATCTACTGGCGATCATCACACATATCAATAATTTGGGCGGCACGATCGGGGCCTACTACAATCCCATTTATGGCGGCCACGCTGGTGGCGCTGAGGGTATTGCCATTCTGGCAGCAGCTGGTTTGATCCTTTCTCATCAGCTGACCATGGGGCACACTTTCTGCACTCGCCCAACCCATCCATTTTACGGCTGTGATACCACGCCTGAAATTCTCTGGGCAACCAGCCTGGCGATCCAAGCTCTGACTCGCAACAGCAATTTGATGGCTGCGACCCTGGCCGGCCCCGCAGGAGGCCCAGGCACGAAGATCATCCTCTATGAGAACGCTGCTTTCACCTTGATGGCTTTGTCTTCTGGCACATCTGAATTGTTGGCAAGTCATTCTGCCGGAGGAGCTGTACCCAGACATGGCAGCGGATTGGATGCCAGAATTTGTGTCGAGATTGCCCGAACTATGCCTGGATTAACACGAGAGCGGGCCAATGACTTGATCGCTCAGATCGTACCACTTTATTTACCTGACCTGGAGAAAAAACCCATCGGCAAACCTTTCGAAGAAGTCTATGACCTGGATACAGTTAAACCCACACCAGAATGGCAAGGCACCTACAACGAAGTCCGGGAAGAGTTGATCCAGATTGGTTTACCTTTGGACCAAATATGATCCTGATTTGAACTTGAATGAATTATTTACTATCCATAAAAAAAGGAGGAATAGATGGGACACCGAGCAAGAATTATTGAAGTTCTCCACCGGGCAGAAACCGGACCGATCATGGAAGAGGAAAAGTTCGAGCGGGAGTTGATCGCACCCACAGTTAAAGAGCTGATCAAGAAATACAAGCTTAAATTTGATGGATCAGTCATCGTCAACAGCGATGATGATCTTGCGGATCGAATCTTCCAGGCCGGATTGGATCTGGCTGAGACAACCGGCATGTTCTGCCAGAGCACCAGCCGGCGAATTGTCTGGACCAGGGAAGAGCTCCTGGAAGGGCTGCGCAATTGTCCTTCCGAAGTGGTCATGGGCGCTGGGGTCGATGCTGTGACCGCCAAAGCCCGAGTGCCGGATGATGATCAGCGGGTGATTGTCGCCGGCGGCGCCTATGGTGTGCCGGTACCGGAATATATGTATATCCCCATGAGCCTCAGCTATCTTAAAGAAGGAGTTATTGATGTGATCGATAATCCTTCTCTGGAAACTGTATACGGTCATCCAGTGAAGGCGGGCTCACCCTGGGAAGTCCTGGCTGCTCGCCGGGAAGCAGAATTGGCATTACAAGCAGCTAACATCGCGGGACGTCCCGGTATGTGTTTGGGATGTGTTGAGTTATCGGCAACAGCCCTGGGTGGTTTAGCGGGTGTTTCCTGGGGAGGCTACCGTCCCACAGATTGGCTGCATGCACCCATTATGAGTGAATTGAAAACCAATTACGATATGCTTTCTATAGTAACCCATTCCATTCGGACAGGCACCATTCTTGAAGCCTACTACAATCCCATTTATGGAGGGTTTGTGGGCGGTGCAGAAGGTGTGGCAATTGCCATCGTCGGAGGTTTGATCCTGCTCAACCAATGTCATCCCGGCCATACTTACAATACACGACCCAATCACCCTTTCTATAATTGCGACACTACCCCAGAATTGATTTGGGCAACCAGTCTTGGGGTTCAGGCGCTTACCAGTAATACAAACCTACTGGTGGACACGCTGGTTGGCCCCGCGGGCGGTCCTGGTACCAAAACCATGCTTTATGAGAACGCGGCTTTTGTGGCTGCCACAACGGTCTCTGGGCAATCGCTGATGACCTCCTGCCACTCAGCATCAGGCGGCAGCGTTCCGCGGCATGCCAGCGGCTTGGATTCAAAGATTTGCGGAGAGGTAACTCATGCTGTTCGCGGCATGACCCGCGCTGAAGCAAATGAGATCGTTAAACAGATCATTCCGCTTTATGTGGATGAGCTGGATAAGAAACCGATCGGCAAACCCTTTGAGGAAGTTTACGATATCGAAAAAGTGGAACCCACCCCGGAATGGCAGGGCATGTATGATGAGGTCCGGGATGAATTAATCAAACTTGGACTACCGCTGGATAGGCTGGTGTGATGGGTTGATGGCCTTCATTGATCAAAGGATATTCTTGGAAGATGAAGCCGTATCTATTTGATTCAACTGGTGCTTAAACGACACTTTATGTTTGACATTAATAGAAGGGTAGTTATGAAAAACAATCAAAATGCGCTAAGTTTACGTGACCGCAGGCCCCTATATGTCCAGGCAATTGATGCTCTGACCGAGATGATTACTACTGGCAAGCTGAAAACAGGCGCCCAACTCCCACCTGAAGAAGAATTTGCAGCCCAGCTAGGTATATCCCGCTCGACATTGCGGGAAGCATTGGGGCACCTGGAAACGCAGGGTTTAATTGCCCGCAGGCAGGGCATTGGCACATTTGTGACTATTCCGACAGGACCTGGATTCTTCGGAGGTCTACAACGCCTGGAACCTTTCCGGGAATTAGCGCGTGCGGCAGGGGTAAAACATTCCCAAATCAGTAAAACAGTTACCACGCTAGAATCTACGCCTGAATTGACATCGGTGCTAAATAATGAAGACGGAATAGATCTAGTCCGGGTCCAAACCATCGAAGCCATCGACGATATCCGCTGCATGTACTTTGATGACTATTTTATTAATACCGCTGGACTTGATCAGGCATTGGATAAAGAAACCGATTCCATATTAACCTATATGTTTGCTGTGTGTGACCCTCCGCTGTCTCATACTCGATCTGAGATATTTGCAATCGAAGCCTCGGAGGAAGTTGCTAAAATACTGGATATCGAGCGTGGAAAACCTGTCTTCCATATGGAAGAGACTTACTTTTCGGCCAGCGGAGGAATTCTGGGTGTGGGATTTATATATTTTGTGACTGAACGATTCCGCTTTTATATTACCCGGCGAGCTGTTCGAGACATCGGAAGATAATAAGGGTTTCTCTATGAATTTGACTATTCACAATGCACTGCACGACAAAACATTACAGACCGTTCACGTAGGAATTCAGGATGGCAAGATTGTTCGTTTATCCAATGAAGCCATTGAACCTGGTGAAAAAAACATCGATGCTCAGGGGGCAATGGTATCACCGGCCCTAATAGAACCCCATTTCCATATCGAAAACGCTCTGCTGTGGGATACAAATAATCTTAATAACAGCGGCACCTTAAGGGAAGCCATCGATATCTACGCGGATGTAAAAGTAAAACTGACCAGTGAAGATATCATGCAGCGAGCAAGCCAAACAATCCATGAAGCCCTGAAACATGGCACATTATGGATGCGCAATCACGTCGATATTGACCAATACGCCAAGCTGGATTTATTACGGGGGGTTGTGGCCGCCAGAGAAAAATATAAGGAAGTTTTTGACTTGCAAATTATTGCTTTCCCTCAACATGGTTTGGCCCGAAATCCAGAATCTGTTGATTTGATGTGGCAGGCCATGGAAAATGGCGCTCAGTTGGTGGGAGGAATTCCCCATCATGAGAAAAATATGGAAGACGGGGCCAAACAAATTGAAATAATCTTTGAGATTGCAAAGAAACATGATGTGAATATTGATATGCACATTGACGAGACGGATGACCCATACTGGCGATCATTAGAACTACTGGCAGAAAAAACCATCGAAGAAGATTACCAGGGCAGAGTAACTGCTGGGCATTGTACTTCTATGGCCGCCTGGGACAAAAAAACACTGGCGCGGGTGATCGATAAAGTTAAACGGGCAGATATTACAGTGGTTTCCAATACACCGATCAATTTGTTATTGCAGGGCCGCCTTGATGAAATTCCTATTCGAAGGGGAATTGCCCGTATAAAAGAGTTGATAGAAGCCGGTGTGAATGTTTGCTGCGGACAAGATGATCTTATGAATATGTTCTATCCTTTTGGACAGATGGACCCCCTGGAAGTCGCCAACATTGCCGCTCATGCCGGTCATCTTGCTTCACCTGACCAGATCCAAATGGTTTTTGACATGCCCAGGTACAACGCTGCTAGAAATATAGGTCTGGAAAATTATGGTGTCCATGAGGGAGCAGACGCGAATTTAATCTTGTTAACAGCTACCTCAGCCGTGGATGCCTTGCGGCGCAAGCCGGAACGCTTGTATGTCATCCGGGAAGGGGAGATCCTGGTTCAGAATACGGTCCAGACAACTTTTGCAGATCGGGTACCAATTTAACCCTGTATTCACACCCAGCCGCAACGGATTTTATTAGGCTCAGGGAAAGCTAAAAACCGATCTATATTTATCACAAATCATAGTACTCAGGAGAAAGACAGTATGAAAAATAGCAAAATTTACGATTATATGCTCTCGGTGCTCGATAAAGCAGAAAACGGTCCTGTAGTCGAAGAAAAAGACTGGGACCTTAAGTATATTAATCACACCATCAAAGATCTGATTAAGAAATATGACATCCAGTGGGAAAAAGATCTGATGGTGCCCTCGGATGATGCCCTGGCAGACCGTCTCTTTGAAGCCGGTATGGAGTTAGCCCGGGAGGTTGGGGTGTATTGTTTGGAAACCAGGCGACAGATGAAATGGACTCAGGCTGAATTAGATTATATTTTATCGACTGCCCCTGACGAGGAAACGATTGGGCTTGGTGACGATAGAGTGACCATCCGACACCGACTCCCGGATGAGGATTCCCCCATTACCACCGTCGGCGGTCCTTATGGGACACCGGTTCCGGAGGAATTATTTGTTCCCATCATGGTCAGTTATGCCCAGGAACGAGTCCTGGATTATATCGATAATGCCACCTTGAGCTCCACTCATGGGCGTCCCATCAAGGCAGGATCTCCCTGGGAAGCTGTGGGATGCTGGCAGGAAGCTCAACTATCTTTCGAGGTTTTGGAAAAAGTTGGTCGGCCCGGAATGCCAATAGGCTGTGCGGAAGATTCTCCTTCTGAGATCGGTGAGTTGGCCACATGTACTTATGGGGGGTTCAGGCTGACGGATTGGCATCACGCCTCCTTCATCTCTGAATTAAAAGTCTCCTATGCGGAGTTAACCAAGTCGATCCATTACCAGCACACCGGCGCTTTTGCGCATAATTTCTACAACACCATTTATGGCGGGTATGTTGGCGGGGCAGAAGGGCTGGCCGTGGCTATTGTTGCCGGTGTGTTCTTAATGAAAGCAACCTTGAACGGGACCACGTTTAACCCCGGTCCCAGCCATGCCCACTTGAGCTGCAACACTTTCCCGGCTATGATCCCGGCTCTGTCGCTGGGGTTCCAGGCCATCAGCCGCAACTCCAAATTATTGACATCTTCTTTCCCGCGACCAATAGGCGGACCATGCACAAAAGAGCTTTTATATGAAGCTGCTGCTGTGGCTGTGGCTACAGTCCCCGCAGGTATTTCCATCCTGGAGGGCATTCAATCTGCAGCCGGACGTATTGAAGGCCATGTCACTGGCCTCGAAGCCAGGTTCCTGGCTCAAGTGGGGCGGGCTGCTGTGGGGTTAACCCGGAAGCAAGCCGATCCTTTGGTTAGAAAATTAGTACCGCTTTATGCCGAACAACAAAAGCTAGGCGTCGCCCTGGCAGGGAAACACTTCACTGAAGCTTATGACGTTGAAACAGTTCAGCCTACGGCAGAGTGGCAGGCAATATATGAAGAAGTCTGCCAGGAAATGGAAGACATGCTCGGGTTGAAATTGTAAACACAATTACCAAGAGAGGGAAATTGTTATGGATAAAAATAATATAGAATATTTAGCCTCAGTGCTGGAAAAAGCAGATACCGGTCCGATCATCGATGAGAAGGAATGGGATTACCAATATATTGGTGCCAAAGTTAAGGAACTGGTCCAGAAATATGATATCTCCTGGGAAGCTGATATTTTTGTGCCCAATGACGATGCTCTGGCAGATCGTTTATATCAGGCAGCCTGGGAGCTGGCTTTGGAAAGCGGTGTGTTATGCATCAACACTAAAAAACAAATGCTCTGGACGCAGGACGAACTCCAGACAGCGATTGATTCGGGTCCCTCAGAACTTACGGTTGGCCTGGATAAAGACCAAGTCACCATTAAACAGCGGCGGCCAGAGCAGGACAGCCGGGTTGTGGTATTGGGCGGAGCTTACGGCACATTAATTGAAGAAGAACTATTTGGCGCCATGGTGGAAGCTTATGCCATGGAACCCCTGCTGGATATTATTGAACCACCTTCAATACCCACAGCTTATGGCCGTCCTATCAGGATTCAATCGCCCTGGGAAGCGATTGCTGCCAAACGGGAAGCGGACCTGGCCCTTGCTGCGGTCAAACGCGCTGGTCGTCCCGGAGTGTGTATTGGAGCAGCAGCCACTTCTGGAAGCGAAATCATAGAATTGGCTGCCACAAGTTTTAACGCCTATCGACAGTCCGATTGGCATCATGCCTCCTTTGTGAGCGAGAATAAAGTTAGCTATGCGGACCTCACCCGGGCGGTCCATTTTTACCAGACCGGTTCTATATCACACACATTTTGTGATCCAATCTACGGTGGGTACCTGGGTGGCAAAGAGGGCACAGCTCTTGGATGTGTTGCTGGTCCCATCTTACTGAGGGCAGCCCTGTTAGGAGATACGGTCAACGCAGGACCCAGCCATGCCCATCTAAGCTGTGATACACATCCGGATATGCTAGCAGCCCAGGCCCTTAGCTTCCAGGCCTTAGCTCGCAATACCCATCTGTTGAAGGGCATCCATATTCGCCCGGCTCACGGACCTGGTACGCGCGAGATATTGTACGAAGTAGCCGCCATGGCCATCATGGGGGTGACTTCCGGCGTGGATTATATCAAATGTGTTCAATCAGCCACGGGCCGAAACCTGGGACATACTTCACCGCTGGAAGCAAGATTCTGTGCCCAGGTTGCCCATGCAGCGGAAGGCATGAGCAGGGAAGAAGGCAATGCCCTTGTCACCCAACTGGTAAACAAATACCAGGATCTATTGCCAACAGCGGACCTGGGCCAGCATTTCCGGGAAACCTATAACCTGGAAACCCTGGAGCCCGCTCCTGCCTGGGAGAAAATCTATGATGAAGTGATCGAAGAACTCAAAGAAATGGGACTTTCCCTATAGTCGAAATATCAGGAGATGATGATGCAAGAGCCAAAAGTCGCAATTGAAGAATTCCTGAATATTCTGGATAAAGCCGAATCTGGACCCAGGGTGGAAATTAATGAATGGGACCAGGTCTATATTTATCAAACCATCAAGGAGCTGATTAAAAAACACGATATTCAGCTGGATGTTCAGGATCCAGGAGTTCCCTCTGATGACGATCTAGCTGATCGCGTTTTTGAGGCAGCCATGGATCTGGCAGTCCAGAGCGGGGTCTACTGCACGGATACCCAGCGCCAAATGGTTTTCTCCAGGGAGGAATTGGAGAAGGTTTTGGCCAGAGTTCCGGAAGAGGTGCAGATCGGCGAAGGATCAGAAACTCGTGTGATCAAGAAAAGAATGGTGGACCAGGAAGGCCACGTCACCATAGGGGGAGGGTTCTGGGGTGTTGTTGTGCCGGAGGACCTGCTGCTGCCGATGACCATGGCGTATGCCCAGATCGAAGAAATTGATTTTCTTTGCACCGGTGCCTTAAGAACCACCTATGGACGCCCCATCCGGGCTGGATCACCCTGGGATACCCTGGCCTGCTGGCAAGAAATGCGCACGACCTTTGAAGCTATCGACCGTGCGGGGCGTCCCGGGATGACAGTTTCCGGGCCGAACACCAGCGCCAGTGCCATCGGAACGGTTACTACAGTAACGCATGGATGTGTCCGCCCATCAGATTATGGCAGCGTTGCCTTCATGAGTGAATTAAAAGTTTCTTATGATGACCTGATCCGCACCTGTCATTACGTCCAGACCAATTCCTTTGCCCACAATTTTTACAACCCGATCTATGGCGGTTATGCGGGGGGGGCTGAAGGCGTGGCGGTCGCCCATGTGGCTGGTTTTATATTGATGAAAGCTACCTTGTTTGGGGAAGCCTTCAACGCCGGTCCCAGCCACGCCCATATGAGCACCAATACCTTCCCTCCCTTGATCCCTGCCCAGGCAATTGCCCACCAGGCTCTGAGCCGTAATACCAATATCACCTGCTCCAATTTCACCCGGCCTAATGCTGGCCCCGGGGAAAAAGATTTATTGTATGAAATTGCAGCCTATCAATTAGCGACAGTTACCTCCGGGGTTGAAATTGCTACGGGAGTTCAAACCGCTACCGGGCGCCATGAAGCTCACTGCTCACCACTAGAAGTCCGCTTTTTGACCAGGGTTGTCCGTGCAGCAGAAAAAATGACCCGGCAAGAGGCAGACCCACTGGTTAAGAAGTTGATTGCTCTCTATAAGGACGGCCAGAAAGAGAATAAAATAGGCCAGCCATTTAATGAAGTGTATGACCTGGAGTCATTAGAACCTACACCTGAATGGCAATCCGTTTATGATGAAGTTGTCGTGGAACTTGAAAGTTTTGGACTGAAGATTTAATAGAATTCGAAAGGATTGACTATGAATAAACCCGATTATCTGGCACCAAAAACTTTGGACGAAGCGTTTAGTGCGCTGAAGGGCAATACGGGCCAAATGAAGATCATTGCCGGAGGGACCGATCTGGTTCCTCGCATGCGGGCGGGCGTTTTTAAACCGGAACTGCTGATCGATCTCCAAAAATTGGAATTAAACGAGATTGTCGAGGAAGATGGTTGGATTCGGATTGGAGCCTATGTTACCCATACCGAAATCCTGGATTCGAAAATACTGAGTGAAAAATTCCCTGCATTGATTGAAGCGGCCAGTGATATTGCAGGCCCTCCCATCCGTAACCGCGGCACTCTGGGCGGAAATCTGGTGAACGCCTCCCCGGCTGCCGATTTAGCTCCACCTTTGATCGCCTATGACGCAGAGGCGGTCATAAGCAGCCTGAAGGGTGATCGAATTGTACCTCTCGGGGAGTTTTTCACGGCCCCCGGGCGAACAGTTTTGGAACTGGATGAAATTCTAACCGCAGTCAGAATCCCGAAAATGTCCACCAGGACAGCTGTAAAATTTATCAAATTGGGTAAAAGGAAAGCAATGGCAATTGCTGTGGTCAGCGCTGCAGTTAGGATAAGCCTGGCTGAGGACGGCACGATTAATGCCGCCCGGATCGCATTGGGTTCTGTTGCGCCGGTTCCCCTCCGGATCGAGAAAGCGGAGAGTGTGCTGGAAGGGGAAAAACCAGGCGAGGATTTATTTGCCCAGGCTGGAAAAACCGCCAGCGATGAAACCAAACCAATCACGGATCTACGCTCCACTGCTGATTACAGGAAGAAAATGGTGGCGGTCCTGACCCGGAGAGCTTTGGCAGGCGCCTGGGAGTTACTGAAGGTGGAAAAATAATGGCAGAGGCCCAAGTGAATTTTTCCGTAAATGGCAAATCCATTGAAATCACCTCAGAACCAGGCCGAACATTGCTGAGCGTGCTGCGAGATGATCTGCAGTTGAAAAGCCCCAAAGAAGCCTGCGGGCAGGGCGATTGCGGCGCCTGTGTTGTGCTGATGGATGGCATCGCTGTGAATTCCTGCCTGGTGTTGATCCCCCAGGTAGAGGGCACGGAGGTGTTAACTATCGAAGGATTGGCCGAGAATGGAAAACTGCACCCGCTCCAGCAGAATTTCATTGATAATTGGGCCTTTCAATGTGGATATTGCACCTCGGGGATGTTGATGTCGGTGTACGGATTACTGCTAATAAACCCCCAACCCACCCGGGATGAAATTAGAACAGCTATAGCTGGCAACTTATGCCGCTGCACGGGTTACCAGGAAATTATTGAAGCTGTGGAAGAAACAATTTCCACTCAAGATTAATCAACAGATAATCATAATAGAAGGAGACCACGATGAGCGACTGGAATGCTATAAAGACACAATTCATTGATTATTTACTGGGAGGAGATGAAAACGGGGCGGTAAAGTTAGCTCAGGATTCCCTGGACGGAGGAACCACTCCCGTAGAATTTTTTGAAAACTGCATTGCCCCTTCCCTGCAGGAGGTTGGAAAGCGTTTTGAAACCCTGGACATCTTTCTTCCGGAAATGGTTACTGCAGCGGATACTGTAGAAGCCGTAAATACTGAAGTGATCAACCCTGCCGTTGCAGAATTAAACGATGGTACCAGCATGTCCTTGGGAAAAGTGCTTCTGGCGACAGTCCAGGGTGATTTGCATGACATTGGGAAGAACATGGTCGGCCTGATGTTGAAAGTTAACGGATTTGAAGTGATTGACCTCGGCACGAATGTCTCTCCCTCAGATATCATCGCTCGCGCTGAACAGGAAAATGTGGACATCATTGGGATGTCAGCCTTATTGACAACCTGCCTGCCATATGTGAAAGATGTCGGTGATTTCCTGGTGGGAAAGAATATTCGTGATAAATATGCCGTGATCATTGGCGGCGCTGCAGCTACCCCCGATATCGTTGAAGATATGGGAGCAAATGCTTACGGCAGTTCGGCTGCTGATGGGGTTGAAAAATGTAAAATGCTTTTGGGAAAACTCTAGACTTACCTGGGTTTACTTGGCAGCATCAAAATAGAGGAGATTACCATGCAGCAACGATTGAATTTAGGCGTGATAGTTGGAGTCATCACTGGTGGTGTGTTTGGCGTGGTGACCACCATAGAGGGCGCCGTTGCTCGTTCGATCGGTGCCATTAATGCCAGCCTGATCGAACATGTGTTTGCGGCCTGTATCGCTATTCCAGCAGTCATCATATTGTATCTTCGGGGCAATATAACCTGGGAAAATACCCGCGGGGTCTTGCCCATCTCTGCCATCGCTGGTGTTCTGGTGCTGGTCGCTGTTGCGGGGGTGGCTTTTGCCATGTCCCGGGTGGGTGTTGCCGCGGGAAATATGGCCATGCTTTTTGGACAAATAGGGGTTGCTGTTTTGATTGATACGATTGGCGTAGTTGGATACGATAAAGTCCCGCTCACCCTGCCGCGGCTTGCTGGCCTGGTGTTGATGGGTGTTGGTGTTTATCTGGTGTTCCCTCGCCAGGCGTAAAACAGAAGGAGTATTAATGCAGGATTTTGAAGTTGTTGGAAAGGATAACCCGGCTGTCGGAGGCCGGGAGGTGGTCACCGGCAGGGCTTTATATTCCCCTGATCTCGAATTCCCTAACATGCTGGTTGGAAAATTGCTTTACAGCCCGTATGCCAGCGCTCGAATTATTCACCTGGATGTCAGCAAAGCCAGGGCAATGGCAGGGGTAGCTGCGGTTATCACTGCTGCGGATATCCCGGGAGAGAACAGCTACCAGTATTGGTACTCTGACCAGCCCCTGTTGGTGGAAGACCGGGTTCGTTACCAGGGAGATGCCGTGGCTGCTGTTGCCGCAATAACCGAGGAAATTGCTTTAGCTGCGCTGGAGGTAATTGACGTTGAATATGAGCCATTGGAAGGAGTCTTCGATGTTGAAGAGGCCATGCAACCTGGTTCGATAAAAGTATGGCCAGAAAAAGAAAATATTCACAGCCATAAAATCTATGAATGGGGTGATATTGAGATTGGTTTTGCCCAGGCCGATGTGATTATTGAGAACACCTACACCACCCCTTATCAAGAGCATGCCATGCTGGAAACCGAATCAGCTGTTGCCTATCTAGAGCCAGACGGAATGGTTGTGGTGTATGCTTCAGCCCAGGCTCCGCACCGCGATCGCATTCAAATTGCCCGTGCTCTGGGAATCCCGGAAGTGATGGTGCGGGAGATCACGCCTCATATAGGGGGCGCTTTTGGAGCAAAGGATGAAGCCAATATCCAGATCCATGCGGCTTTGCTTGCTTTTAAAACTGAACGCCCGGTGCGGATCGTTAAAAGCCGGGAAGAATCTATCCGCACCCATGTCAAACGGCATCCCATTAAGATCCACTATAAAACCGGAGCCACCAAAGATGGCAAACTGACCGCGATTCATATGACAGGGATCGGTGATACAGGTCCTTATGTCAATGCCGGGGAAGAAGTGATGATGGTGATGGCTGCCTATGGCGTAGGCCCTTATTTTGTTCCTCATACACGCACTGAGGCTTATACTGTATTTACAAATAATCCCATCTGCGGCGCTTTCCGGGGATTTGGTATTCCCCAGGCAACCTTTGCATTTGAACGGCAGATGGATGAAATGGCCCGCTGTCTAAAAATGGACCCTCTCAAGATTCGTTTAATCAATGGTCTGAAAACTGGCCAGCAATTTCAAACCCAATACGTTGTCCGGCAGGGCGAAGGCATGGGTGTCTGCCTGGAAAGAGCAGCCGATTTATCCGATTGGGAAAACCGCGAAAACAGAAACCGGCAACCTGCATCCCACCTGCGCCGTGGCTGGGGACTGGCTGCCTCTTTTCACAAAGTTGGTTTTGGTTGTAATATCCCCGACCATGCTTCCGCAGGGATAAATATGGCTCCGGATGGTTCTGTCATCGTGCGCACCGGTGCCTCGGACATGGGGCAGGGCGCCCATACAGTGATCGCCCAGTTTGTTGCAGAACAACTGGGAGTTGTACACACTCAAGTGAAGGTTCATAAACCAGACACAACTTTGGCTGCAGATGCCGGCTCGTCGGTTGCCAGTCGGGTGACGGTCTTTTCTGGCAACGCGATCTTAAAGGCTGCAGAGCCAATCCGACAGGTGTTGATCAAGGTGGCTGCGGATGAAGTCGGAGCCGATCCGAACCTGGTGGATTTACGCGCGGGTTTTGTTTATGTTGAAAATGAAAAAATTCAGCTTTCAATTGCAGATTTGGCTGCAAAAGCTTATGAAAAAAACCTTCCCATGCAAGCCAGTGGTTTTTATACTATGGACTATCCTGAGGCAGAGCTGCTAGACGGTTCACAAGGTTATGAGCATGTAGTGGGCTTCGGGGTCCATTATGCCCAAGTGCTGGTAGATATCGAAACCGGCCAAGTCAAAGTAGAAAAGATAATTGCCGTGCACGATGTGGGTACAGTTATTAATCCAAAGGGCGCCCGGGGCCAGATTGAAGGTGGTGTGTCCATGGCCGTCAGCTACTCATTGATGGAAGAACTGATAGTGGACGAGGGCATAATCCAAAACCCATCTCTTGAAAGTTATTTAATTCCTACAGTGTTTGACGTACCTGAGATCATCGCTGAGTTTGTGGAAATTCCTGAGGTAGCCGGCCCCCTGGGCGCCAAGGCCATTGGGGAACCGCCCATGAATATCACGCCAGCGGCAATTGCCAATGCGGTTTCTGATGCTATTAATGCTCCGGTCAATCAATTACCGATAACACCTGAGCGCGTTTTGAATCTTTTGATGGAATAGGAAATTTTATGGGCGCAAATAAGAGTTCAACTTATCAAACCCGCACGAATCAGCTGCAGAAGGCATTCAATCTGGAATCAAGGGATCGGGTGCTGGTGGCACCGTTTTCAGATCATTTCTTCTCAACCCGGCGAGCTGGGCTATCCAATAAAATCGCCATGCAGGATCACCAAAAGCGTTTCCAGGCCATAAAGAGTACCGTGCTTGAATATGGATTTGACCTGGCATTGCAATCAGGAATATACCCGTCCCAATGGTTTCAAGCCCTGGAAGCCAAGCACTATCAATGGCCTGGTGGAGATTTACCCGACGATAAGACCTTCCAGTTCATCGAGAAAGAATATTTACTGGCTGATGAATATGATCAATTCCTGGCTAACCCGACTGATTTTTCCTTCCGGGTGCTTTGGCCCCGCATGACAGCTAAGCTGGAACCCCTGGCGGCTTTTCCTCCTCTATTCTCTTTGGGTCCTGATCCCATCTTCCTGGGACCGGCGTTTTCCTATCCTGAAAACCTGCAAGTTTTAAAATCCCTAGTTGAGCTCGCTGAAGCAGCGGCTGAGTCCGATCAGGCAGAACGCCAATATATTCAGGAGATGAGGGAGCTTGGTTATCCGGTGTCCTATCAAGCCAATTTCACGCCGCCGTTTGACATTGTAGCTGATTTCCTGCGCGGGTTGAAGGGCACCATGCTCGATATGTACCGGGTTCCAGATAAACTTCTGGCTGCGGTGAACCTGTATGTTCAACCCCAGATCGAAGCTGCTATTGCTTGGGCTGAAGCGGTGGAGAATCCCCGAATCGTATTCTGGTTGCACAAAGGCGCTGCAGGATTTATGTCTGACGAACATTATCAAAAATTTTATTGGCCCAGTTTGAAGAGAGTGGTGCTAGCTCTGGTGGAAAAAGGATTGACACCTATTCTTCATGTCCAGGGAGATTACACCCCGCGCCTGCCATATCTGGCTGAACTGCCACGGGGAAAGGTGCCCATCCATTACGATCGAGTTGATCGCCAGCAGGCTCTGGAAATTATGGGAGATCGGCAGTGTTTTTGGGGAGGAGTCTCGTCGGCCTTGTTAGCTACAGGAACGGAAGAACAAGTAAAGGATGATGTCAAAGAGCTGATCGATCTATTTGGTCCGACAGGAGGGTTGATCGTGGATGGCAGTGTAGGCATCCCGGACGAGACTAAACCCGAGAACCTGAAGGCTATGGTAGAAGCTGTCAGGGATAATTAACTATGGTAGCGGAGATGAAATCCGATAAAACATGCGACCTGTTGTTAACAAACGGCGTGGTGATAACGGTAGATGATGAGCGCCAGGTCTTTGATCCAGGTTCTGTAGCCATCGCTGGCGACAGAATTCTAGCGGTTGGTCCAGCCAGGGAACTGGCTGATTATGGCGCAAAACGACATATTGATTGCAAAGGCAAGTTGATTACTCCCGGTTTCATTGATTGTCATAATCATCTATTCGAGTCACTGCTTCGTGGAGTTGGAGAGGGAATGGAGCTCTATCCCTGGCTGGCCGAGCTACTGGAGCCCTTTAGCGATCGGGTCACCCGGGAGGAAGCAGTCTCCGCAGTATTAAACTGCTCCCTGGAAGCGATCAAAAATGGGACAACTAGTGTAATTGATAATCATTACGGACCGACGGATCTTGAAACCACACTTGCTGTCGCTGATGCAATTCAGCAAACAGGATTGCGCGGTGCAGTTGCCCGGGGAATGTATGGCCCCGCCACAGATATCTCTGATGAGCACGGATACAAACTGGAACGCACTTTTATGTACAGTGTGCAGGAAGAAATAGATATTACGCGGGATGCTATGAAAGCACGGCCTCCTGGTAGCAAAGTTGTAGTTTGGCCCGCACCAGAAAATGTTTCCTATAATCCCCATGACCTCGTGATCGGGGCAGCAGAATTGGCCAGGGAATTCGGCACCCGCTGGCATACCCATCTGGCCGAGGCGAAAATCGAGGATGGCCTTTACAGGAAACAGCACGGCATGGGCATGGTGGAGAAGCTTAATGAAGATGGGCTAATTGAAGATGGAACCTTTGCTCATGCGATCTGGTTAAGCGATCAAGACATTGAAATGCTGGGAGATGCTCAGGCTGGTGTGGCCCACTGCCCGGTGAGCAACCAATATCTGGCAACCGGTGTGATCCGATTGAAGGATATGTACGACTCAGGTGTTGTTGTAGGGCTAGGCAGCGATGGTTCCTGCTGCGGAAACCAGGATTTAATTCTGGCAATGCGGGCAGCTGTTATTTTACAGAGAGTGAATACACTTGACCCGACAGCAGCCACGGCCGAAAATGCTTTGGAGATGGCAACAGTAAATGGCGCAAGATATGCTGGCATTGATGCCGGGCAGCTTATCTCCGGAAAATTAGCTGACCTGGTAGTTATTGGAATGGATCAACCCAGCACCAAACCTTTTAACAGGGCTGTAGGCTCGTTTGTTTATAATGGAAGAGGTTCTGACGTGGAAATGACAATTGTAGGAGGTGAAATAATCTACGAAAACGGAAAATTGACTAATGTTGACGAGATTTCCATCAAAGAGGAAGTTCAAAAAAGAGCAGACGAGCTTTTTGAACGGCTCGGATTGGAAAAATATCGGACGCATTGGAATAGGCAACCTTAAGGTTATTCTGGACCGAACCAGGACAAAACTTAAGTTTAAAACAAACAATCCGTGCGGGACAAATAATCCAGCAGTTTACATAAACGGAGAGTTTAGATATGACAGAAATAAATTATATAGAGGTATTACGCCAGGTGATTATTGATGGCGATGAGGACCAGGCAGCTTCGGCAGCTCAGGCTGCCATCGATGCCGGCGTGAACCCTGCGACCCTGATCAAAAAAGCCATCAATGCTCCCATGGACGAAATTGGAAAGGCCTTTCAAGAGGGGGATATTTTCCTCCCGGAATTGATCATGATCGGTGATACCGCCAGGATCGCTTCCGATGTGATCGTTCCTCATATCTCGGTGGAAGATCAGGATGCCTCCTCTGGCGGAAAGGTGGTCATTGGAACTATCCAGGGAGACATGCATGATATTGGCAAGAATATTGTCTCAGCCTACCTGATGGCAACCGGATTTCAGGTCAAGGACCTGGGAACGAACGTCACACCCAAGGATTTCATCCGGGCAGTTGTAGATGAAAAAGCTGATGTGATCGCCATTTCAACCTTATTATCAACCACCCAGCCCCTCTTTATGAATATCACTAAAACCCTAGTGGACTCTGGCCAGCGCGAGAAGGTTTACGTTATTGTTGGCGGCGGACCGGTTACGCCGGAATGGGCAGCCGATATCGGAGCGGATGGCTACGGCCGTGATGCAGCTGATGCGGCAGATCTCACCCGCCAGGTGCTTTCCTCCGGAGAGAAACCGCCCTTTGCCAAACCGCTAGTCATTGGCGCATTAAAACAATAACCAAGGAAAATTGAGGAGCAATCATGAATAAACCTGAGATTATCAATATTCTGGATCGATCCCAGAATGGTGAATACTGTACCGTAAAAGAATGGGATGTAAAACGCATTCCTAAAGCTGTTCGTGAAAAATTAGAAAAATATCAACTGAAAGGCACTTGTGACCCGGAGAACCCCGTTAATATGGACGGAGAATTGGCAGACCGGTTCTACAAAGCCGGATATGAAATGGCCCTTGAGTTGGGCATGCTTTGTGAGACAACCGACCGGATCATCAAGGTTTCTGAACGTGAACTGATCGCTTCCCTGGAAAAAGCCCCTGCAGAAATTACTGTTGGAACCGGGGAAGATGCCACGTTAATAAAAGCCCGTACACCTTCCGACCCCTACGAATGTAAATTTGGAGCCTCTCTGGGCATTACAACCTCCGAAGAAGTCTGGCCAGCCCTTACAGAAGGTATTGCCCGTCAAAAGGCTGTCGATGTGCTGGAGGGCGGCTCTTTAAAATCGATATATGGCCTGGACGTCATCCCGGATGCCCCTTCAGAGACTCTGGTGGGTTTTGAACAGGCCAAACAACATGTTGAGATCCGGGTGAAAGCCGGTCGTCCCGGCATGGGCGGAATCGGTCAAATTTCTGCGGTGACTGAATATGGACAATTTGGCGGGTATGGTATTCCCGGCGCCCTGCCAATTACTGACCTTTCTTTGATCCTATTCCCTTCTGAACTGAAGGTCAACTACCAGACCCTGCACAAAGTTGTGCACACCCTCAACGTGGGCGGCATGATCTTCGCCGGCTCCCCTGCCATGATTGGCGGTATGCCCGGTCCGCCCGAAGGTGCGGTGCTTTCCTGTATCGCCTGCGCCTTATTGCAGTACCCCATTCTACAGGCAGATGTTGGCGGTGGAGAGATCTACGATATCCGTTATCTTTCCAATGTCAACCGGGACGGGATCTGGGCCTTGAGTGTCACTCACCAGGCTCTGAGCCGCAACACTGATTTACTGACCCATGGAATCGCCAACCAGGTCTCAGGTCCGGGAACTAAAGAACTTCTTTATGAAACCCTTGTTGGTGTTTCAACGATAGCAGCCTCCGGCGCATCTTTTGGAACAGGCCCACGTTCGGCTGGCGGGAAACTTGAAGATTATCTAACACCGTTGGAATGCAGTTTCTGCGCTGAAGTTTCTCACGCGGCGGCCGGATTGCCCCTTGAAAAAGTGAATGAGATCGCCAAGGCCGTACTGCCGAAATATGAGGACAGCATCAAAGATCCCCACATCGGCAAGATCGTCCAAGATGTATATGACCTGAAGAACTTCAAAGCAAAGCCAGAATGGCAGCAAGTGTACGATGAAGTTAAACAAGAAGCGATTGACCTGGGATTGCCTCTCTAGGGGAAGGTTTGCTAAACGAATCAGTAACTCCTGTTTGTTTTCAAACAGGAGTTACTCCAATGAAGTTAAGAAATGGAATTTTATTCGTCAGAATGAATACGCTATTCAAGATTGGAGTGAAATTTAATGAAACATCGAGGACGATTACATGAAGTGATCAGAAGGGCTGAAAATGGACCAATAATCGAAGAGTTGGACTTTGAGAAGAATCTGATCACGCCAACCGTCGCGAGGCTGATCAAAAAGTATGACATCAAATTCAACAGGGATGCGATTGTGCCCGATGATGATGATCTGGCCGATCGCCTATTCCAGGCAGGACTCGAATTCGCTGTTGAAGTTGGTCTGTTTTGCAAAGATACCAGCCGTCGGATTGTGTGGTCCCGGGAAGAGTACAAAGACGCCCTTCGTCATTGTCCGTCCGAGGCAGTGATTGGGAAGGACAGGGACGCTGTGACAATTCGGGCCAGAAAACCCGGCTCCTCCACTCGCGTGGTTGTCAGTGGCGGCGCAGTTGGTGTGCCGGTGCCTGAGGACATGTATGTTCCCCTCATGCTGAGCTATGCCAAGGAACCAGTCATCGATCTCCTTGAGCCG
>SDBT01005963.1_pt1 | contig 20369 bp, 17 predicted proteins | sample 2277101 | NCBI WGS metagenome assembly SDBT01 (sample SAMN10404973, study PRJNA504765) | marine sediment metagenome | isolation source: marine sediment core GS10_PC15, 103 cmbsf | place: Arctic Ocean: Southern Knipovich Ridge | collected 2010 | reverse complement strand
CTCCATTGCTACACCGATAATTTTATATGTTCTTTGATCCCTCACTTTTCTTAATCTGCGAAAATCTGCGTAATCTGTGGATTAGGGGGTGAGAGCTTTTTTGTACACTTCGATGGTCTGCTCTGCTATCTTAAGCCAATTATACTTCTCTGCGATCCGGAGGCGCAGGTCACGCTTTTCGATCTCAGTTAGGTCCTGACCTAAAAGAGCCTCCATCTTTATTTGTAAATCATTAACATCGCCACATTTAAAATACCTTTCAGCGGGCAGCTCAACCTCTTTGTTCGCAGGAATGTCAGAGACCAGAACAGGAAGGCCATAGCTCAAGGCTTCGAGCAGCGAGATGGGAAGCCCTTCATGATAGGATGGGAGAACAAACAAGCGGGCGTGAGAATACACCTGGTTCAAAGGTTCACCGGTGATGTATCCGGTCAAGATTATCCGGTCATCCTCTGCGGCCATCTGGCGTAGGTTTCTACTGTAATCGGTCTCATGATCGGCATCCCCGGCTATCACCAATTTGTAGTCACCCTCAAGCGACCTAAAAGCTTCAATCAGGTCGTGAAGCCCCTTTTCAGGGACGAACCTTGCAACAGCTAGTATATATTTACCTGGCTCAGCACCTATTTTAGTTATAAAATCTGAAGAAAATGCAGGTTTTGAAATGGTTACCCCATTTGGAATATAGGTTTTATTCTTGCAGTTAATTATCTCAGCTTGAGTTTTCGAAACAAAAATTACCTGATCAGCCCACCAAATCACAAAACCTTCACCAAGTTTCAAAATCTGTTTGGCGAACCATCCCCATTTGCTATGCTCATAGTTTGGGCTATGATACGAAATAACAGTTTTAAGACGACCGAGTTTCAGCAAAGGCAAAACCAGCGAAGGCCCGATGTTATGTATGTGAACAATATCCGGTCTTTTATAAAGGCAAATTATCGAAGCCATTACCGAGTGGATTATTGCCTCAAAGTTTTTACTTCTAACAGCCCATAAATCGCAAAACTCAACTTTACGATAAATCTTGTAGTCATTTTGATTGTTAATATAAGGTCTTCTACGAAAAACTTTAACCTCGCAACCCTTTTCCGCTATTAAAGGATAAAGCGATTCACAGTGTTTTTCCACACCGCCCTGAATATGGGGAAATCCTCTAGTGCCTATTACTGAAACTCTAATCTTATTCAAAATCAGTACTCATGTTAAGGGCAAGTTTTAATTTGTCCCTTGCTATCCAATATATTGGTTTTAATGAGCTGTGTACAATGTCATGCTTTACTGTATAATCGCATTCTTGATTTTTGTGCCACAACAACCATACTGCCGGAAAGTTTCTTACTCTGCAGTCTAAATCCACACATTGTCTTTAATAAAAATGCAACATAAACAACAGGCCAATTCATGAGCTTGATTAATGCTTTAAGAATCATCCCCTTCTTACCATGACCCGAAAAGTCAAGATTATTAAAACTCATGTATCCAATATAACTAGCATATAATATCTCAAACCCACTAGCCTTATGATATTGGATAAACTCTTTTAATGAGAATTTGTAGTGCCCATCATATATCTCTCTATCAATATACTTTTGCAGTGCCATGCTTAGGCCTGTGGTATTTGGACAAACAGTAACAATCAACGAATTGTCAATCATATATTTCGAAAAAATGGAAAGTATTTTTCCGGGTGTCTGAAAATGTTCTACAACACCAAATGATACAATGAAATCAAACTTTTTCTTGATCTTATCGAATAATTTCGCAAAATCACCACAATATATTTCATAATTACTGCATGAACTTTCAGATAACTTTTGCCTAGAAATATGACATGCATCCTCTAAATAATCTATACCGGCTACTTCACATCTATATCTTGAACAAAGATATGGTAACCAATCAGAATTTCCGCAACCCATCTCGATAAGTGATAATTTCTTTTTCGGAATGAACCTGTTTATAATATCAAGAAGCTCTTTCTCAAAAAACCTAAAATTAATACCTCTCCTAATCTTATCAAAACAGAGTTTATTCTTGTAATATCGGTGCCATTGAGCTTTTTTTGTTAAGCCTTTCATTTCCCCCAGTCTAACAAACATTGTTTTGCAAAATGACAACCTCTTTCTCAATCAAGAGTTCCGCGTCATAATTTTCAAGGGCATATTCGTATTGATTGCTTGATGAATAATGCACCGCAAAACAAAGCTTTTCCAACAAATCTTGAGGATCACCAGCCTTAAACATAAGTTCGGTCGTCTTTGATTCGATCGAAACATCCTTATTCCCAGGAACATCGGACACAATACATTTACAGCCTGAAGCCATAGCCTCTACAAGTGCTCTAGGATGCCCTTCCATCGTTTGGGTTGGCAGCACAAATATTTCTGACTCTCCTAAGTACCGAGCTACATCAGAGTGAGGCAGATTTCCACAAAAAACTATTTTCTTGTTGGCGACAGAGAACTTTTGAAGCTTCATTCGCTCTTCACCATCACCGGTAATTATCAGACAATAGTCGGGGTGTATCTTAGCAAATTCAATGAAAGCTCTGATAAGAATATCCACCCCTTTGGACCAGTGAAGTCTACCAACGAAAACAACCTGTCTCTTTTTCATTTTTTGGGGCTTAAAAAGCCTCAGATCGACAGAATTAGGTATGACGGCCACGTTTCTTTTCCCATATCTTTTCGTTGCAATAGCATATAGCCAATCCATTGTACAAATTACGTAATCCGAGGACTTCAGAGCGATATATTGAACCGGACGCGAAACAAAGCGTTTTATTCCCCTGTAATTCATTGCTGTTACTTTTCCCCAATCATATTCAAAGCTTGTCACAATTCTCTTCCCAGAAATAGCCCTAATAATGGGTAATACCGGAATGGCAACACCATAAGCTCGCACTACTGCACTCTCTTCTTTTCTCCACTTTAACGCCTCCTTTATAAGAAAGATATAGAACAAAAAATGCCTCAGCCCAAATCGTTCAGAATAATATCTGGTAACAATATGAGATACGCCAGGTGGCATTTTTTCTTTATACGATTTGGTGTCTGAAGAATAAACATCAACTTTAAAATCTTGTGAATACTTCCGCAGTGCATACCACTGTCTTTCCCAAAAACCTTTCTCAATCATCTCTTGGATCTTAAAGTCCGTAGAGAATATAATTATAGCTTTGCTCATGTGTTGCTACATCATCTTTGTGTTGCAGCAATGGATATATGGCAAGGAGCTGGAAAAAATGCAGTGAATATAGCCATAAAATGGTGTCATTATTGGATCTATAATTGGATGGACAGGATTAAATGCTATGGAAATGTACGTCAAGAATTGTAATGATCTGACCTGTGTTTTTTGAACCTACGACTTAAATGCATAGGCATAATTCATTTTTTTTAGGGATAAGGTTTTAACCCGACCTACCATTAGAGATTGACGCTAAAAATAAGGATATATAGTTAATAGATAGGACACTTCTGAAAGGCATACATCCAAAAGCAATCACAAGAAATGAAATGAATGTTCCAAGTACAATGCAAGTGTATTCTTTATCATGGTATAAATTATAATATAGTGTCCTAAATACGAAATAAATCCATAGTAGCAGCGTAGCAAAACCAATAATTCCTGTTTCAACTAACGCAGAGATATATTCGCTATGCATGTATATTGAATGCATTCTCTTGGTAGAACCAATTCCGAGGCCTATCAGTTTCTCAATTAAATTTGAATCCAAATATGCTCTTAATGAGCCTTTCCAGAGTCCTATTCTTGCACTTAAAAGTTTATCGTATTTGTGTGATGCAATATCAGTTAAAGGGTCAGGATTTTCCAATATTATTTTAATAGGCATTAGCTTTGACCGAAATATCTCCCCAATAAAATACCATGCTACTATTGAAACAAAAGCTAGGACCATTACTGTAACCAATTTATTTCTAGATGCAAACAGGACATAAAACAACCAAAAAATAATAACAGCGATCCAAATTGTGCGGTATGAAGCCAAAAATATACCGATATGACATAAGGCTAGTACACAGATATAGAAGTATTTCCGTACTAATTTATTTGACACCGTTAGAAGATAAAGAGATGCCGGTATAGCAATGAAAAGATATTCAGCAACTGCATTAGGATGTCCGAACGTACCCTCATATCTTACGAAACCATAATGCAAACGACCTACACCAATAAGTACTGAATATAACTGATTTAAAAATGGATAGAGAGAGGTAATGACAATAAAATTAAGGACATTATTAATATGCATATTATATAATAAGTATTTGAATAAAAGATATAAAAGTATAAAATACAGCCATAAAGAACCTAAATCAATTAGATCTGCAATATTCCTGTGATAGGCTGTAGTGATGGCCATCGCCACCAAAAGCGGAGCCATGCTCTTAGAAATAGCATCCAATACAATACCCTTATAAACCAGCAAATATAGAACCATAAATATCATGAGACCAAAGGTAAAGTATTCCATAAAGCTAAGGCCGTAACTCAATTTAGGATAGGTAAGAAAAGGGATACTATCAAGAAACATTTTGGCGGCTAGAATAAAGAAAAGCAGAACGGACTTTTCTACATAAAACAAATAAATGAAACCAAAGGCGGCGTAAATCAGTAATGGATGCAAGTAATTACCTCTTGCGGTCCAAAATGCCTGCCCTAATAACACTATAAAGATAGAGCCATATACCCATATTCTATTTGTATAGATTCCTTTTCCCATATCAAGAAATCAATCTTTCAAATCTTTCTACCATATTTCTGCTTGAATATTTGGATACTTTTCTAATGTCCATATTGAAGCCGAGATCATAATCTTTTCTCCTAAAAAACAGATCCATCCATTTTAAAAGATTTGTTTTGATTTGTATTGGATCGTTTAACATAATGCCTGCCCCTGTTTCCCGTAAGATGTTATCCAAATCACCCCCTTTGTAACCTATTGCTAAAATTGGTCTTCTTGCCCCTAAGTATTCAAATAGCTTAGCAGTTACTACCCCCTTAGCCTTGACATCATTCCATTCCAAAGAAAGTAACATTGCTGCCCTTTTTTGTATCTCAATGATCTTCTCCCGATCACGAGCTTCAAAACACATCACAATATTTTTTAATTCTTGAAAATTAATTAATGGGTAAACATCCTGGCCTATATTATTTCCATAAAATACAATTTTAATTCTAGATTTATATTCTGACCGTTCCTTTATTAGTAAATTAACTGCTTCAAATAATGGATGAGGATCTCTCTTTCCTGAATAGAGTTGGCCAGTATATAAAATTGAAAAGATATCTTCATTAATTTTTTCTGTTGTATTGTATTCTTCCTCATCAAATCCATTTTCTATTACTTCTACATCTTTATTATGCAAATTTTCCATTTGTTTGGCTAAAGTTCTTGATACGGTAACAATATGATTAACTTCAGACAGAACTTTCTTTTCATATTTTCTTTCAATAATATCGTATAAAAACATTCTTTTAGCGATATGATTTAATGACCATAAATCCCTAAAGTCTGCTATCCATTTTATATTAAATCGAGTCCTTAATTTTGAGGCAACGATTGTTGATGATGGTGGACCAGCAGAAGATATGATTACATCTATCATATTTTTTTGAATCACGTGTTCAGCGACTCTGAGGGCCTTCCCTCTCCAGAACATTGCCCTATCTGGCAATCTTGTATGGGATAGCGGATAAAAATGATGAGCCATATATTTAATGCCATCTCTATGTCTTTTAAACAAATTGATAGCAAATGATTCAAAAGAGTATTTTGTTCTATTTGCATAAACTTTATTTAACTTTATATTTACTGCATCGTATTTGCTCCAAAACTTTGGAGGAATGAATGCATCCACATAATATACGTTACTAAGATTTATAGGAATCTTGTCGTTACAATTATAATTTCTTGGCCCGCATATAACGTATAGGTTGTACCCTTTACACACAAGGAATTTTGCTAAATTCCCGGGTCTTATTCGACCAACATAATTTATCTCTGTCTTAACCCCTGGAAAGTTATAGCTTATCAACAATATATTTCTTTTTCGTTTTGCCTCGCCTCTGAGCATACTACTCGAAACCTTTTTTTTATAAGTAGTGACGTACCATCGATATGTTTTCTTTTTGGGCCAATATCTCTTAATAAGTACTTTTATGCTAAAACGGTCGCTTTCTTTTGTGGAATGAGTCTCTTTTCTCCAACCGCATAGTGGGCATTGCACAAAATAAGGAATTGCTATTTTATTTGCAAACCAGAATAGTTCTTTTAATGCTTCAAACCCAAATCCATTGATTTGTTTAACCCCGCTTGTCCCAATTGATTTGCAAAAGTAGGTATCTCCGAATAGTTTTACTAACTTTTTTCATTAAATGTTCTCAAATGATAATACATATGAAACAAGCAAAGAGATTCACGGCATTCAACCCTTTTTGATTTGATATTTTCCTTATATGTAACCCAGGTTCCGGATTCAAAGTCAAAAATTAAGTGATGTCAACAAGTTACCGTTTTAAATTCTGCGACTACACGTTTCATTAAGGCCTATTATTACTGCGGTAAAGCCACATGGGCCTTATCTATCTTTTTCAATAATCTCTTCGTATCCGGCGGAACCTTAACAGCTTTTCTGATTGTATGGCCGGTGTTGCTGTCTTCGAGCGTAGCTATATCAATATCTTTAAACGGAGCATAGAGCTCCTTGGAGTTTAAGTAATCCTTTTCCCCTATTGCCTTCCTTTGGTTTGAAAGATATTTGTTTATGAAATATGCAAGGATGCAGACAGTATAGACGGCTTCCACATGGGCATCTGTATTCACGAAAAATGGCCTAAGCTTTAAAAATGACTTTACGTTCTTAAAGACATCTTCAATCTTTGTCTTGTCCCGATAGGCATTGATTATTGTCTGTGGTCTAACTCTAAAGCCACGTCCTTGCTTTTCAGTGTGGTTTGTTATGAAAACGCATACACCATCCAATAATTTGTCAGCTTTTATGACATCATCCTTCATCTTTATTTCGACCTTGAAACTGTTAATGTGTTTTACCGTACCGTCTTTCAGTTTTCTCTGAACAGTTATGGGTTTGAGCACTGGTGACTCGTAGTATTTGCGAATCTTGAGTCTCTTTAATTCGTTCATTATACGGCTTGTTGTGGCATCGAGTTGTCTGTCTCTTTGGGCATTGTTGAGATCTTTGTTTTCATTTTTAAGATAGGCATTGAAAATATCGATCTTTTCATCTCGGTTACTGCGATCTTCTTTGAATAAGGTAGGATTGAATCCTACTATGAAGCGCTTGTTGCCTATGACACCGGTATCATGAAAATACAGTTCGTCGTCATATTTCTTGAAACCTGCCGGTATGGACACATCCTTCGTCACCTTATCTACCGATAGCCCCTTAAACGGCTCCGGGTTAACCCCGCAAGAAGGGATCTGGTTTCTATCCAGTGCTGAGATATATTTCATTTTAGCATCTTCAATTAAATCAACATTATCATCAGATATTATGCCTCTATCAAAAACTATGGTGACATTCTTGTTTCCTAACTTAAACCTGATCTTGCAAGCATTGATATTTCGCTTGAGTGTCTTAACCTCGGCAGTGTTACCAGGGAATACATCCCATTTGAATGGATATCCCTGATCGTTAATAAGAACCCCCAGTAATACTTGACGCCTTCCATGACATTCTTGCTTGCCCTTACCAAATGCGGACAGGTTGCATTTATAGCCTACAAAGTAGCTGGTTGTGAGATCGTAGTTAACAAAGCCGTAGGACTCAGGCGCTTTTTTGTAGGTCAGGTTGAAAAGGTGGTTCTCAATCGATATCTTGTTCAGGTGAATCTTATCTAGCTCATAGTAAAGCTTATCGTCATTCAGTCCCGAAAGATCTATCTTGACAACATCTTCCAAGGCAGTCTTTTTAGCCCACATGGGCACAGAATAATGAGAACATGGGTCCGTACACCTGTTAATGGTCAATATCCTTGCCACAGTGTGTGTAGGAAGTGGACTGTCGGTAACATCATATTGAAAAGCCATGTCAAGTTGCCACTGATCCCATAAATCGTTTACAACCGCTATATCGAGATATGCCTTACTGTCTTGGACTACAATATCTTTGAGTCGGGTAACGACCTCATCCTCATTCTGGACTACTTTGAGGATTAATCTTATCTGATCGGCCTGTTGGTCAGTGAGCTTGCCGATGGGCCAAATGGGCCGTTTTCTAGATGTTTTTCCATCGCGATATGACTCGGCAATGGAGTATGATTTATAGACTCGGTTTTTGTGCTTTGAGGTACTGTAGCTTAGATACATAGTGATACCTCCTCTTTTCTGCGACCACGGTACCATTAATTTTACATCATGTCAAGCCTTTTTTATAGGTCATCTGGTGCTTTTTTGCTTTTTCTTGGGCTTCTGTTCTGCGACTACATCTTTATCTAAATCGCCGGAAACCCCCTAAAAATGGGTTTTTGCCAAAATCCTTCCGGAATGTGGGATGTAACAGTAACTATTATATATTTTTTTGATATCCTTGACAGTTCGCTTAAAGCCACAGCACTTGATAGTAGGCACTTCGTGCCGACGGCCTTCGGCCGTAAAGGAAAGCTAACATCCTCCGTTAAAAAACGATTATGCTGATACTATTTGAATCTTTGGTCTATAAAAGACATTATCCAGCTCATGGGTAATTGGAAAGGTTCAACCACAATCGCCGAAATCTTGCGCACTAGCAACAATTGGAAGCGCTATATTGCCTGGAAAGATGGGCATATTCGCTCAGCCATTTATTTCCATGTCGCGCGAATACTCGCTTGCAGGACACCACAGTTGGGTGCTCATCTTTTCTTGTGTCTGAAATGCGACACAGTCATGGTTGTTCCAAACAGCTGCAAGTCTGTTTTCTGCTCCAGTTGTGCCAAAGTGAGCACGGACCAGTGGTGTAAGGAGTTGCTCTCTGATATTCTGGATGTCCCGTATCGACACTTGGTCTTCACTCTGCCCTGGATTCTGTGCCTTTTAATCCAGAATAACCGCCAGGTGCTTTTAGTCGTCTTGTTCAGGGCAGCGGCAGATGCTCTTCTGAGCTTGACGGCCGGGAGGCCTTTGCTAAAAGGTCGTAAGAGCCGCAAATGGCTTAATGGTAGAAAGAGCCACAAGCCCTATCTACCGGGTTTGATTATTGTCTTGCAAAGCTTTGGCAGCGACATAAAATGAAATCCACACCTTCATGTAATCATCACAGCTGGAGGGCTGAGTCTCGATGGTAAGCGCTGGGTATCGGCACCCAAACGATATCTCGTTCCTGCTCCCCTTCTTGGAACCGAGTGGAAGTTGAACGTCCTCGAGGCAGTCCGAAAAGCTCATGAGGGTAATGCACTGTTTCGCCGCCGCCTTAGAAAAGACAGACGTCGACGCATCGATATTGACAAGCTCTTGGGACACATTCGTAAGAAACGCTGGTATATTCTCATTGGTCCTTCGCTTCAAAGTGCAGAAAAAGCGGTCCGATATGCCTGTCGCTACACCAAACGCCCTGTGATCGCAGAAGGCCGAATCGTGAAGTTCGAACCTAGGGCTATGTGACCTTTCACTTCAAAGACTATCATCGGGGGGGTCTCGCAGCTTCAAGAAGTTACCTGTACTGGTCTTCATTGATCGCTTAGTTCAGCACCTTCCCGAGAAGAACTTTCGAAAAGCCCGTCACTATGGATTGTTTTCGAACGCGAAGCGCACAGAGTACCTTGGGAGGACTCGTCAAATTTTAGCCCAGAGGAAAAAACGCCGTCTAAAGCCCATGAATTGGGAGCAAAGGCGTAAGGCCGCGGGGAAAAGGAAGCCTCTTTCCTGCCCGCGATGTGGTCATCCTATGGAACTTTGGTGTCTTCTGTTCGGTCCACATAAGTATATAGCTCAGATCATGGGAATAAAGCCCGATGAACGTATTCCAACACAAACACTATTGACACGGAATCAAGTATTGTCGCAGACATTAGTTGCATGACAATATCAAAGTAGTTTCGCTAATTTTCGGTCTTAATTGAAATTCCGAAGCTTTTAAAGCCACAGAACTTTAAAGCATTGAGGTGATTCATACGCACTAGACACTCATGTAGCACCCACACGGGGCACTGCCGATCGCATTACCATGCCAACATGATTAGAGTTCGTCACCTCTCTTAAAATTGATATCCGGCCACTGTTGCTATGGCACGAGTAATATTCTCAACCACCATAATCTCCTTTTCTGTAAGATTCTTCTTAAACTTGTAGTTCATATTCTTTACTTTACCAATCGACGTAAGGTACCAATGTGCGGAAGGCGAGTTACATAATCTTAATCTACAAAAAACATCCTGCAATGTCCTGTGGGGATTCATCACAAAATCTTCGTAGCGAATTTCAATGTACCTTTCTTTGGCGATAATCTGCTTTTCTTGCCATGTCAGTTCAACCACCCATTTCCATTGGATGGCAGCAAGTGCAGAAGGAGCTTTTCCACTATCAACCCATTCTTGGAGATAAGCTTCTGGTAGCCCATTGCGCCACCAAGGTTTCTCAAGCCCTCGCCCTTCTCTCCAGAAGTGAGCTTTAAGCAAAGAAGATACAACCGCCCTTGGATCACGCAAAACATGAACAAAATAAGCATCAGGGAAGATACTATTAAGGTAGCATATTCTTGGAGGACCAGTGAACTTTGTGAAGAATCTTCGTCTCCCTTGAAGCATCAAAACGGTTCTGATCAGTTTTATAATTCTGTCCTTTTCATCTGCTGCGGCAGTATGATTGATTAGATAATCCCAACGGATCTTATCACCACAATAGTGGGCCAATACTGGATAGGGTTCCTCTGAACGTGGGAAAAAGCGCCTAATAAAGTTCCCCGCCCCCTTATCCTGTTTTCTTTTCCCTCGTAAATATCGACCGATTCCTGGAATATCAACTATGCGATGGGAAATAGCTATCCATGAAGTTCCAGGAAATAGGTTCATATATTGGGAAAACCACCCCAATTCCTCATGCATGGAGATGGCCTCGGAAATTATGGTCGTGCCACTGCGTCCCATACCTATCATGAAAATAGGCCTATCAATCTGTATAGACTGCATTTTTAACTCCCTATGTGAAAAGCGTCACGATAGTCATTGTAAAGGGGGACATCCCTAAAATGCTAAATAACTTTCCTACCTCTTTCACTGATGCAAACCATGCATTTTATTGATGTAGGTATTTTAGGGTTCTTAGGTACAAATACCACCATTCTGTTTGAATGAACCCCTGCCGACGTCTGAGTAAGGTTACATCAATGCGTAAGACTTGGAAGAAACACACCCTATCTTTCCATCACTAATGGCTCTCTAATAGACAGTGGACAATTCGTTCGGCAGCATGACCGTCGCCATAAAGAGACGGCGTGTTGATATGGGGTTGAGCCTTGAAGGCAGCTTCCGCAATCCTGCTCGGATCACACCCTACCAGCACGTTCCAGCCAAGCTCCACCAGCTCCACCCACTCTGTCTCTTCTCGCAATGTTATACATGGCACCTGATAGAAAAATGCTTCTTTCTGAACTCCGCCAGAGTCAGTGGCGATGAGCCGAGCGTTCTTTTCCAGCATTATCATGTCTAGGTACCCTATTGGTTCAAATAGATGTAAGTGCTTTGGCAGATCTACCATCATTCCTTCCTGATCGAGGGCAGCCCTGGTTCGGGGGTGGATCAGAAAGAGTACCGGTATTTTCTTTGCAATAATGCCAAGCCCCTCAAAGATGGCCCGGAGGCGTGAGGTGTCATCTGTATTCTCTGCCCGGTGAACAGTAGCGAGGATATATCCCTTGGGCTGAAGCTCTAAGTGATCTAAGATTTGGCTCCTCGCCTTCGCCCTGGGTGCGTAATAAATGGCAGCATCGTACATCACGTCCCCTACCTGATGGATTCTATCTTCAGGAATACCCTCGCGTAGAAGGTTCTCAACCGCAGCCTCCGTAGGTGAAAACAGCACATCTGAAGCGTGGTCCGTAAGAATTCGATTGATCTCTTCTGGCATGCGACGGTTAAAAGAGCGAAGCCCGGCCTCTACATGGGCTACCGGGATGTGAAGTTTCACACCGGCCAAGGCTCCGGCCAGGGTAGTGTTGGTATCACCATAAACAAGAACAGAGTCAGGTTTTTCCTTCATCAGAACCTGCTCGATCGCCTCCAACATCCTCCCGGTCTGAGCCCCATGGGTGCCTGAACCAATCCCCAGGTTGTAATCCGGTTTTGGGATTTGCAATTCTTCAAAAAATACCTGAGACATGTTCTCGTCATAGTGCTGGCCGGTGTGCACCAGCACCTCCTCTATCTCAGATGTAGATCGCAACACCCGCGAGACCGCCGCCGCCTTGATGAACTGTGGTCGAGCACCGACTATGCTTATTATCTTCACATTCTTTCCTTAACTTGCTTATATCAAACTAAAAATAGATAGATTTAAGAATTGGGCACTCTAAGTGATTTTTTCCACCACCCCCCAACCTCCTTCACCGAGGCAAACCATGGATTTTTTTGCTTGAGATATTTTAAGGTTCTCAGGTACAAATTCCACCAATCAGGTTTAATGATGCAATGTGGATGCCACAACAAAGTAAGGATTCCACTTACTTTTTCTATCGCTTCAGTTATTTGTTTTACATAATTAAAAGCAGTGTCTTCGTCAAGGCGCATACCTTTATTTGAATGAAGCATGGCGCCATCTTGCACAATAAATGGAATTTCCATTATGGGAAGTTCTTTTTCGGCCTTCAAATCGTAAAGATGCCATGGGTAGCAGGTCCCAAAGCGAAAGCCGATATTGTCATTAAAGCCGAGTGTTGAATCATATTTGAATCCTGCCGCTGCATGAACCGCCGGAGTTACGCGTATATCATAGTGGAGATAATGCTGGCGGATACTGACGATTTCATTGCCCAGGGCTTCCTCTAAAGATTCCTTTTGACGTTTCAGCTCATCCGCATCGTCAAATGAATACCATGATGGATGAACCCCGATCTCCCACCCCTGGCGTTTTATTTCCTGAATCATTTCTGCTACTGTACATTCCTGATTATCGAATACCACCGGATCATAAAGTTCATACGCGCAGTCTGTGTTATGGCGCTTTGTGACAGCACTCAGGCCGGGCCAGAAGAAAAAAGTGGAATCTGCGCCGATCTCCTTTTCCGCTTCCAGCCATCGCTCATAGCAATGAAGAGGATCTTGTTTCTCGGAACGTACTCCTGCCCTCATCAGGTCAATACCTATTCCAAGAAGAGATTTACCTTTCTGAAAAACACTGCTGTTATTTGATAATTGAGCCTTCCTTGATCTTAAAGATTGCTTAAGTGAGTAGAGCGATACAGCATCCACATCATGGGTCAAGCATACCGCAAAGGGCTTCCCCTCCGGCCAGACAGGCTTTGTGCCACCGCCGGCCAAATACGCTTCATCCACGATAGGCCGGTAAAGAAGGCCCAAAGGATTCAACACATTAAAAGCAAAGTCAGGTACAATCCGCTCCGGTGAAAAATGTTTGGGCAGTCTCTCAGCCTCATATCGGCCTTGGAGGAGTTTTTTATAATCGATGGATGAGAGATTACTCAATTTATGGCTCAATAAGTAGCGAACTGTGTAATTAGACAATTAATTGATTGGTTAATTCGTGTATTCGAGACAGGTTTCTTATCCTATCTAAATGTCCAATGTCAGTGCCTAAGTCTCTTCATTCTTCTTGTACCAGCCCCAAGCCTACTCCTTCCTGCCATAAGTAACTTTCTGAGCAACGATCGATCGTCTTTGCTAATGCTAAAATATGGTGTCTGTATGGCACCAAATTTCCTAAAAGAATTCTCGACCCCGCGAATCATCGAGCCTTCAAAATCAAAGCGCTCAGTATATTTTGAGACATAGGTAATCGCAGTTTTTAAAAGTAAAGTGGCAGCACCACTATTTCTGTAATCTGGATCAATTGAACTAATCAAATAATAGGCAGACTTGTTATCCCAGACAACAAAAATTGCAGCATGAATATGTTTATCACTATCTATAGCAAACCAGGTTTTACCTGCATGATTTTCATATGTAACTTGAAATAATTTTTTGTATAGCTCATAACTATAAGCCATCACTTCACCTTGTTTGCCAAGACTCATTACATGATTATTATAAAAATCTCGGGCATTAATATCCTCTACCAGGGAAACCATTTTTTCAGCTTTTTTGATATTTTTTATCTTTGAGCGATTAAAATCTGAGAATACCTTATCCAAATCTTTCAAGCTTTCAATAATATAAGTATATCTTGTAGTTTGTTCGAAACCCTCCCAATAGAATGGCAACCAGTTCCTAAAGTTATAATGGAAATTCATTGCGAAATGATTTAATTTTGGCATGGTGTCAATAATTTTTTCAATCAAATTCATCTCGTTGGAAAGCCTTGCTTCGTAGTTGCCCTTTGTCGACGGGGCTAAGAGCATACCGAGAGTTTGTGTGAGCTTTGGCATGCCTATTATAGCATGTTTTCTCTTGCCTTTGAGAGGCAATGGTATCCCCGCAACAATTCTGCCTCCCTTTCGTAAAGCCAAAATCTCAAATCCATGTTGGCAGACTGCTTTAAGCCACCATGAACGGCAAAATATGCAGCCTTGTGGGGACTCATCAACAAAGGAGTCCCACTCTTCGAAGGAATCACCTGGTCGCAAAATCCCTTTTTCAAAAGTCCGGGTTGTTTCTTTTGATAACATATCCTTTGCCGATGCTGGTGAAGTAACCTTTTTACTTTTTCTCATCAGGTATAAAACGATCATAAATTAAACGACCTCGAAACGAAATATAGGTGCCTGTTCCTATCTCCTTGAATCCGATTTTTCTAAATGCTCTCAAGGAAGCACTGTTATCAATCTCGGTGTCAGCGATTATCTTACTAACCTTAGCCTCTGTGAACAGCCTCCAGCACAAATCAACCAACATGGCTATATAAATTCTTTTTCCGCGATGCTTTTGACACACATTACCGTAGATAATAAAAGCTTCATTTTGCGAAACATCCATATACCCCAATACCCTGCATTTACGTTTCCGACACACTTTTGCCCACACATGACCTACAACTTTTGATCTGTGCCATGCGTAAACGCCATAGCCATCATCCTCTAACCAACTTCGAAAAGTATACACAAAACTCTCGCTTCGAAAGTCCATTGCGCGAGCAACGTTTTCAAGTGTAACCGCTGAGATATCAATATTTGTCTTCGCTGGAATAGCAATCATATCATTCGGGCTTTCGAGTATAAAAATTCGATGCCGCCGAATCCTAAACATACTATTGATCTTTGAAAACATCTACTGACCCCCCTTCGTCAATAATTCATTGCCTTTAATGGGGAATACTAATATCGGAGAAAATAAGGCTCAAATCGATATTGTCACTTGGAGCTCCACATGCTACCCATTTATCGATCATGTCCGCGGGAAGGTTATTTCTCAATTCTTTCTCAAGACTAAGAATATCTCGAGTAATAATGAAATTTAATTCTGCAAGTTCCTTTGCCTTTAATGAAGTTATTTTTAGGGTTTCATGAATATTCTTTCTATTTTCCCAAGCAGCTTTTACTATAGATAGAATTCTATCGGGATCTTTGCCACCATAAATGAACTTCTCAATTTTAAGCAATTTAGTCATCCCATATTGCTTATGCCCATATCCCAAGATTACAGTGGGCACACTTTGAGATAAAGCCCCGATAGCAGCATGCATTCTCCCGCTCATAAACAAATCTAATTGACCAAATATTCCCTTAGCTTCTGAAGGAGTAAATATTCCTTCGATGACCTTAAGTTGTTCACTATATTTGTCGCCTCCAACCGCTTGATAAAGTTGCTGTGCTATTACATTATCAGGTCCATGAATGTGTTCACCAGTGTAAGGATTTGTGCGATACACATGAGGAATTAAAATAACAGTAGCCTTGATATCTTCAAGCAAATATTTAAGAGTGGGAACATAGCATAGTAGTTCATCTGGTTCAGCCTTGTAAATGTTTTTCATGTTTGTACCAGCAATGCACACTCCGACCAAAGGGCGGTCATTTACTTTGATATTTTCCCTTGAAAGTAATTCTATTGCCCGTTTTTTTAAACAAGGATCGAGATGAAATGCAGGACAACAAGCCGAGACTACTGGTGGTTTATTGACTCCCAATTTCATTAAGATTGCCGTACTGACAGGCTCTCTGTTTGATATAACGGTTAATTGCTTAAAGAAGAACTTTGCAATTTTACGTTTTATGGGCGATTTAAAAGGCCCTGGAGATGAAGCAAATTCGACAACGGCAATATTTAAATTTCTCGCAGACAAAATATCGGCGGAATGCTTAATAAAACGCCACCAGTGAAGATATTCACTATAAATATCTCCATTTAAATCAAGAATAATGTCCGCCGATAAGTATTCCTTGAGCATTTTCCCTTTGATCAAAAACTTAAAATTTAATCCTGTAATATTACTAATAAACCGCCAAACGCATGAGCGAATATAATTAAATATCGATATTAAAGTAGCTCTCCTTCCCCAGGAATACAGGTTTTTATCACGAATCGAAGTCAACCCGTACTTAGCACAAAAATTATGGGACATTTGAATGTTTGAGACAATTTCAGCACCCGGAATATATCTATGAAGCAATTTCATCATAGAAATGACAATCGCAGCATTCCCAAGTTGCTCTTCCATTTTGCCCATGGTAGTTGCACAAAGACCAGTTATGAAAATTTTAGCCATTATTGCCTCTTTCTATTGATTATCTTTTTAAAAATTCAAATCGCTGAAATAGTATTTCTACACCCTTTTTCAGTTCTTCATCCTGTTTCAATATAATGGCATAATAGACAATTCCACTTAGACAGCCTATTATCAAAACACCTAAAGAGCTTGCCCCAAAACCCCATTTTACTATGACAATTAACCCTAACATGGGTAAACAATAGGCGGTATACTTACCAACACAATGCAAAAACACATCATTACGTGAACTTCACTCTCTGAAAGAAGCCAAGAACACATCCAGACAGTCATCAAAAACTTGTTTCTGAAAAAAGTAATATAACAAGTCTTGGCTCACCTATAAGGCCCCCCACTGTTAAGACTATAACGCGTGTAGATAATAAATGATATTAAAGAGTAAAAATGCCCTCTGTTTTTCAAAAATATTGAACAACACATTCATGGATGAAGATACAAACGCAAATAATAGCCATGGGCTAAGAAGTTGGGTATATCCGCCTGCCTCGGTCCATTTCGCTCCAAATACTACTATAAAAGTATCTTTGCCGATAAACATTAGCAATAAGGCAGGATACATTCCAATCGCAATCAACTTTCGAAAAACATTTTCGACTACTTTTGGCAATTCATTATTGCGATTACTGGCCTCTACTGCCTTTTAATAAAACACTTGCGAAATTGAGCTTCCGACTAGAGTCAGGGGTAAACTTATTACCATTTTGCATAAAGCATAGAATATGGCACCATTATGATGTAATTACCCAGATTATGTAATTCCATGCCGCCAAGAGTAGATGAGGTTAAGCCTAAGATAAAGATTCTATTCATTTACACACCCTCCAAAATATCTGATATCTGCATAGTATAGTTTTAGAGATTTAAATTTTTACCAGATTTTAACTTTTGAAACTTATTTATCGATTATTGCAAACATCCACCTACCTGAATGTCTAAAGCGACTAATTTGACAATCCAAAGCTATAATCCAACTAAGAGGTAAATGTCTGCTACGAAAAAAGCTTCTATACAATAAAGAGGTGCCAAATTTAAAAACATCTACTTTACGTGCGGTTTTAAACAGGTCTCGAAGCTTTAATTCGTCAAACTTATGTAGATGGTTCATTTGAGGGGTCAATTTATTGCAATGTATGCACAAATAATACTGTGGAGTTTGGTTATAGGGTATTGTTATTATAATCCTCTTGCGGGCGACCCGAATAATCTCTGATACTGCACCCTTAAGGTCATCAATATGTTCTAAGACCTCCATACAGACGACAGTGTCAATACTATTATTCTCAAAGGAATTAAGCTTGCCATGACGAAAATCTACACGAACAACAGGTTTCCCAACTTTTTTGTTAGCGGAATTACACCTTAATTGATTTATTTCAGTACCATATATATGTTCTACCTTTTTTCTTGCAATATTAAGAAAATCACACCAATATGTCCCAATATCTAGCATACTATTACCTTTAATAAATTTTGCTGCTAAATAAAATCTTGCACTATCAACTATTCCCTGATTTACTAATTCTGGTTTTAAATCACCAAGATTCTCATAAAAAGCATCGGAGAATCTAAATTTTTCATTTGCAAACATTTCCCTATCCCTCCATAGTTATTTTTTTTCTAAAAAGCTGACATACATTACGAACAATTTGCTGAAGGTCTTTATCCTCTCTGAGAATAGTGAAATAATACACAATTCCACCAAGTAATCCTATTATTAGAACTATTACAGATTCGGCATCAAGCCACCACTTTGTCAACGCAATTACTCCTATTGCTGGTATGCAGTATAAAGTGTACTTAGCAAAATAGTACAAAGGCTTCTTCAAAGAAAGGCCTACACACGTAAAAAGCCAAAAGAATAAGAGACTGTAACATGCTACTCCAGCTACAGCAAATAGACCCAATGCAATTCTTTCATCACCAATCAAACCGCCAGCAATTATGGCTATGGTACGTGTAAAAAAGAAAATCACGTTAAAAAACAGTCCGCTACCTTGTTTCTCAAGAACACTAAATAATGTGCTGATAGGAGAAGCTATAAAGGAAAATAATATCGATAAACTTAGAATTTGCGTATATATCCCAGCTTCGGCCCAGCGAATTCCAAATACGATAATAAAGGTGTCCTTACCAATAAAAATTAACAGTAAAAATGGAAATATTCCAAGCGAAACCAACCTTTTAAAAACACCTTCCACGACACTGGATAAGTTATTACTGTAATTATTAGCTTCAGCCACTTTTTGAAGAAACACTTGGGCCACTGCACCTCCTACCAGACCTGCCGGCATACCCAAGACTATCCTTGTCATTGCATAAAATCCCACTACAATTGGGGAGAAGAAAAAAGCTAATATCCAGATAGGCATTTGATTAGACAGGGTATTGAGTAAGAGTGACCATGTGGTAATAATCGGGAATTTTTTGTACCGCTTCAACCCGGCAATCATCTTTTCCCATCGAATGTTTGAATTGAATAAATGACGATCATCCCGCCATATCTGACTGCCGAGAACAAGAGTAGAAACAACCTGCCCCAAAATGCCCGTACCAATCAGCACACCACCACTGACAAATCCGGCAAAGCCAGCTCCCAATTTTGTCGTCTGAGTGGCAATGGATGAAATAACCCTTGCAATGGAAAGACGACCAAAGTGTTTGGTGCGGGAATTCCAGTAATTCAGGGCCAATAACGTACCGCTGACAAATACAGATACAGGAGTCAGCCAGAGATATTTTTTAAGCTCCGGTGAATTGAGCAGGTTTACAATTACATCTCCGGCAAAAAAGATGATCAGGGTGCTTATGCCTGTGATGATTAAAACAAAGCATAGGCTAACGCCCAGGAGATTTGCCGCATCTTCATCGGCCTTTGGAAGCATAATGGCAAGCTCATACCGCAGGCAGGCAACCACCCCTATAATACCAGCAATAGATGTAAAAAGAGCGGCAACGCCAAATGCCTCCGGCGCAAAGAGCCTTGCAACAATCGGCGCGGCAAGCACACCAAGTCCCCGGGCAATCACACTGCCGGTTACGAGTTTTAAGACATTTGCAGCAAAGCTGCGTGATGGTTTGGACATGTATTTGGGTTATAGCTAGTGGGTTATAGGTGATTGGTAATAGGGGACGTTGGCACTCTAATTAAATCGTCCAAAGGAATTTAATGGGGTAAACTTTTATTAGTTTAATAACGTAATACCTCACACATCATTATACTTATTTCACTTCAAGATCTCTATGTTTTCCGTCCCAAACGCATTATTATTAAATACAATATGATTCTTGTTACTTATGGGCCATGGAAGCATTACACTTTTCCCGGGTTTTTGGTGGAAGAACCAATTATTATGAACTACTGCTTTTTCCCTGGGAATAATGGGGGACGTTGGTGCCTTGTGACCTTATCTTAATAGATAGCAACAAGGATATTATGGAATGCTCAGACAGTTTTCATCTGTTCAAAGCTATACCTCGAGAACCTTCCGAAATGCATCGATAACATCCT
>SDBT01005962.1_pt1 | contig 20370 bp, 39 predicted proteins | sample 2277101 | NCBI WGS metagenome assembly SDBT01 (sample SAMN10404973, study PRJNA504765) | marine sediment metagenome | isolation source: marine sediment core GS10_PC15, 103 cmbsf | place: Arctic Ocean: Southern Knipovich Ridge | collected 2010 | reverse complement strand
ACCATAGCCCTCGATATAAGTCATAAGCTCAGTATTCATAGTATCTGAATCTATATCTATTTTACCGTCAATAAGTAGTCTATTCCACATGATATGCATCCACGTACCATAATCGGCACGTTCTCGCATAAACTCATGATACTGTTTCCAGCCCATATCGGCTAACATTTTCTTTAGATTGTAAGGAGTAGGTCTTGTTGAGGATATAAGAGAAGTAACGGAGATGTAGAACTCAGGGTCGTTGTCTTTCAGTTTATAGTAATAGCGGTTCTGTCCGCCATCGATACGATAGACGCTGTAATCCGGAGGCTGTAATGATTCATGAATATACTCTACTTTTGGTTCTATTATTGTGATGCCAGGACTATCAAATAAGTTTAGCTGTTTGCCGACTTCCATTTCTCTCTCCTTTGATTAATGTTATTTTAATTGTTATTAATAATAAATAATACTATTGTTTTTGTCAAGCCTTTTATCACAAACAGATACTATTTTCTATATTCAAGACAGCCAGTCCTATGCTTTCAATGCTTCCGGTTTGAATGACATGAAATACATTATTGTCCTTTCGATATACTTCAAGCATAAATCTCCTTTCTTCTGGTTGATTCGGAAAGTTAGCGATCCTTAACTGTGTAGTCTTGAGATTGCTGTTAATGTTGTTCAGAGACGCTGATAAGTCGCCCTGAGTAAGTTTTAGGTCATCGTTGGTACACATAGTATGCCTCCAGGTTAAAATTGATTTATTCCCATTCACTAAAGCCAAAAATTTAGCATCTAATTTATCACATCTATCCCTAAACTCATTATAAAAATAAGTTCGGATATATACCTTATCAATCGCATCTTGAAATACCCTTACATCACTATAAAGACAGTCTATACGATATTCAAGATTTTTTCTTGTTCGATACTCCTCGTGCATTTCATTATGCATCAATGCTGTTTTAATAAACATACCAATCAATAATATAATTAACACTACCCCCGTTTTGTTTAGTGCTTTCATTATCTTCTCTCCTATTCAATTATGTTGCTCTCGTTATGAGGTTGAAAAGTCTCATCGTTTATTGTTACATTATCGATTCGCATTCGTTTTCATGTGCTACTGTTATATACCTATTTAAATATTTATCTAAGAATATATCTAATGTTCTATGCCCCAAAGCACACTTCTCCTTGCTATCATTAGGTTTAATGCGCCTAAACAATGGACACTTATCACATTTTACGAATTTCACATCTCTCTCCTTTAAAATGTTTTATTGTTCTTCTCGTATTGTGTACAGTATTCAAGTATCTTGCTCTTAACAAAAGTAACTCTGCTGAAATCACTGAGATATATTGCAACTCTATACTGGAATCCATGACTATCTAATTCTACTGTTATTTGTCCTGATCTTATTTCATCACAGAATAAATCCATTATATCATCGGCGTCAGAATTATCTACCGCTGTTATCCTGAATACTATCTCTTGTGTTAAGTTACGTTCCATTATATTATCTCTTCTGTTAGAATTGTTCTTATATCATTTAATAAGTTTCCTCTTACTTCTGCCGAATGAAAACCATGTCCTTTACTATGGTCAACATTACCAATTAAAAATAATACACTTGCAATTCTGTTTTTTAATTCTTTTAAAGCTTTTTCTTCTGACTTCATATCATATTCTCCTTATCTACTTTAACCTCCGCAACATTTCTTATATTTAATTCCCGAACCACATGGACACTTCTCATTCCTGCTATTTTGATCGATCGGACTATAATACCTTTTTTAACCAATTGCTGAAACGGCCCTTTATCGATACCAACTATCCCGTACGGTCGTTTCCTGCGGCATACATCCTTAATAAAAGTAGCAAGTTCAGGATGCGTATCTTCAAGTCTTTGGAATGGTGTTATCATGGTTTATCTTCCTCTGGTAATTCAGGCTCAGGCATCCAGTGGGTAATTTTATTTTCTACTTTCTTGCCATTACCAAGAGTATAATGTTCTCCGTATTGATTCGTATAATCCCTTTGTCCTATTAAGACATCTCTCCCCATCCGAAATTTCTCGCAAAGCAAAATATCTATAGAATATTCTGGCACTTCATCTTCAACTGAAATCCAATCCCGAGATAGTTCCTTTAACCTCTCATTTTCATCTTTCAACCGTTTGAAAGTTCCAGCGAATGATTTCTCGGTTTTCCCTACTGCCTTCTGCACCATTTCTTTAACCTGTTCTTCTGTATAGCTTTTCATATCTTCACCTCGATAAAATAATGAGTTTTTAATATCCTGAGAGCTTCTTCAAGTATTGCTTCTGATGATCGTTCTTTAAATTTGATACTCTTGTTGCCAAAATCAAAGGCAAGATTAGCAAGGAATTGATATGCAAGTTTCTCAGCCTCTTGTTTCCGGTGTTCTTTGTGAGATGGTCTGCCCATGATAATCCTCCAGCCCATTTATAATTTCTCTTTTAAATTACGCAATGTTCACTTTTGGGGCTTTAAAACAGTTTGTAATATTTCATTTTCTCTCTCCTTTTTAGTTAAACATATCGGATAAATCAATTTTACAAGAGCACGCTCCCTTACCAGTGACAGCATTTCCATATTCTTCTATTGACATGTTAATGTCGCAAATCATTGTCCCTGATAATGCATCTTCTAACTGAATAAGAACCGTAGGGGATTTGCCTCCGTATGTTCTCGTTATTGTTATTTTGCCCGCTAAATTCTCTTTCATTTTCTTCCTCTCCTTATTTAACCTCAACCAATTCATTAAACTCATAACTCCCAACAAACTTATACCCATCACCAACGATTTCCTGTAATACCATAGCCTTATCGCTATATGCCGATCCCTTTGACTTGACATCGACCTTGAGTACTTTCCTATATTGCCCGGCATTGTTGATTATTATGTCACCGGGATTAAGATTCTTGGCTTGTTTCTTCATATAACGTATATCCTTTTTTTTCAACTTTCTCCCACCATCCGGATACTTGACTGAATTTTATATATCCGCTTACTTCGTTAGGAAAACCAAGCCTAAGGAGGTTAAGATTGTTATCATCTGCTCGACAAATAGCCTCCATCAAGGCTTTTCTAAAATCGCCCATAAAACCATGTTGCCACTCATAAATTGCCCGTTCTTCTTTAATCATTCTTCCTTCCCTCCAGCTTTGGCTATCGCTTTTTGTATGTCTTTTAGTATTGTTACCCCAAGTGTTGTTATTTTTGATCTATTCTTCTGCATTTCAAAATATGCTGCTGCTCTTTACACGCCATAAGTAATTCAGGAGTTGCCGTTATAAGATTAGCTTTTATAATACTTTCATTTTCGGTAATCCCAAAGACTTCACAAACCAATTCAGCATTTTCATCCAAGATATGAGGATTCGTTAAATAGGGATGTTTCATTATTCTCCATTTCATTTTACTTCCCTTCTGCTTTTGCAATTGCTTGTTCTAAAAGGCTTAAAGTATTCAAGGGGTTAACACCAGCCACTACAGCTTTACAAGCTTCTAATAACTCATCATGACTATTAAGAGCTGTAATTACAAGTTTTGTTCTTTCTAAAACACCCATTTCACGATTTAGACCATCTATACAACAGATTATTCGCCCATTATTATCTTTAATAAAAGTACGCCCATTAATTTTTGATGGATAATACGGTCTTTTTGTAAGTTGTGCTGTCATTATTCTCCATTTCATTTCATTTCTCCTAATTCATCAGCATATTGTTCAGCTATCAAACAACAAAGCTTAATTAATCGTTCCCTTCCTTTAATTTCATATTCACTGGCTCCTTCTTCATCCAGTTCCATATCATCATAGCATTCTTGTAAAGCTATAGATGTGTTTTCAAATCGACAATAAGACATATTCATCACTTTACTTTCCTTTCCAGCTCCAGAAACTCTTTAATCTCTGATTTTAATGTATCTATTTCTTTTGACTTTCACCTAAAGCAACAACATTTTTTAGTAATTCAATAGGTAATTCAACAGTACCATGATGGTGTATATTGCCAACCTGAATCGAGAATCTAAAATTTGCTTTATCATAAGCCACTTCGACTGCATAATAATCAAGACAAACACTATTATCACCGGTATGTGAATAATTAAGCTCTTTTCTCGTACTCATTTCACTCTCCTTTTCCTCTCAATTCAAGAAACTCATTAATATCATCTTCTGTGATATAAATCTCACGTCCTATTTTGCGTGATTTAAGCCTGCCACTTCTGCACCAGTTCTTTATTGTTTGCTCAGTGACAGGGAATCTGTCCGCTACTTCCTTTACATTATGAAACTTAATGCCTGATATTACTACTACCATTTTGCTCTCCTTTGTTTAAGTTTCTATTATCATCGCCCGCCCGTAGGCGGTTTCGACTCATTAAACCTCGTCAGGATGATTCTATTCCTTTTTCAAATATTTGCTCTCCAAACGCAGATTTCAAAAATAACTGAACTCTTGATGTTCCTTTTGATATAAGTGTTTTTGGTAGTTTCCCGGCTGTCATAATCTTAACCCATTTATCATGACCGATTTGAGCATCTTCTTTTGAGTCATACATTTCAACAATAACCCATTTACCGTCATTATACCTCTTATGCGATATGCCTGTCTCAAAGGGTTGTTCTGAATCTGCAATCATAACCGTATCAACTATGATACCATTTTTGTCATAGTTAGCCACTAACCGCTCGTCATAATCATTAACCATTCCCATAAAATTAAACATGGTTTTCTCTCTCCTTGTTAGGCGTTATGTAATTTCTACTTATTAATATAATACTTTTATATATATTGTCAAGCCTTTTTTACACAGTACCGCATTTATTTATATTATTCCCCAACTAAAAAAAGGAACACCCTGTCAAAAGTGTCCCTTATATTTATATTAAAGACACGCCATTGCTGTAACAACAGCGTGCCCGGAGAGAAATAAACTGGCTTTTTTGAAAAGGTGCCATAACCTTTTTATAATGCTAAACTCGGTTGAAAATCTTGTTTTAATTTATTTGCTTTTCTTATATTATCATTTGCCCATAATGGCTGTAAATTATTTAACGCCCAGCATTTCTTAAAATCTATATCTCCGGATTTATTATAGTTAAAAACTGACTTAGGTATTATATGGTCTATATGCCATTGTCCATAATTATCCCATGTCATACCTTCTGTGAATAATAAGTCTAAATGCCTTCTCAGATCTTTTGCTCTATAGCCAACTAATTTTCCCCAATGACATCCTCTTTTGGAACCCCTATTATTTTTTAAAGAAACTCTAATTGCTCTACTCATTATTTGGTTTAATCGAAATTGGGGATCAACGCTATTTCTTGTTTTATCATAATTTCTTCTATATATATTAATTTTGTCTCGATTGTTCATTCTCCATTTTTTTCTTTGCTCAAGTCTTTTCTTGTGATTTTTATAATAATCTGCTTTAGTTTTATCCCGGTTATTTTTACGCTTTTCATCTATTGTCTCTTTATTCTTTTTGCGGTATTCACTGGCTCTTTTGTTATAACATGATTTGCATATAGGCCGATAATATTTTCCCTCTTTTACAAAGTCACTTAATGGTTTCTCAATATGACATGTTTTACATATCCTTGTCATTTTTTGCCCTATAATAAAGAAGGCGGTAATTTCTGTATCAGAAGAACTGAGCAATATGTCAATTCAGCAGAAACCACCGCCAACTATTAAATATTAGATATAAACATACTCAATTCTTCTGATACTATAATATACAAAATTTTTATAGAACCGTAACTCTTATTATCATTTGTTATCGCTGTGAAGTCCATCAAACAAACCGTTTTTGATTGCTGAAAATACATTATCAAGCAAATCTACAATAAAAGGTTCGAGAGTCTTATTCCATATTTTTGGCGCCCATTTGGATGCACCTAAAGTACACGCAACACCAGCCCCATAGAATACGCCATAGATCGGTTTATATACCCATTTATTATCTATCTTTTTAAGTACATAGCTTAAGATTATTACACCGATACCCACGCCAATACCCTGCGGGGAAATCAGGAACGTACCCACTGCTCCTAAAGCACCAAGAATTGTTGATAACATTTTGACCTCCTTTGTTAAAGTTGTGCCAGATTTTCTATCGTAACGCCGATCGTTTCAGTACCTACTATCGCCAATAATTCAGTCATTGCATCTCTTGAATCAAATACTGCTTTCTGATTATGAAGCTCACCTTTCCCGAATCCTACTGCAATACAACCTTGCACATCGCTGTCAAGCATCTTTACAACGTCACCTGCGACATTAGCGACATGAATCAATATGCCAGTACGACCCTGGACATTATCAAGTCTTATAACGTGCATCTTGCCGATTGTAACACTATCATCAAGCATAGCCGTATATGTTCCGTTTGGGATACATGAGATATTTACTTGGTTATCCCTCCACGGCAATTCAAGGGTATAACATGCGAAACCTTCTGTATATATTACTCCGTCTGTTCCCTCGTCATCGGATTGCACACGTTTAATTTCAAGTATCATTTGCTTTTTCTTTCTTGTATGAAGTTTAATAAATTTTAGCCATGATGATAAATGATTCATTTAACTGTCGCATGATAAATTTTATTCAATATTTTTCTCTGTTCTTTTATTTCATCTGCAAGTTTCTCAAAACCTTCTTTTGTATCTTCTTTATGCTCAACTATTTCTTCTTTATTTTGTTCTATTTTAACATCTTGAATTTCATTTATTTTAGTATTTTCAGTGACACCACTCTCACTACTTATTACACCAAACAAATACATTAATGCACATAACATAAGTCCAATTACCCACATCGATACCTGTGCGCCTTTAGATAATCTCCAGAACCCGCCATCATTGTTTTTGAGCATATCAAGTCTCCTATGGTGTAATATCTATCATATCTATTTCATGATTTAAATCCGTATCTTCAGAACCATCCTCATCAAAAACCGTTACTGTCTTAATCAGCGGATTTGAATTAGTCAGTGGGATCCAATGTTCTTGTTGGTGTCCGTTGCTATCAATGAACTTCTTAATCTTATATGTTCGTTCAGTAATAGGCTCACCAGTATTCGGATTCTTATCAATTATTTTTGTTGTATTACAAGGAATTTCTTTCTTGTCCCACGGAATTTCCCCCTGTATAAGTATTTTCTTGGCTATTTGAAGCCCATTGATAATATTATCTGCTTTTGTAATAATAATATCAAGCTTTGCGATTGCGTTATCTATTGTTGCCATTTAATTACTCCTTATTGAGGCCATGTTTCATTATATCTTACTATTATTCCTGTTGTTATTCCATTTGTATTTTTTGCCGCATAAGCAACATACATGTAATTAGTTGGCACTCTTGTAGAATGGGTCGCTCTTAATGTACCATCTGTATATAATTTAACATCACTTGCTGTAATAACTATCTCAACGATAACCAAAGTATTATCGGAGAATTGTGCAGAAACATCTGTTGTTTCATTCGTTCCTTCGGAAGTACTAAAATTAACAATATCATTATCACAATGAATGGTAGCATGATGTTGAGCAGCAGTATCAAAAGTATCTGCTGTTGGCGTATTATTATCAGAATCCATAAAACCAAAACCGAATTCACCCGTCAAATCTGTAACTTTTAATCTTGTTTTAAGAGATAATGATATTATATTTGAATCTGTTGGATCATAATTTCTTGACGATCGTGTAAACATATAACCATCATTTGCTGCTACAGTACCTGCTATTATAAGACATCCTTTGGTTGTTGAAAAAAATACTTGTACGGAAGCATCATTATCCTCAACGACAGTCCAAATAGCTGTATCTGGAGCTACTGAACCACCTACTGTACCAAAATATTCATTCAAGGGAACTTGTCCATTGATTCCCATGAATACTTTTTGTTTCGGTATCAATATCGCATCTTTATGAAGTATAATTACATCGTCATCCTCTTCTGCATTAACAGAAAGAGTATCTATAGTAAAAGTACCTGTCGAAGATACATAATCGGTTATATCAACTATTTCGCCTTCAGGAACTGTGCCTACTCCATCGGCATTCTTGACTATCTGGAGCTTGTATATAGTGTTGAAATAATCGTTTCCGAATCCCGACAGAGAAGGCACAACTATTGTTGTCAAACTTCCTGCCATTCCTGAACCGCATTTACCTGTATATCCTAAGCCACCCTTATCAAAAGCCCATGCCGGGATTATCTCGAATGGATCACCTGTCTCTACCGCTGCCGAGAAATCCTGTACAGTGAAAGTTCCGGTAGCCGTTGCATAATCCTCGATTAATCTTGTCTCGAATTCAGGAGCATTGCCTACCGAATTAGTATTATGCAAGACTTTTATATAAAATTTATCATTGAAGAAATCATCTTCAAAATCTACCAAATTAGCATCTACAACAGTAGTCGCCCCTGATCCTGCTTGTGCTGTTCCTCTAAATGCTACTTGCTGATATAATATGGTATCTGTCCCAAAATAAGCCATTTATAACTCCTATGATAATGTCCGTGCTATTCCTGTTAATTTGATTCCTGTATATGAAAATACTTCCGTCATTGTGATGTTTATTTCACCTGCATCAAATACCCATGCCATTTGTGTTAATTTGATTCCTGTATATGTTGCCGTTCCAACAAGCGTTATGATAAATGGAGTATCGCCCGAATTATCCGTTATTGTAATAGTATTTATTTTGATTCCTGTATATGCGATGACTATATCCACATCATGCATCGGAATACCCTCTGCCGCTGCCTTCATTTCAGCCATCAGAGAATTGTACTGAACAGCTAATCCGGTTGTTACCCCACCATTTACTGCTGCTGTTTTTGCATAAGCACCTACTGCCATAATATTTCCTTTATGCCAAAGTTATCGTTATCTCGAATGTCAAGGTCTCTGAGCTTGTTTTTGTTTCGCTTATTAGCGCATGTGTAAACATTGTTCCTGAATCTGCTGCTGCTGTTGCGGCTTCGCCAAATAATCCCATTTCTTCAAGCGTTCCATTCGCTTCCGCTGCTCCAAAAAATCCTCTTACTGTAACTGTTGCTCCTGAAGCCGATATCGTCGATACAAGATTTCTGTCAAGTTCCGTTCCGAGTGTGGTATCGGCTACAACAGGAGCTGTATTATCAGTCCCTACTGCAACATAAGTTATATCTCCATCATTCGCTTCCTGAGCAAGCCGTCTTGTTATCGCATTGAACCCAGCTGTAACGAATATATTATTATATACAGATACTCTTTTTTCTCCTGTATATATGTTCTCGAATATAAGTCTATATTCGCCTGTTATTCCTTTAAATACTTCATTTAGTTTAACTGCTTTATTATGTTGACAATTGAGACATTTATCTTTCATATTAACCCCAAGTGAATTCATTCCATATAAACTGATCCCATTTAACCGGATGTCCTTTTAATGTCGTTGATACAATCGAATCTGTAACTGTTATTGACTCACTTATCACCTTCAAAACATCGACAACTTCATCCGATCTTAATTTTATTCTTGATCTATCAGCCACAAGTGAAAGCAGAAAATCTTTTAATTCATATAATGTAGATGCGAATTCAATTGTATATAATTCGTTGTACGGTCCTGCAGGTCTTATGCGTACCCTTTGAATCTGATAATTGCCTGTAAAATCACTATACCCATTTACATCAATATTGACAAATTGTCCTACCTCAAATCCTGATTCTACTGTTGAAAAACTTCCGTTTATCTGTACATTGCCAAATTGATTTACTTCTGCAATTCCCCGATCTCTTGCAACATCAGTATCATCGATAGTCTCATCTCTAATAATAGCTTCATATATACCATCCCCACCCTCTATTGCGACTATTGCGGCTTGTGAATCAGTGTTATCAGTTCTTACGATAACGGGTGTTTCAAAATTATAAGTCGCCGCAAGTATATCACCATTCGCAGGGGTAGCAGTTGGCGTAAAGTCTCCAGCCCTAATATATTTTTCTTTAGAATTCCAGTAGAATTGAAATGTCCCGTCATCAGCATTTAGGAAATCAACTGCGGAAGTCTTTGCTACCGGACCCCCACCGACATCGATCGTAAAACTTAGATTAGAAGGCTCATAAGCAAGTGTCCATATACGAGCTTCGCCGTCTGCAACCCATTCTTGTGTTGTCGGTCCGGATGTTTCTGTACCTCCCCTAACCCATACTCTATTTCTAACTTGTGAATAATCCGGCTTTAGCTGAAAATTACTTACTGTACTTGCGACAACAGAATCAGTAATATTAAAAGGAGCAGAGCGTGTTTCTCTTTCAAAGAAATGTATATCCTTATCAGAATCAACATACCAATCCCATTCTAACAAATCCGCAAGAGCCATTATTGCATCGAATACAGGTATATAATTAAATACTATTCTTGTCAATGTTCGGCTTACTTGCACGTTATTTGTAGTAAATCCGAAGGCTGAATTAGTAAAATTAGTTACAATATCATCAATAATAAAATCAGATTTTCTTGATACATAAGTTTCTATCACAAGTCTTTGATTTAATAGCCGTGAAAAGTCCTGACAACTTACTGAATATGCATATTTTCGGTTCGCAGGAGTTTGATTAGGAACAAGGGTTTGCGTCTGGGCTGAAACAATAACACCCGCAAAAAGCACTGTTCCTGCAGCATTATCAACTGTGCAAAATACCTCCTGCCCGGCAAGAGGGACATTATCGGGATCTAATAAAGTAAATGAGCATGTATCCGGCGTATGAGTAATATTATTGGATATATTAATACCCTGAGTAAATACCTCTATACTATTTATAGTTACAAATATCATCGCACAAACTTTGTTTGAAGTGTAAGTTCACCCATAATTACGTTAGCTGCCTGTCTTGCAAGATTCATCATGTCTAAATTACTGTTAATATTGTTACCTGTTATATTTACATTAATACCGCCAAAATTATTAGTATGTCGAGGATCACGTCTTGTGATGACTTCTTCACCTGCTAATGCATTAATTGTTCTTTCTTGCCCTATTATGCCGGGTATTATGCCGCCTTGATGAAATTGTTTAATGACAGAACTTTTAATATGTGGGCCAAATATCTCTCTTGCTGTTATTTCATCTATTTTTATGGTTGTTGGATCAAGTCCTTTTCTTTTTAATATTTCCCCGCCTATGTTTTCTAAATCATTTAGACTCACGCCCTTAGAGAACTGATCAGCTAATAGTTTTGGATTAGCACGAAGTTCATTATATCCAAGTATTTGACGATAATGTTTTTTCTGTGCTCTTATAATTGCGTTAGCATTTGTTTCGCCTTCCTCAAGAAGTAATCCTATATATGCTTCTTTTAAAAAGTCGCGATCCTCTGCTGCATAAGGATTTTCTCCCAATTGAAGCATCTCAAAGAGTGTGTCAAGGTCTGTTTTTGTCCTTAATTCTTTTGCTCTTTCTTTTCGCCCTGCTAATATTTCCGCTCCTTTTGTAATAGCTAACCCTACTGCAGCAACAGCAACTAAAGGAGCTGCAACGGCTGCTATACCACCTATACCTATACCTCCGCCACCGCCTAATATACCACCACCGCCACCACCTAATATACCACCACCACCTAATCCACCACTACCCGCAAGCCCACTTGAAATAGTATTTGCTATTCCTGCAGCAATTTTCTTAAATAATCCTATTTCTAATTCTGTCAAAATATCAGCAGCAGCATTTATCATTGTATCTTTGAATGCCTGTCCTATGCTTTTAAAAGCTCTATCAAATCCTCCGCCTTCAAGTATTGTTTTATTAAAATCAAATACCATTCCATCAACTGCTCTTGCAAAATCTTCTCTTAGTTCCTCAAAAAACACCTCTGCTTTTGATGGCAATTGTTCTATAACTCCGCCCTCTTCTGTCATACCTCCTATATCTTCTTCCGCTGCTGCCTCAATATCAGCCATTGCCTTTTGACCAGATTCCGTAAATTGACCGAGGGGCACTGCTGCTTTTGCAGGAAAACCTCCTATCGGGCCGGTTGGTAATGTCAAATCTTCAAATGTTTTTGTAAATGTTACTGTCTGTTTTTTGCCTTCGGTATCTACTGTTGCTGTAACTTCTTCGACCTTATCCTCAACCTCATCCATTTCTGTTTCATGCTTATCCTTCATTTCCTCCATATTTTCATTGAACTTGTTCTTTACATCATTCCATTTGCCTATGATTCCACTTGATTCATTTCCCACAACGCTATCTACTCTACTACCGACAGCGTCAAACAAATCGGCAACATTAGGAATATCGATACCAAGCAATTTAAAGAATGCTGCAAAAGCACCTGTAATACTTCTAACAACTACCATCACCTTATCAAATACTTTAGTAAATGCTAATGAAACAGCATCCCATATAAAACCAAATCCATCTATTGCAGCAGATATAAAAGGGTCTAAAGCATCAAAAATGCCTCTGGCTACAGAATTTATCTTATCAAATATTTTATTGAAAGCACTTGAAACAGCATCCCAAATATCTTCAAAACCGTTTATCATAGCTATGATAAACGGTTGTATGCCTTCTTCCCATACGGCATTAAAGGCAGCCGATATTTCTGTCCACTTTACAACTAATACTGCGATTGCTGCAGCTACCGCTACCAAACCAAGAATAATCGGGCCGCCTATCGCCACAATTGTCGCAAGCCCGCCGAGACTTGCCACTAAAGCTGGTAAGCCTACAGCCGCAACCATAATAGCCCCAACCGCTGTAGCCATAACTCCGAATGCTGCACCTGCCGCTATAAGTCCTTTTGTCAATGCCGGATGATCTTTTAAAAATCCTCTTACTTCAGCTACAAAAAGAGCAAGTTTATTTATTAAAGGCTCCAAGACAGGTATTAAAGTTTCGCCGATTACCCTTCCTATGCTACCAAGTGCTGTTTTGAAATTTAACATTGCATCAACAAATTCTTCACTGAATTGAGAATTAACTGTAGTTATTGTAGCCCCAAACTTATCGGCCTCCCCTTGTAGTACTTTCATTCCTTCTGCGCCTTCATCGAATAAAGGCAAGAGTAATGTCCCGGCACGACCGAATATTTCTTGCGCTAATGCTGCTTTCTTTGTACTATCGGTCATGTCCTTTGTTTTTTCTGCAAATTCAATAAGTATTTCAGAGCCTAATTTTAAAGAGCCATCTGTATTTGTTACCGTTATATCTAATTCTTCAAAAGCTGCCTTTGCCTCACCGATACCCATAGACATATCAAACATATTACCGGCAGCTCTTTTAATTGCCTTTTCAATAGTTCCTATATTAGTACCAGACCGTTCTGCGGCAAATCCTAATGATGATAACGTCTCTACTGTCTCACCAGTTCTTCTCGCCATTTTTGCCATATTGTCGCCGAATGTAGCAGTCTTAGTTACCAGAAGAGCTATTGCTCCTGTTATTGCCAATCCTGCAGCACCTATAGCTACCCCACTTGCTACAATAGCTGCTTTATTATCTTTTATCTTTTTGCCTAATGCATCAAATTTACTGCCGGCAGTATCCATATCTTTCTTGAATTCTGTCATCTGCGACAATACTTTTACAATAAGATTTCCGGCAACTACATCTGGCATTTACTTACCTTTCACTATATTTACAAAATCAAATTGAGTCTTAATTCCTGCTTTTCTTTGCTCAAATTGTTCTTTAGTTTCATGTTTCGGTATTTTTGGTGACCCTGGTTTGTTATCCTGATTCTCATTCTCTAATATCTGTGCCCTAAACATGACAGCTATATCAAAATCCATACTTTGAATGTCATCTTTTATTCCGATTATATTAGAGGGTCTTTGTCCATATCTCATACACATTCTATCAAGCATTATTACATAAATATCCTTCTCAAAAAAAGCCAGCGAAAGCCTGACCCCCTCCTCTCACGCATTCTTGGAATACGAAAAGAAGATCATAGAAGTCAATATCATTTATATCTATTGACTCATCACTTCCGCCATCTTCTGTAAGGTTAGGCTCTATAACAGCAAGCAAAGCCATCTTTCTCATTATAGAATCCATGCCTTTTAAATCATCATCTTTTAACTTCGCCGCTACTTTTTCGGCAGCTTTTTTAGATTTCCCGATGTTACCAAACTTTTCTGTAATCTTTGTTAGTAATGGTAATGGTATAAATCCTTGTGTTGCCATGTTTATTAATGAAACAGTCTTTACTTTGAATACAGCACCACTTGGAAGTTTTATTTTTCTAATATTAAGATTGTCTTTTTTCCAAGACGATGCTGTTGTGATTTCAAGCTCTTCCACATTCTGGATTTCACTATCCGGAATAGGCTCGCTTTTTACCACTGCCTTTTTACTTTGTCCTTTGTTCATTTTTCTCTCCTTGTTAGTTGTAATATCATCAGCAAGTCACTATAGGCTTAATCTGACGCACTTTAAATGATTATATTAGGTAACTGTTGAATCACCGTATAAACCTAATTGCCTCCCTGTCGTCTGCGTTGCATCTCTAATACAATCAAAAGTTATTTCAATTGTTCGCACACCGTCTTTATTTAAACTTGTAGCAATAGCCGATGTTGAGATTGCCTTATAAAGAGTGATCTTCATATTAGCATCTGTATCAAGTGTTCCACTTCCACTTGAAACAGGTGTTAAGATTAGTTGTTTGAAATCTGCACTCGCTATTGTTCCACCGCCAAATTCAAGTTTGTCTGAAGCCCCGTCTGTAGTTTGTGTACCCGCCGGTATAGCAAGATTAAGATTGTCAATCGTATATTCTGCAAGAGGAACAACTATCTCAAATATTTCAGTCTGTAAAAATTTGTTTGTTTTCATACTTAACTGGTCAGGAATAAAATCAACGAATGTTTGCGTATAAGTTGCTGTTACACCCCCTGAAGTTGCTCCTAAATCAGTACCTCCGTATGATACCTGACAAGCCCCAAACTCCATATTGGTTACAGTTATAGTTGTGTCAGCCATGTTTTACCTCCTTCTTAATGATTATTATTTAGTTACTTTTGATTTATGTGCATCGAAAAACTTTAATAATGCTTTACTCATTCGTGCTAATATTTGCCCTCTATTCATTTCAGTTGCGGGTAAAAGAAAAGCTCTTGCCTTCATTTTACTTGTCCCGAATTCTATATATATTGCATACTCCATTTTTGACCTGATTGAAACCTCAACATTGCCTCCTACTGATTTAGCACTTGGGTCAGATACCGTTCCTGCTCTTAACTGTCCTGTTCTCACATAGAACGGTGGTGCCGGAGTCTCGTATATCTTTTCGTTCAATAATTGTTTTGCTGTTCTTTCAACTTCTTTTCCAGAGGCTACCATTGCATCTAATATTATCCGGCTTGTATCAATATCTTTTCCATATTTCTTGAATGCATCTTGTAATTCTTTAACTCCTTTTACATCAAGCTGGAATAATGGCTTGCTCATCGTTTATATTATCCCTCACTGTTAATTCATATCTGATAAAATATTGAGTTAAAGAATTATTATTCGGGTCAGGTAATAACTGCAAATCAGTATTACGTTCTGCATGAAAACAGAAAACATCGTCATTTAAAGCTGACGGCCCATATCGATGTAACTTACCGTCTAATCTCCTCAGTATAAGCTCTGCTGTTTCCGGGTCTTTAGCTCTGACAAAAATGAATACAGCCATTTTAGAAATCTGCATGTATATATCCGGCCCCGGCCCCGATGAATCTTTCACGCTTATTGCCGGCTGAGTTCCATCGGGTGGAAAGTCATTCAGGTATATCGGAATATCGCCACTGGCTCCTACTATATCAGGCATAATGGTTATTAGGAAATCCCTGACTGCATTCTTAATGTCGAATAGTTGTTCACTCATATTATGCTATCTTCTTATAACATATTATTACTGTCAAACCATTTATAGTCGAACCTGTTCCTGCTTCAAGATATTCAAGACTGAGTTTTTCTGAAGATGTTATTGCTCCATGTAAAGGACTTATATCTCCCATATCTTCAAATTTACCTTTTGTAAGTGCTGTTCCACCGCTTGACGGGCCTTCTATATACATGTCAGCAAGAGTATTTGTACCATCAGTCAAACTTATTTTCCAATAATTTGTGTTATCTGTTATAGTAACAGTATCAGATGCACCTAAATAGGCATTTACGACCTGAATATTACTATGCGGTGCCCATATTGGTGTTTTCTTTGAAGCAGAATCCGCAGTAACTAATGCACCGGCTGAACAAACCTGATAGTAAAATTGATCGGGAGCTGTGCCATGCAATTTCCCTGCGGTATCAATTCTTAGTCTTTCAACTCCATTTTCCCTAATAGATGCGAAATCCCTTTGAATTGCATCAGCAGAGAATTTTGGAACTGTATCAACATCATTAATAAACCTAAACATATTATCCGTAGCTGTTCCGGTAGTTGGATTCGGTTGATCAATAGTATATCCAATAGATACTGCTCCGCCTGTGCAAGCTACTCCAGCACCACCAGCATCCATTGTCGAGCGTATATGAAGAGAGTCACCGGCTCTCAACTTATTAGTGTCATTAGTTGAAGATATAGTAAAAGCTCTTGGTGCATGAATTGAAAACCCTGTTGAAGAAGTAGCCAATGTTCCTATATCTGTGCTATTTCCTGTTTGTTCTAAAGTAAATGTTACAAAATTAGTGCCATCAGTTACTACTGCTTCATCAAATCCAAGATTAACATCAGTAATAGTAATATCATGCTTGGCTCGAAATAATGGAAATGTCTCAGAATCGTTATCTCCATTTGCGGCAAAATCACCAATACCTACGCCTGCTTCTTTTGCTTTCCACCCTGAAGTTGTTCTTATAAAACCATCGCTCATTATAGCAGCCACTTCTGTACCATCGTCATAAGCGGCGTAAATATCTCTTCCGTTGTTTATGTCAAATATATATAACGGGCCGTTGCCCTGACTGTCATCACTAAAAATAGGCATTTATACCACCTCCTTTATCCTGCTAATGTGTATTCAATACGAAATGTTAAACCGCTTAAAGCGAAACCACTTGCTGTTTTAGCAGGAACTAAATAACAATAAGAAAGTGCTCCTGCTACAATACTTGCATTGCCTATTGCACCCATTGTCAACCAAACATTCTGTGCAAGTCCTACGGTCATTGATAATGTGGCAATTACCGCATCTGCTGTTGCATTTGTCATTACAAGGGTAACAAAATCTACACCATCAGCAGCCAAAGTTGTATCAAGAGCTACATAAATATTCGTTATTGTTACTGCTTTTTCCCACCGATAAATAAATGGTTCTAATGCATCAGGATCAGTAGGCAAATCACCGTAATTAACAACTATTGCTCTTTTAGGATCACCGCCTCCGGGATCAAGCAATCCGTTTGAATCAATTGACATTACTTCAGCGGAGCCTGTCTCAAACATCATACTGTCAACTGCTGCCCCTGCCCCTGCCCCTTGATCAACTCTTATGATCGGGCCGGTTCCGGGAGGGTTCACTATATTTATAACGGGAGTTTCGTCAGCCATTTTTTACCGCCTTTCTTTTCTTTTTGGATTTTATCCTTTTCTTGTTTTCTATACTCTTAACTTCTCGCATAACAATGGGATTATTTCTGGCTTCTATTTTTTCTTTTTCTGTTAATGTACCAGCAAAAAATCCGTTTGCTAAATAAAGTCTTTTACCCATTACATACCTCCTATTTTACTATCATTTTATTTATAAATTCAGGGGATGGTATTAAATCAATTTTTTGTGTTTTCGTTAACCGCCTTACTTCATTCATAACCAAAGAACTGGATTCTGCATACCTCAGTTCACCTTTTGTCAGAGTACCCTCAGTATAGCCCTTTGCTAATTGTAGTCTCGTTTTCATCTTACTCTCTCCTATGGTTGTATTACAACAGATGGTGTTTCCGCTTTCCTTCTGTAATAGTTTTGCAATCTTTATAATTATAATATTCTGCTCCTGTACCATAGGGTTCCCAAGGATTCGGATAATACGGTTGTGGATATATCGGATAATACGGTTGTGGATATATCGGATAATACGGTTGTGGATATATCGGATAATACGGTGTAGAGTCCTGACTATCTTGAATTGTTACCCATCCCATTCCTGAACATCCATGACATCCTTTTTCTTTCTTCTTTCCTTCCCCATTACAAACCGGACATAATTCTGCATGACTCATTGTTCTCTCCCCTATGTTCGTATATTAACAGACACATCTTCTGCATGTTTTCTGCGTCTTGAAACCATTGCCACATAATACAATACTCTTTCTGTCATTAAGTCTATCTTTTCCTGAACATCTAAAACCGTATAATTGAAACCATTTAATACAATTCTATCAGTTGATTTTATTTCATTTACCGATCTTATCCTGCCATCTACTGTAATATCATTTCCTGCTTCATCATTTATAACTTCCGCTCCTTTGCTTGGAAGAAATAAACAAGCTACATCCGATTCCTTTAAATCAAATTCATCTGCTGACCTTGCTCCATACCAATCTTCATCTGTACCCGTTGTTATTCTGCTCCATATCTCGCATCTATCTTTTAATAAACTGTCTATCATATCAATGTTTTCTGTGGTGAACCACCCAAGGCTATGAATCGTATGGGCTTCGGTATGTTTCTCAAAATATTATCAATGGGATTATTACCATAGTTATAATTATCTCCTGTCAATCCCTGACTTGTAAGCAATAATGGATTTTTTAACATCATTAAAGCTAATTGTGCTTCGGCATATCGTACTATTGCGAAGTATTCATTTGTAGAATCATAACCATAAATATATTTGACTTCAAAATTATTGAAAATAGTGGAGGAGGAAGAGCCTGAGAATATATCTAATCGACCTGTTTCCTTATCAAAATCATAGTCATCGAACCTCGTCAATGTTGTCTCAGTGCTATCCTCCTCGTCAATGTCTCTCAAATATGTAACGCTGTTAATAGGATAATTTATAAACAATATTCTATGGGTTAAAACATGCCCGAAATGTGTTCCTGCCCGTGAGTCTTTCGTTGCAGGAATCAAAGCATCTCTTGAAAACCGTCTTATGTCTGTCGTAGCTTTCCACCGATAGTCCGTAAAGGCGTGTATTAAGCTCTGTGCCGCATCTAATTGCTCTTGTACGAAGGTTACCCCTACTAAAGTTTTGGCACTGCTTATAGTGTTATATGCCACCTTAAACCCCTAATCTATGCTTGTTATTCATACCATAAACTAAATCCGCTGCTGCCTGCCCCACCTCCGGCAACTGTCATTGAAGTAATTACAAGATCAGTCTTTTCTGGAAATGACAATGGCATTACAAATTTTTGTGTATAACTGCCCTCTTGAATATCTTTTGTTCTTTGTGTTCTAAAAACCTTACCGTTTTCCCGTGATTTAAATTTAAATGTTGTTATTTTTTTTGCATTTGTCGAACCGTACCATGCAACTATAAAAGCCGTTTTACCCGCAGGCACTGTCCAAATACTCATTAATGTTTGTTGGTTCTCTTTGAGTATTTTTATCTTTATTTTTGCTGCTGCGTCCGGCACTCCGCCTGTCAAATCATCTGTTTCGGCGATATAGACGTCTCCGGTTGTGTCTGAGCTATCAGAATTATATGCTCTGAAAACCCGTATCCATGTCACGCCGATTATCTCGGCCTGGCTTTGCCCGGTTAATGTGACTGTTGCTGTCTGATTATCATAGTTAGCATCCAACCCAAATACTGTAATTTCTTGATCGTCTGCACCCTCTGAACTGCTTGCGTATAATGTGGCTGCACTTGTCAGATATGTATATGACTGACTTTGATCCCACATTTCCTCATCTGTAGTCGCTATAGTCGGGTCTCTTCCGAATTTATCTAAAACTGAATGATTAGCAATATTTCCTTCCGCTAAATCGTAAAGATACGGCATAGCGGATACCCTCATTTTGTTATCAGCCTGCTTTACACCATAAAGATCGCCATCTTCATCTATAAATAGAACCTGAACAAGATTATGAGAATATCGGGTATTGGCCTGACCAGTGACTTTAGTATCTATTACAAAAATACTGAAACAAATAACAAAAAACACCAGTATAAATAGCCATGTTTTTGTCATAGTTACTCCTGTTTATAGAGTCTTTGTTCCATTGCCATTGCCGGCGTACCACTTGCCATTGTCGATACTCTAAGTCTTACCTGAGCATGATTAGCACTATCCTCTGTTCTTAAAGAGAATGTTCCATTTGCCGTATATTGTGTTGAGGTTGTCATATCATCGGCAATAAACCAATTTGTGCCATCATCAGTAAATTCAATCAATGCATTTATATT
>SDBT01005961.1_pt1 | contig 20371 bp, 12 predicted proteins | sample 2277101 | NCBI WGS metagenome assembly SDBT01 (sample SAMN10404973, study PRJNA504765) | marine sediment metagenome | isolation source: marine sediment core GS10_PC15, 103 cmbsf | place: Arctic Ocean: Southern Knipovich Ridge | collected 2010 | reverse complement strand
CATCACCACTCCTACGGTTTCCTTGCAATGCACGTCGCAAGTGATAAAATGCACCGGTCTCATCGGGGCCTCCTCTCGTTTGGTCTGATCTGGCCATTGATCGTTCGTCCAACCGAACAATGTAACCGACCAGCCACGAAGGACGCCCCGGCTTCATACATCTTCAGGTCCTTTGCAGGCCGTCGGAAAAGTCGGCCGCCCGTTTTTCTACGGCCGTTTTAGGGGTAGTTGTGTTTCCAAAACCATGGTTTTGAGAGCACAACATGCCGCTTTCTGAGAGTTGCCCGACCTTTTCCGACAGCCTGCTTTGGACCTGGGGGGGGCGATTGCTCCGGGCGCGACCTATGGGTGAGTGCTCGACATTGCTTCCACACCGAATCGAGACCCCAAGTCCAAAGGACTTGGGCAAGGAGGCATCAACCCTAACCGCGACCCCTCAAACAATCAGTGATGTCCCCTTTTCCTACCCTTGCACGAGAAGCGCATTGCCTCGGCGGAGGTCATCCGTTTCTTGGGACAACTGCTGAAACACCACCCTCGACGCCACTTGGTGGTCCTCATGGATCAAGCGCCCCCACACACTTCAAAGAAGACGCAAGCGTTCATTGCCAAGCAGAAGCGACTTCACGTATTCCACTTGCCGCCGTATTCACCAGACTTCAATCCTGATGAACAGGTATGGAACCATCTGAAACACCAAGAGTTGAAGAGCCACCAGGCCGTAACCAAGAAGCAACTCGAGGAACTAGCCCGTCGTCGGCTGAAGAGTATGGCAAACAAGCCCTCTCTACTGCGAGGCGTCTTTTTTCACTGTTGCGTCGCAGATTTATTGAATTGATCTATAGGACCCTTGTCGATCAACCCTTGATGCCAGTCGTCAAGATGCTCGGACAGTGGGCGCTTACGATGTTCGGCGAAACGGTCGATGAGTCCGGAGGCTCTTCGTTCGACCTCACGTTTTATCTCGGCCGCTCTTTGCATGGTCGCCGCCTTGTCCGTGGGTGCGTGGACAAGGGAATCCATACCCTCTGCCGCGTTGGAGATAGCCTGGCTGGCCCTGATTCGTCTGTTGTTCGTTTTCACGTCATCGTCCCCAGTCTCGTGCCGTAGCCTCGGATTGCCTGCCGCCGCCTTCTCTCCCATCCGTCACTCCGAGACACGGAACAGACCTCGGCTCTGAGCAGGCGCCGCAGCTCTCATGCGATCACCATTTTTGGGAAGAGAACCCGAAGGAAGGACGATGTCGGATCTTGCATTTCGCAGCGCTTTGGGTCACAATAGGGCGTAGAAACAACCACAATCACACGGCACTGGCTTTTCGACCCGCGACTTTCGTGGGTGGCTTGGCATTCCCCATAAGCGCCGGGTTCCCTCAGGAGGGCAACATGCGATTCTCAATTGTCACCACCAGTGGCGACTTGATGCTCAGTGTCCTCATCGGGTGGACGCTCACTTCGACCACGACCGGCCAAGACCTCTCGCCGCCCAAGGGCTCACAGCAGCCGACTCCCGGCCACTGGGAAGTGCCCAACGATCCGTACTTGCCTGCTCCACCGCGGCGACCCGGCGGCGGCCCGCGAGGTGGCGCCTCGCCGGTGATGCGCGGCCCCTGGCGGAGTATCCAGGTAAATATAGACGCCGATGGAAACAACATCCCCGACGACGCCGCCAACGAGCCGTCCATTGCCATCGACCCGACGGACCCGAACAAGATCGTCATCGGCTGGCGGCAGTTCGATACCATCACGAACGACTTCCGCCAGGCGGGCTGGGCCTACAGCCACGATGCCGGACAGTCGTGGACCTTTCCCGGTTCGCTGACTCCCGGTGTCTTCGGCAGCGACCCGGTGCTGGACTGCGACGCAAATGGGGGATTCTACTATGTCAACATCAACTTCGAGAGAGTGCGGCTCTTTCGATCGTTCGACGCCGGTGTTACCTGGGACGGGCCGATCGAGGTCCTCGCCGGGTTCCACGACAAGGAGTGGATGGTCATCGATCGCACCGGCGGCATCGGTCAGGGCAACATCTACATGGCCTGGACCGGCAGCGATAATTTCACCCGCTCGATCGACGGCGGTCTGACATTCATGCCGCCGATCCCGACGCCTGTCGGCAACACGCTGTGGAGCACGATGTCGATCGGGCCCGATGGCGAGGTGTTCATCACCGATCGCACCTTCCACGTCACTCGTTCGACCGACGCCCAGGATCCGGCGGTCGCGACGCCGACGTTCGACCCTGTCGGCTCGGCGGATATGGGGGCCGGCGTGCGGTATGGCGCCGCTCCGAATCCCGGCGGGCTCAGCGGCCAGGTCAATCTGGCGACCGATCACTCGACCGGGGCCTCACGAGGCAACGTTTATCTGCTCGCATCGGTTGGTCCGCTGGCGGACGATCCGTTGGATGTGATGTTCTCCCGTAGTACCGACGGAGGTCAGACATGGAGCCCCGCCGTGCGAGTGAACAACGACCCGGCGGGCGAGTGGAACTGGTTCGGCACCATGTCGGTCGCTCCGACGGGACGGATCGACGTCGTGTGGAACGACACCCGGACATCCGGCCAGGACAACCTGTCTGAGCTCTACTATGCGTATTCCTATGATATGGGGGATACCTGGTCGGCGGGCATGCCGGTGAGCCCGATGTTCGACAGTCTCGTCGGCCATCCGGTGCAGGAGAAGATCGGCGACTACTACCACATGCGTTCCGATGTGGCGGCGGCGAACCTGGCATATTCCGCCACGTTCAACGGCGAGCAGGATGTCTACTTCATCCGCCTCGGTGATTGCAACGAGAACGGCTCGCATGACAGCCTGGACATCGCCGGGGGTCTGAGCGAGGACTGCAACGGCAACGGCATTCCGGACGAGTGCGAATCGGAGGCCGGGGACATCGAGGTATTCGTGAGCCAACTGCTGGCCGAGGTGCCGGACCCGTCGCTGCTGTGCCTGTTGGATCAGAACGGGGACGGAGTCCTCGACGGGCTGGACATCCAGTTGTTCGTCGATTCGCTGTTGGGACCGTGATGAGCGGCGGGCGTCAGGTGGGGGCAGGTGGGTGCCCCATCCTTTGCAGCAGCAAAGGGTGGGGTACTGCAACCTCGCAATCACCCGCGCAATACCCCACCCTCGATCATTGGCTCATCTGACGCACTCCTGGTATCGCCACTGGCGGACAAGCCGCCAGTGGCACCCGTGCGTACCCCCCGGCCAAGGCCGGGGGCTCTTTCGGGGAGGCTGCACTAATGAAAACGGCGGCGCCGAGTGTGTGAAGCTCGACGCCGCCAGGGGTAGTCTCAGCGGTTTTGGGGGCTTAGAACCCGCCTTTGCCATGCTTATTCGGGCGCTGGGCGTAGTTCTTTCGTGGTGGATTGCCCGTGGGAGATCGGTAGCCGACTCTCGCCGCTACCGGCTGTCGGGCCGCGGGCTGATTGTGGTGGGAGGTCGCGCTGTTCGCGCCGCCGATGATGGCGGCGAGTTCGTTGACCAGTCCCCTGACCGCGACGGCCTGGGCGGAGAGCTGTTCGGCGGCCGAGGCGGACTCTTCCGCGCCGGCGGCGTTCTGCTGCGTGACCTTGTCCATCTGGGAGACGGCGGTGTTGACCTGGTCCACGCCCTGGGCCTGCTCGCTAGAGGCCTTGGTGATGCCTTCGATCAGGTCGGACACCTTGGTCACGTCGCCGACGATTGCCCCGAGGGCCTTGCCGACTTCCGCGGCCACCTGCGTACCTTCCTTGGCCTTGTTGGTCGAGTCTTCGATCAGGCCGGTCGTATCTCGGGCCGCCTCGGCGGCGCGCATGGCCAGGTTGCGTACCTCGTCGGCGACAACCGCGAAGCCCTTGCCGTGCTCACCGGCTCGGGCGGCCTCGACGGCGGCGTTCAGGGCCAGCAGGTTGGTCTGGAAGGCGATCTCCTCGATTACCTTGATGATCTTGCTGATCTTGCCGGAGGATTCGTTGATCCCGGTCATGGCGTCGTTCAGCTTGGCCATGGTCTGATCACCCTGCTGAGCGGCGGTTCGGGCCTTGTTGCTGAGCTCGTTCGCCTGCTTGGCGTTCTCGGCGTTGGTCCGAGTCATGGCCGCCACTTGCTCGAGAGCGCTGGAGGTTTCTTCCAGCGACGAGGCCTGCTCGCTCGCGCCTTCGGCCAGCGACTGGCTAGCACTGGAGACCTGGCCCGCGGCGTCGTTGACCTGGTCGGAACCTTCGTTCAGGCCGGTGACGATGCGGTTGATGGGCTTGGTTATGCCGCGAGTGATGAAGAAGGCCAGAGTGCCGCCCAGGGCGACCACGATGGCCATCATGGCGAGGGCCGTCTGCTGGGCCTCGGCCATCACGGCTTCGGCCTGCACGTCCGCTCTGGCGGAGAAGGCCTCGGCGGTGTGGTTGATGAGCTGCAGCTCCTCGGTGCATTCGATCATGTCGGCGGCGACGATCAGCTCGTCCTCGATGACCTTGGCGAACTTCTCCTTGAACTCGTCGAGTTCCTGTTTGACCTTGGTCAGGTTGGCCAGGTCGGCCGCCTCTTCGGTCTTGTCCTTGGCGGCCTCGGGGATCAGCTCCTCGACGGCCTTGATGTAGGCCAGCAGCTCGCCCAGTTCCTTCTCCGCCGTCTTGACGTGCTTGATCTTCTTGTCCAGCAGGAACTCGACCTCGGCATGGCCGATCTTGCTCACGAGGAGTTCGCACTTGGCGAGTTTCTCGACTAGCTCGATCTGAAGGGCCAACTCGGCGATCGAGGCTCCGGCGGCCTCCAGCTCTTGCAGATCGGCCTCGTGCTCTTCCAGGACCTCGGCAAGCTGCTCGTCCATCCGCTCGCCAAGCTCGTCCAGTTGCTCTTTGTACTCCTCGATCTCGTGGTATTTCTCCACGAGTTCGTCGAAGACCTTTTCGTAGTTGCGGTTTGCCTGTTCGATCGTCTGGACCGCGCCCAGGGCGACGTCATCGAGATCGAATGAGCTCCGTATCATTACCAGATCCGTTGCATACTCTTCCGTAAGGGCCTTGTGCTCCTCGAGGATCTCCTCGCCGAGTTTCTTGTCCTCGATGCCGTGGAGAACGAAATTGGCTTGCAGGCCGCCGATCTCACCGGCCATCATGTCCATTTCCATCGCCGCCAGGGCGATGTCCGACTCGTTCATCGTGTCGCCGAGAGACACGTAGCCGACGCCGCCGATGGCCACCGCCAAGAGGGCGACGGCGGTGAAGCCGGTGTAGAGCTTCCCGGCAACGCCCATGCGGCCGAAGTATCCACTCTGATAGAGAGCGCCACAGATGACGCCGGTAATCGCCAGGGCGATGAAGATCTTCCAGAGCATCCCCAGACCGCTATCTGGCAATGCGAAGCTCACGCTGGCCGATTCGGCCCTGCGATGTCTGGCCTTGTCCAGTTGGGCGAGCCTGGTCGCCGGGACGAGGGTGACCGGCTGGGCGTGTACTTCCTTCTTCACATGGGCCGCGCCGCCGCCGTGTCCGCCACTGGGCTGGCCGTGACCACCGCTCGAGGCGCTGGCCTGAGCCGCCGGAGCCGCGTGGCCACCGGTCGGAGCCGCGGATGCATGGCTGGCGCCTTGGCCATCTTCAGCCATGGCGTTGAGGGCGCGATCGGAGTTGGAGTTGACCTTGGCCAGAATCTGGCCGGTCTTCGACTCACTCAGCCACTTGACGCGGCCGGTCGCTACGTCGTAAATTGCCCCGACGACGGTGACCTTGCCGGCCTTGACTAGCAGCCTGGTCGCGGGGCTGGCCATGAACAGGTCTTCGATGCCCTGCCAGACGTTCTCCACGATGGCCGGCGGGATGACGTCGTCGCCGTGCAGAGTGGGATGGGCCGCCATGGTGCGCTCGACGGCCGGCTGAATGTTGTCCACGAGCGGCGGAATGTTCCGCTCCAGGGCGTGGCCGCGACCTTGTACCGCGTGGGTCACCGCCGTGACCGCGCCGCACTGGGTATGGCCGAGCACGACCAGGACCGGCGTATTGACGTGAGCCAGGCCGTATTCGATGGAGCCGACCTCGTCGGTATCGCAGACGTTACCGGCGACGCGAACGACGAAGACGTCCATGATGCCTTGGTCGAAAACGCGCTCGACCGGCACCCGCGAGTCCGAGCAGGTGATGACCGTGGCGATGGCGTGGTTGCCTTGGTTCTCGGTTCCCGCCTGGTACAAGCGGGGGCCGCCGGTGTTGGGATGGGCCGACGTGCCGGCGACGAATCGGTCGTTACCCTGCTTGAGCATGGTCAAAGCGCCGGCCGGGGTGCGCGGCAGCTTCTCGACATGAACCTCCGCCTTGGCGGGCTCCTCTTCGTGGCCGCCGGCACTTGCGAGGGCCGTCGGAGCCGCGTGGCTGTCAGCCTTCGCGGGGGCGGCGTGACCACCGGTCTTTGCCGGAGCGGCGGACGCATGAGTGTCACCATGGCTATCATCGGCCATCGCGTTGAGGGCCCGACTGGGATCGGAATTGACCCGGGCCAGGATGTCGCCGGTCTTCGCTTCGGGCAGCCACTCAATGCGGCCTGTGCCTACGTCGTAAATTGCCCCAAAAACCTTGACCTTGCCGGCCTTGACCAGATTTCGCGTCGAGGGACTGGTCAGGAACAGGTCCTCGATACCCTGCCAGACGTTCTCGACGATGGCCGGCGGGATGACGTCGTCGCCGTGCAAGTCGGGATGAGCCGCCATGGTGCGCTCGACGGCCGGCTGAATGTTGTCCACGAGCGGCGGAATGTTCCGCTCCAATGCGTGGCCGCGGCCTTGTACCGCGTGCGTCACCGCCGTGACCGCGCCGCACTGGGTATGACCAAGCACCACCAGGACCGGCGTATTCACGTGGGCCAGGCCGTACTCGATGGAGCCGACCTCGTCGGTGTCGCAGACGTTACCGGCGACGCGAATGACGAAGACGTCCATGATGCCTTGGTCGAAGACGCGGGCGACCGGCACCCGGGAATCCGAACAGGTGATGACCGTGGCGATGGCGTGGTTGCCTTGGCTTTCCGTGGCCGCCTGGAGCAGTCGGGGGCCGCCGGTGTTGGGATGGACCGAGACGCCGTTAACGAATCGCTCGTTGCCCTGCTTGAGCATCTCCCAAGCGCCGGCCGGGGTACGCGGCAGCTTCTCGACAGGGGCCGCGGCCTTGGCATGCGTGTCGCCGTGACCGCTCTCATGACCGCCGCCGGTGTAGGCCAGCAGTCGCTTCTGCTGGGGATGCTCGCCGAGCCACTGGACGTGGCCGTTGGAGATGTCGTACACGGCGCCGACGACTTTGAGGGAACCGTTGGCGACCAGCTTGCGCGTGGCTGGGCTCATCTTGAACAGATCGTCTATGCTTTGGGCGACGTTGGCCTTGACCGCGGCGGGAACCAGGGCCTTGCCGTGCAGAGTCGGGTTGTTCTTCTTGGCCGCGGCGACGGCCGGCTTGATGTTGGCGACCAGCGGCGGGATGTTGCCGTGCAGCTTGGCCTCGGTGACGACGGCCGTTACCGCCCCACAACTCGTGTGGCCGAGCACGATGAGCACGGGCGTCCCCAAGTGATCGACGCCGTATTCGATGGAGCCCGCCTCGTCCACGTTGCAGACGTTGCCCGCGACGCGGATGACGAAGACGTCGCCGATGCCCTGATCGAACACTCGCTCGACCGGCACCCGCGAATCCGAACAGGTGATGACCGTGGCGAACGGCTTTTGGCCGTTCTTGAAGGTCTCGGTGATCCGCCCGGCATCGGTATTGGGATGCAGGCACTTGTCGCCGGTAAACCGCGCGTTGCCGGCCTTCATCCTCTCGATGGCCTGGTCCGGCGTGACGCCGGGAGCGTAGGCCAATGCCTGGCCGGCCAGGATGCACAGCAGCATCATGGCGGTCACGACTCTCAGTGAGATCACCTTCTTCATAGTCATTCTCCTTGCGATTCTTCCTGTTCGTTCCCGGATATTCGTCACAGAGTTGTGATAGCGCAACATTGCGATTGCCGACCGCATTATCGATACCGCGGAAGCTCGACCTCGGACCGCCGTCAGCCGTGTGGCTCGTGTCTCGTCAATGTCGGACACTCCACCTGGCTCTTGATCGGAGGCCTTGGCGAGCTGCTGGCTGCATTATCGGGTGGCGGAAACCCGGCCTTGACATAAAGAAGCAGATATGGAGAACACGGCCTTGCTGTTGCCTACCAGGGTTCTCCCTGGCGATGCTGTCTCAGATCGTAGGATTACCCCTCAGCGAGCGTTCGGCTAGAAGGTGATGCGTCTCACGTAGGCACTGCCGCCCTGTAGCGTCGGCCCCCTGCGGCCGACGTGGCAAGGAAGAAAGGTCTCATTATGCTGATAAGGCCGCCTGCAGTGAAAGTCACACTCTCTTGGCGGCAAAGAGATCGTAAGAAAGGCCCTTGCATCGTAGCAGAATCTCGAGAGCGGCAAGAAATGCCGTTCGACCGCGGAAGCCCCTACCAGCAGCCCAGCCGCGCTTTCTGATCTCCTTCAGGCCATCCGCAAGCGAATCGGCGACTGGTCGTGAGGCCCGCTCGAATCGAAGCAGCTCGAAGCCGTGACGGCTGAAGGCCGCCTGGTAGTCGCCGGCGGACCAGAGGTGAATGTTGGAGTTGAACTGGCTGGGCAGCCGGTTCAGCCAGGATGCGGGGGCGAAGAGGAGCTTGTGGCTGGTCGTGATGTCGCCGAGGCAGAGCGTGCCGCTGGGTTTCAGAACGCGACGGCAATCAGTGAGGAAGGCGTCTTTGTCGGCGTAGTGCAGGGCGGATTCGAGGTTGAAGATCACGTCCACCGACGCATCGGCGACCGGCAGACAGTGGGCGTCTCCCTGGAGGAAGACAGGCCTGGGGTCTTCTTCGCGCCAGCGATCCTCGGCGGCCCGGACGCTGGAGCCGAGGTATTCGAGCCCGATGATGCGGCGGGGTCCGAATCGCTCGAGAATCCAGCCGGACGGCCCGCCAATCCCACAGCCGATGTCGAGAGCCGTGCTCTCGGAATCAATCGGCGTGTCACCGATGAGCCGCCACACTAGAGACCGCTGGTGCTCGCCGAATGAGTCGCAGCCTCGCTTGGCGGCGTAGCCGCAGTTGTAACCGAGAAGCCCGTGAGCCCTGGTCAGCTTCCAATTCGGGGCGTAGTGGGCTTCCATGGTTTTTTGCGACATATTGCATTCCCAATCTGGTCGACCCGCGAGGACACTGTAAGCGATCCGCCGGTCGGAGTCGGTGCTGTACGCGGCATTGTAACGTCGAGCCCACGATTGGGGATGGCAACTGCCCCAACGTGCCGTCGACGACGGCCCCAGCGTACCGTCAACCTCGAGCATACGAATCGGGGAGCATCGGCGTCTCGCCGGTGCGACCTCAAAACGCTGTACGGCGTACCCCCCGACCAAGGTCGGGGGCTCTCGCGGGGGCTCTCGTGGGGGCCTCTTGCGGGGGGCTCGGGGAGGAGACTTGCCAAGGCCATCAAGGGTGGTACGGGCGTCTCGCCCGTCTTCTGGGTGGTACGGGCGTCTCGCCCGTCGGCATGCAGGCGGGACGCCCGCACTACCCTTACGCCTGGTGTTCTTACGGGCGAGACGCCCGTACCACCCATGCTGGGGCCCTCGCTGGCGAGATGACAATCCTGTCCGGGATTCTGCGAAGAGAATCCCGGACAGAATTGGCGAGACGCCTGTACCACCCAGCCTGCACCACCCAAAAGAGTATGCGGGACATCTGGCAGAACTGTGCCCGGACCAATTTCGGACAAGAGGCCCTTAATCGCCTCTGCAGGCTACACCCGATAACACCAGACGGCGTCGGCCACGGGCCGGGCGGCGTCGTCAATCAAGAGCAAGGACAGGCCTTGAACGTTCGGCGTCCTCGGTGGTGTTGCCGAGTAGCGCCCGACTGACCCGCCGCAGCCACGCCGCAAGCGTGGCCGGCCTGGAGAGAGGATTCGATCCCCATGATCAACCGCAAGACTATCCACAAGCTTCGTCGCTACGTCTGCATCGCCGCCGCGACCGTCTGCTACATGATCGCGCTGACGGGCTGCTCGCAGAACTCCGCCGGTCCCTGCCAGAGTGCGGGCTGCAAGTGCGCCGATTGCAAAATGGCCTGCGGCGACCCATGCCAATGCTCCGCGTCGGCTGACGCAACCCTGAAGACCATCGACTGATCTCGGGCGGCGACCCTAATTGGGAGCTCCTTGCATCGCTGGAGGCGCGGACGCGGGGCCTGGTGGCATTGCTCCGCGCCCCAGCGATCAAGCCTTGGCACTCCTGGGGAGGAAGCTCGAAACTCCGCTCCGCCACGCTCGTTTGGCCGTCAGCCTGCTGACAGTAGTTGACGCCGCGACTAGAATGCGACCGTGCGCGCCACGGCGATACACTTGCTTCGCCGTGATGCCGCCGGCCTCGCGTGGGGCCGGCGGAACACAGTCAATCTACGAGGTGGACGAGCATGGAACCCAAACATGGCAACGCCCCGATAGTGGTCGACGAGTCTCCCGGCAAGAAGGCATATTGCCAATGCGGCCTGAGCGAGAACATCCCCTACTGCGATGGGGCACACTCCCAGCACAAGACCGGGATCGCCCCGAGGATAGGCGAGATTTCCGAGGCCGGCAAGAAGGCCGTATGCCAATGCCGACGCAGTGGCGTGCTCCCCTGGTGCGACGGCGCTCATAGCAAGCCCAGCTAGCATACGCTTGCACAACTCCCGGATGATGGATGGCGCTGGCGTTGCTGGTGGTACGGGCATGATGGGTGACAAGGATGTAGCGGCTCGCATGGGTGGCAAGGATGTGGTGGCTCGTATGGGTGGCAAGAATGTAGTGGCTCGTATGGGTGGTACGGGCGTCTCGCCCGTAAGAACACGGGCGAGACGCCCGTACCACCCGGAAGAAGCTGCCCACCCGGAAGAAGCTGCCCACCCGGAAGAAGCTGCCCACCCGGAAGGAGCTGCCCACCCGGAAGGAGCTGCCCACCCGGAAGGAGCTGCCCACCCGGAAGAAGCTGCCCGCCCAAAAGGAGCTGCCGATACCACTGACTATCGGTTTGGGTCCCGAGCGTGTCCCCGGAACAATCTCGAGAGCCGCGGGTGATACAGACCCGGCGATCCTGGCGTCAAACACCTCATGCCTAACTGGACCCCGACAGACTGCGAACACATGCGACTCGCCCTGTCCCTCGCCCACAAGGGCCAGGGATTCGTCGAGCCGAACCCGATGGTCGGCTGTGTCCTGACCAAGGGCAAGCGAATCATCGGCCGGGGCTTCCACCGCATTTGCGGCGGACCACATGCCGAGCCAAACGCCCTGCGCGAGGCCGGTCCCGGCGCTCGTGGGGCAACCGCCTACGTCACGCTCGAACCCTGCGGCCATGTGGGCAAAACGCCCCCCTGCACGGACGCCCTGCGTGCCGCCGGAATTCGCCGTGTCGTGGTCGCGATGAAGGATCCAAACCCGCTGGTCTCCGGAAAAGGTCTGCGGGCTCTGAGAGCCGCCGGCATCCAGGTTGATGTCGGCCTGCTGCGAAAAGAGGCGTTGGGGTTGAACGCCCCGTTCGTGACCTATCACACCAAGGAACGCCCCTACGTGATTCTCAAATGGGCGCAGTCGATCGACGGCAAGATCGCCACGCGCAAGGGCGACTCGAAGTGGATCACCTCGCGACAGAGCCGCGCCGCGGCCCATGCTCTTAGGGCCAGGGTGGATGCGATCATAGCGGGTGTCGATACGGTCATCGCCGACGATCCAGAGCTCACCGCCCGCCACTGCCGACCTCGCCGCCAGGCAACCCGGATCATTCTCGACACCGACCTCAAAACGCCTCCGCGGGCAAAAGTCGTCCGCACCGCGAGACAGACCCCGACGCTGATAGTCGCCGGCAATGGGCTACGAGCCGGGCATGCCTCGGGCCGAGGCGGCGCATCAACAACCACCGCCGCCGGGCGTCGAAGAAGAGCCGGCCGTCTGCGTGCCGCGGGATGCGATCTTCTGGAACTGCCGTCCGATAATGCGGGAGTATCCCTACCACGCCTGCTGTGCGACCTGCGCGCCAGACAGATGACAAACATCCTCGTCGAGGGGGGCGGCAGAGTGCTCGGGGCGTTCTTGCAGGCGGGCCTCGCCGATGAGGCCTATATCTTCGTGGCCCCCCGACTTATCGGCGGCGAAACCGCTCCAGGGCCGCTACGAGGGATCGGGCCGGCGACCATGGCCAACCTGCCGCCCACGTCGTTGGTGGCCATAACCCAGTACGGACCCGATCTCTGTTATAATATCAAGTTCGGCTAATCATCCGCCCGAAGCGTGCAATCGAGGCGTAGCGGCCGAACGACCACCCATAATAGGAAAATACCATGTTGATGTTTCGCGTAGTGTTGGTGGCGGCGACCTTGGCGGCCGCGCCGGTCGTCGCCGCTCCGGACAGTTCGGCCGAGGCGCTGAAGATCCTTCAGAAGGCGAGCGACGCGGCCCGCAATCTCCAGGCCATTTCCTACGAAGCCCGGACGTTCGCATCGGGCCAACTGGCCAACCGATACCCCAGCCGCTCAGGCCGAGTCGTGGCCAAGCGGAACAGCGGCGACGCCGACCCAATGGTGGCCATCAGCGGCGCCGTTACCATGCCGGGAGCGAAGAGCCCGGTGGCCTTCACCTTTGTCAGCGACGGCGTCACCGTTTCCACGATCGACGTGCAAACCAAGACGTTCACCAGCGGGCAGCCGGCGAAGCTCGGACTCGTCGCCAGCAATCCGCTCTTCCCGCCGCGATATCTGCACGAGGACCCCTTCAAAGACATCATTGACGTGAAGACCGCCAAGCATGAGGGCACGCAGACGATCGATGGCGTGGAGTGCAATGTGATCAGTGTTCGGTTCCCGCAGTCGCCGGGGCAAAGCTCCCGACTCTTCTTCGGCATGGACGACTTCCTCCTCCGTCGCATCAACAGCCAGGTCAGTGTTCCGAACAGACGAGGCGGCCCGCCAACTCAGGGATCACTCATCTTCACCGCCGACAAGATCGACACGAAAGCAAAACCAGACGAGGCGGTATTCCACCTTACCTGCCCGCCGGGATATCAGAACAAGCCGCTCAAGCGTCAGGGGCCGCCAGGGTTGTTGCCGGTCGGCTCCGAAGCCCCGGCCTGGGAGCTGAAGAGTTCGACTGGCCAGACCGTCAGTCTCGCCGGCCTGCGCGGCAAGGTCGTCGTGTTGGACTTCTGGGCGACTTGGTGCGGTCCCTGCCGGATGGCCATGCCCGGCCTGCAAAAACTCAGTGACCGCTTCAAGGGTAAGCCGGTCGCCGTCTACGGCGTCAACTGCATGGAGAGACAGCCGAACGCCGATCCAGCCGGATTCTTCAAGAAGATGGGCATGACCTACGGGCTGCTGCTGGACGGCACCGCCGTGGCCGAGGCCTACAACGTCAGTGGCATTCCCTGCTTCTACGTCATCGGTCCCGATGGAAAGGTCCTCAACGCCACCGCCGGCTTCAGCCCCCGCATGGAAGCCGAGCTAGGCCGCATAATTGAAGCGGGCCTCGCCCAAATCAAGAAATAGGGTACTTCTCCCAAAATCGCGCCCCTGATAGAGCAGCCGCCGCATGGTCCCATTCGGCCGTGTTGGGTGGCCCAAGTCCTTCGCAGGCTGTCGGAAAAGTCCGGCCAACTCTCAGAAAGCGGCATGTTGTGCTGTCAAAACCATTGGTTTTGGAAACACAGCTACCCAAAAACGGCCGTAGAAAAACTGCTGGCCGACTTTCCCGACAGCCTGCTTCGGACTTGGGTCTCGATTCGACGTCCAAGAAACTGCAAGCAATCACCCCAACCTCGCGGTGGAGAGCAATCGCCCCCCCCAGGTCCGAAGGATCTGGGCCACCCGGCTGGCAGCCACTTTTGGCGTGGGTTCGGCGCGAGCCGTACGTTGGAGTATGTGAAGGACGTTAGGATCGCATCGGCGTCGGAATCGGGGTTTGCGCGGATGGGCCAACCGGAGAGCAATGCGACAAGCGTGGGCATGATCAAAGCATGTTGCAATAGGCGTTATCCGCTATGCCTGCTCGTGTCTCGGCGGGCCGGTCGCTCGCCATCTGCCTTTCTATCGCCATCGCCACAAGAGCAGGAAGTGGCGTGCAACGGCACCCAAGTCGGCCTTTGCCGCAGGAGTCTGATATGAAGATGCGTCGAGGAATCAGCCTGGTTGTCATCGGTTTCGCTACCGTTGCCTGCGCCACAGTCACCGCGGCATCCGCGCTCACGGAGCCGCCGGACGCGAACTCGCAGCTTGATGCGTTGGTAAAACAACTGCGCGACGGGCACCCGGAGCAAGCCCTGAAGCTGTCGAAACCACTCGCGGCGTCACGCCCAAAGTCCGCCGAGATTCAGGCCTTGCACGGCTTTGCACTGCTTCGCTGCGGTGAATTCGAGCAAGCTCAGGCACAATTCCAACGGGCCGTTGCCCTCGACCCCGCCTCGCCGGAAGGCCATCTTGGCCTGGGCGAGATAGCATACGGGAGGTTTCAGCTGGAGGACGCATGCACGCATATGCGCAAATCGCTCACTTCCAACCACTTGAGAATGGGTGCTTTCATGTCGCTCGCGCGTTGCCTGTCGGCGCTCGACCGGCACGTGGAAGCGAAGGCCGTTCTGGTGCGGGCCCTCGATGAAGTCGGGCAGCGGTCGAAGGAGGAGACGTCGCGTATAGAAGAGAGCATCAAGATCTATGGTGCGTTTGGGGGGACGCGTTTGTACGAAATTGCGGAATCCCCGACGTCTTCCGCATCCGGCTTCACGAATTGGAAAGGCCATGTCCTCACTCCGGCGAAGCTCGACGGTCAGGAAGTCGGGACACTCCACCTGGACCTTGGCTCCAGCGGCAGTCTCACCATCAGTCGGAAGCTGGCGGACAAGCTGCAACTGCGCACCATCGGCACAAGGAAGGGCCGCACCGTGCAACAGGAGCACACGGCGGACGTCGCTCTGCTGAAACGCCTGCAGATCGGGGCGATGGTCGTACGCAACGTGCCCGTCGCAATAATGCCGGAAGGAGAATTCGTCGGCGGGGCGGTGGGCAACCTGGGCAATCAGGTCCTGCGCCGTCTGAACGTTTCGATAGACTACAAGGCCTCCAGGTTGCACTTGTTCAACCGCAAGCGCGCCGATCTTCAGGCGGCGTTGATGGACCCGGGCAAATCGTCGCAGCGCGTGCCGTTTCTGGCCACAAGCCTGATCATCCTCAAGGCCGGGATCAACGGCGGCGATCCCGTCCCGTTGATCCTGGATTCCGGCGCCGGCGCTTTCGTGCTGCACTCCGCCTACTTCTTCGAGAATATCAGGCCACGGGCGGCTTCCGACAAGGCCGGAGGCCCTCATAAACCGATCCCGTATGCTCTCGATTCGCTCGAGATCGGGGGAAAAGTGTTCCGAAACACGTTCTCCGTAGTCCTTGATCTTTCGGATCTGTACGAGTACGCGAAAGTCTACTATCCCGGCATCCTGGGCAACAACGTGTTCCAGAAGGCGAGCTTGCACCTGAATTTCGCTGACTCGACACTGGTCGTTGAAACGGATTGACTTCGCGCGGTCGGCGGGTGACCCGGTGTTCCGTCGCGCCTAGACCCGCGGGGGACATCGGCATGTCGCCTGTGCGACCTCGAAACGCCCACTTTCGCACGGGCCGGAGGCCATGCTACCCGCGGGTTTGGGCGTGGCGATGCACCGGGCTGCACCGAGTGCGAACTGGAATCTCATCCGGTCTGCACACTTCGGAAAGAATGGGGCACCGGCCACATCGCCCTATCGCGCCAGTCGGGGTCTTGCTCAACCTTTGCGGAACACCACCGTCATATCCGAACGGAAGCTCAGCCAGTATCCGAAGGCCGCGTGGAATAGAAACTTCGGCGAGGTCAGCAAGACAAGCGGCCGGATGGGCTCGAGCACGGCGTCGAGCGTTCCGCCGACTAGCCGTTGATATTCCTTGGCCGCCCGGGTGTTGAGTCCGAACCAGGGGCGGTCGTGATAGGGACGATCGAAGAAGCCGACCGGCGTCCAGCCGCGTCGCCTGCCCATTTCCTCGACCACCGGCCGCGTGTAGATGTGCAGATGATAGGGGACGTGAATCTCGTTCCAGAAATGCTCCGGCCGACCGAGGTCCAGGCTTGCGGCGTTGGGGGTGCCCACGAAGATGTGCCCCCCGGGCAGAAGGTAATCGTCCAATTCAGCGAGCAAGGCGTCGGCGTCCTCGACATGCTCGAGGACGTCTTGCAAGAGTATATACTGGAAAGGGCCACGTAGCGGAATCGCCGGATCTCCGGTGGTGGCGGTCGGGCCGTACGGATCGTAGCCGTGGCACTCGGCGAACCCGCGGCCCCGCAGGTAGGATACGAATACCCCGTTGCCGCAGCCGTAGTCCAGCAAGGAGCGATCCCGCCGGAACCCGTGCCGCAGGAGGCGGCGAGTCAAATTGCGATAGAAGATGCGAAACGGCCAGGTGAGTTTCATATGTGCGAAGGGGTATGCGGCGTAGTAGCGATCGAGGTCAACGATGTCCAGGCAGTGGATGGTCCGGCAGTCGGGGCATCGCCAGACCGCGAAGGTCTCGTCGAGAAACGCGCGGACATGACAGGGCGCCGTCACCAATCGGGGCGGTTTGGCCTGATCAATGCGGTAGCCACAAACGTTGCAGTCGAGGCGTTTTCGGCTTGCCCCGGCCTCCTGGGAAGCGGTCAGGGCATCGGGGGGGGGAGGATGTGAAGGTGACTTCGTCAAGGTATTCCGGCCTTACCGCTTCGGTCCGGGTTGACCGGCTTGCGGGCGATGAGCGTCTGGGCGCCAGAGCGGTTCGGCAGCCAGACGAAGAGCTGGATGGTAAAATCCAGGAAGATCGTCCAGAAGAACAGAAAGATGTAGAACGGCAGGGGGATCGGATTGCGTTTCCAGGCCCGCCCCGGGCTGGACACGTCGTGCATCGACGCCCCGGTGAGTGCGCAATAGGCCAGCAGGAGGCTGCCGGTGGATTCAAACGGGACGAAATGAGACGTGTGTCGGATCGGCTCGAAGCCGGCCGCGGTGACCATTCGGTGAAGAGTGTCCTTGGTGAAGTGGTGCAAGTGGACCGGTACCATCAGGGGAAACCAAAACCGCTTGAAGACGCGGCGGAGGAGCGACCCGTAGTCCGGTACCTCGACGACCAGCCGTCCGCCCGGCTTCAGATTGCGGAAGGCCTGCTCCAAGGTGTCCTTCGGCTGATAGACATGCTCCAATGTCTCGTAGAAGGTGACCGCGTCGAACGACTCGGGCGGGAAGCCGGCCGTGAGCAGGTCGCCGGTATGTACGTTTGCGATGTCTTTGACGAGGGAGTTTTCGGTGGTGGTGGGGTCCATGTCCAGTGCGGTACCCTCGATGCCGCGCCGCCGGATGTAGTACGCGAGCTGAGAGCCGAAGCCGGCGCCGACGTCGAGTACCTTTCGGCCGCGTTCGAGGGGACCGGTGCGCTCCAGGGTCCGGAGACGCACCCAGGCGATGTAGCGGTTGGGAAGACTGTTGGCGGATTCCTCGCGGACGTCGTCGAGGCTCTTGTGGGTATACCAATCCTCGTAGTAGATCGGCATGGCCGCCCGGACGGGACGAGGAGTGGTCATGATCAGGTTGCAGTGTTCGCAACGCATGAGCTTGAACTCGCCTGGTTTGCCCCAGCCCAGGTCGCGCGCCGTCATCATGTGTTGTGTCGGGGGACGGCCGCAGAGTTCACAAGATACATCTTCAAATGTCGGGGACCGCGGGTTCATTTCATCCTCGTCTGGGAGCCGTCGATCGGTCTCGCCGCGGTCCCGGAGGCGACAGTGGGCGTCTCGGCATCAGCCTCGTTATCCCGCCGCTCTGTGCCGGACGGAACAGACTGCCGTACGGTCGTGCCCCGCCACGTGATCGGCGTGCCGCGAATGAGCTGCACCATTGCCCGGGCACAGATGGCGATCAGCATCGCGCTGCCGAGCGGGTGGAGCCAGGCGAATCGGCGGTCGGCATCCGCCGTGCGATACACCAGTAGCACGAGCGCGGTCGAGACCGCCAGATGCAGGCAGGCCAAGCCAGTCCACACCGGCCACAACCACAGCGGCGACCCCAACATCGCCATCACACCGACCAAGAGCAGGATGGCCAGCGGGACGTGCGAGATGAAACTCAGGGCGGTGGCGGTCAGCAGGTGCCGCGGCACGGTCTTTATCCCACCGATGAAGGTACGCGTCAGGCCGCGGACCGTGCTTGCCAGGCTGCCATAGTGCCGCTGGGTGAAAAGCTCCGATGCCAGGACGAAGGAGACCCGCTGCCCGGCCCGCTTGGCGATGCGGATGAGCTCGCTGTCTTCGTCGTAGGTGTCGATGACCGCGTTGTGTCCGTCGATGGCCTCGTAGCTGTCTCGGCGACACACCATCAGGGCGCTGCCGATGGCGTCGGGCCAGTCCGGATCGCTGATCTTGCGAGGGTCGTACCAGGCGAAGGCCACCGCCCCGAACAGGGGCACGATCAGTTTCTCCCAGAATCGCGATATCTCCGGGGCCCCCATCGTCGCCACCCAGTCCAGCCGGTTGGACTCCAGGTGATGCACCAGCGTCCGCAGGCAACCAGGCTTCAGGTACAGATCGCTGTCCACGAATGCCACGACATCGCCGGTGAGGTCCTTGGCGACGGTGTGAAGCCCGTGCGGTTTGCCGTAGTAGCCCTCCGGCAACTCCTTGATATCCACTCGTCGCAGGCCGGGGTTTCGATCCTGCAACTGCTGAACTACCTCCGCCGTGTTGTCCGTTGAGCGGTCGTTCACCACGGTGATCCGCACATTGGGATATCCCTCGGCCAAGACCGACTCGACGCAAGCAGCGATATGATCCGCCTCGTCCTTGACCGGGATGAGCACATCCAGGGACGGCCACTGTCGCTCCGTATCCCCGACCGGCGGCAATGCCCGCTGATGCCGGACCAAGGAGATGGTCCGCAGGAAGTTCCAACACAGCGAGAGCAGGCTCGCGATGTATATAATCAAGATGATCCAAGGCAAGTACGAGATCACGATCCCTCCATCAAAGGATTCACGCCGTCGGTGGGTCAAGCGATAGCGTGGAGCTCAGGCTCCCCGGCCAAGCTCGGAGCCCAGAAACGGTATCCGCCGCCTCCCCGACCGTCAAACGACCTCGCCCACAGGCCCGCTAGAGGCCGGAATGTTCTCCCGCCCCCACATTCGACCAATCCGATGCAGCTCGGGCCAACGACGTTTCTCCCAGGATCAGCGATTTGACAACCGCCCCACTGGGTGTTGTAATGAGGTTTCGACCCGGGGCGTAGCTCAGCCTGGTCTAGAGCGTCTGCATGGGGTGCAGAAGGTCGCTAGTTCGAATCTAGTCGCCCCGATTCAATAACCCCTTACTACACAAGGACTTACGTCAGTATTTGGCGTGAGTCCTCTTTCGTTTATAATCCTGAGCGCCACCCAAGCGCCACCCTTTCGCCACCCAAACGCCACCCACGGCAGAAGGGTGAGCAACCTGACGGCGAGGCAGGAGTTGTACGGATCATGGCATTCCTCAGAAAACGCGGGAAGAAGTACTCCCTGTCCTTCAAATGGAGAGGCAAGTCGCACATCAAGGCTCTCGACACGACCAGCGAGCGTGAAGCGAAGCGGATCAAGAAGGATGCCATTGAGCAACTCGACCGCATCAAACGGGGACAATCCCCTGTCGCATCGAAGCTACTCGCCGACGGATTCTCCATCGTCGATGTGCTGTTCGGATCGCCCGAAGTAGCCACCCGACTCGACCTCCAACCCGAGGACAGCCCCCTCACCATCGGCGATCTCTACGATGGCTTCCTTCCGCATCTCAAGACGACGGTCGGATTCGACCAATACGCAAACAGCGAGTCGTGGATCAAGAAGATCCGTGGATTCCTGAAGGACAACCGACGCGTGATGACTCTGACCAAGGAGGATCTCGAAAGCTACCGCAAGCAGCGGGCCGATGGCGATGGCGTCGGGCCAACTTCCATCAACAAAGAACTGGGCAGCCTCAAGTCCGCAATCAAGTGGGGCATCACGACGAAGAAGCTCACGTCCGATCCAATCGACAAGTGGCCGTCGCTCAAGACGACACGGCAGAAGAGCTTTGAGTGGAAAGCCGACATTGGAGCCATGGTCGCCGACCAGTCGTTCAAAGATGAAAGTGAACGACGGAATTTCATCAAGGAGATGTCGCTCAGGATGGTCCTGACAGCGGAGGACATGAAGAAACTGGTCAAGCTGGCTAAGGAAGAGATGTCGGAGTTGGTGTTGCCCCTGATGGTCGTTTGCTCCTCGGGCATCAGGCGGAAGGAACTGGTCCTCATCGCCAAGCAGGACTTCGATCCCGGACG